>Ga0123342_1002357_pt1 | contig 31398 bp, 14 predicted proteins | sample Turbeawhitnodule_FD_89960 | JGI IMG/M metagenome (GOLD analysis project Ga0123342, IMG submission 89960) | Root nodule microbial communities of legume samples collected from Mexico - Turtle bean Mexico white nodule | ecosystem: Host-associated > Plants > Roots > Nodule | place: Mexico: Nepantla... | reverse complement strand
CATTCTCTCCGATCCTGCCTCATCTTAATGTCACTCAGTTCCATTTGCAGCGGAAACTTCAGTACCGTTCCAAACATCTCGCCTTTGTGCTTCCGGCAACTCTCACTCCTCCGCCACCGTTTTCCCTTCCCGGAAGGAGACCGAAGCCACGTCACGATCCCGTTGGACCTAGCGGAGGACTCGGATCTCGGCAGAACCCGGGTTTTGCTTTCGCTTTGCGGCGCTGGACCGGGTTCGGTCCGGCGCGTTATGACTTTGCCGCAGAAAACGACGTCGTCGGCGCCGGCACTGGCAACATCAGTTGCGGGAAATTGAAATTCAGAGCTTTGCATAATGGAACAAGAATTGAACAGTGATTGTTGTATGAAGAAAAAGGGAATTAGAAAGTGTTGAACTAAGAAAGTTGTAACAGTTTAGAGAAATATTTATAGACAGAGAAAAGGAGTAAGAAAAACATTACGCGTAACTTCGTTGTTTTCAGGTGTTTTTTTCTAGAATTGGTTACATAGTCTAGAAGAAGAAAAATTTATATTTGACGTGGTCGTTGGATTTGAAGGTTTGAGGTTGGTTTGTAAGGAAGTTCCTTCAGCACGAGGTTTGTTTTTGGAATTCTAGAACAGTGGTAGTTAATTTATTCCAAAAAAGGATGAAATTGGTCAGTTTTTCTCACTTTGCACTGCAATCTATTTTTCAAAAGTAAACAGTCAAATATAAACGCAATTAATTACTCATAAACATACCAAATGTTCTAGTCCTTTGCCACTTATCACACGACAACTTTTCGGTAGTTAGAGAATATTGTTGTATTTTCACGTTAAAACAATACAAATACACGTTTTTTTTTTATTAAAATAAGGTAAAAAAATTGAATTTATGAAAATAGTAAAATTTTTAAAAATTACATAGATGAATAAGTCTTGTATGAGAAATATAATTTTAAAATAAGTAGTGTTTTTAAAACACGATTTCTAGATTAAAATAGATGTTGTATTATGGAAACACAGATTTATGTTTTATTTTTTAACTTTTTAAAAAGTCGCAGGTTAGATATAGGATTTTTATTTTTAAAATTTATTTTATTTTATTTTTTAAACATTGTGCATTAAGAGCATGAATTTTTTTTTACTGGACGTATTCGGATTTTCAACCCAAGCACGTAGGTGTAGTGGTTCAGATAGACTCATTTTGAATTTCTAACTTTAAAAATATTTATAGAATAGTCGATATTTTTAATTTATCACACAAATTATTTTTAACTCAATTTATTTATAATTATGGTGAAAAAAAAAGATCATTTTAATTCTTCTACTTTATATATGATTTTCTTAAATAAATTGTTTATGTTATTTATAGAATAAAAATTTTCAAGTATATATAAAAATATTAATTATATTTTGTTGGAAAAAAACAAATTAATTAAAATTTTCAGCAAAATTGACAACTCCAATTTAAATAAAATACACTAAAATTGTCAACGTAAAATTTTTTTACATTTTATTTAAACTGAAATTATTAATCTGATTAGTAACTTTAATTAAAAATAAAGATAAATGACAGATTAATGAATTTAATTAATAATGTTTACGCCATTAACAACTTTGTCTAAAAAATATCCATTTTTTTCCTACTTGTGTAATTTTGAAAATAAATTACACCATTTTAATCAATTTTCCTTCATTATTATATTGATCTAATGTTCAACTCACTCAAACATTATCAGAAAAATCCTTTCTTTTCGTGTCATAAATTCTTTATATTTATTTCTACATTTATATTTTTGTTAAGTTTATTCACTTATAACAGCGTGGATACTTTTTAGTGATAAAGGATTTTAACAAACATAATTTAGAAATTTCTTTCTTAAACAACTCATAATAAGATGAATTATTTTAAAAATATTCATTTATTAGAAGTTCTTTTTAAAAATTTAGAAAATAAATTATTTAAACAACCTCCATCTAAATAACTTAAGTAGTACAACTATTACAAAATAATGACTCGTAGGATTAGGATCTCACAACCCTCACCCTCACCCTATCCTCTTATTAAAATTTATTTCTACAATCTAGAGAGAAGAAAAGAATGAAATAAAAAATATTTCACAAAAATGGTGATTTGATTAGGAGAAGATGATAAGGAGGAAGGAAACATTACAGGGGAGATGCAAGAAAAGATGGAAAAGGATGAGCTTGTGACTTTGTGCCTTGTAACTTAGAAAAAGAACGAGTTTTGACCGTCTAGTGCATACAACTCTTAGATTGTCTACTAGACATACAACCTATATCGTCTAATGCATAAAGATACTACAAAAGCACAAATTTTGTAGACGTATAAACTCTACTATTTTACATTAATCATTCTTTAATAAGACTCATACACAAAAAATCTCTCAATTTTGAAAATCGTTCTTCTACAAGGTTTTGTAAAAATTTGTAAAAATATATGCGAGTTGGTCACTATAAGTATAAATTATAGATCAACTACTCCCTTTTGGACATAATCCCTTATGAAATGATGTTTAATTTCAATATGCTCTGTTATTGAATGAAAAATAGGGTTTTTAGATAAACTAATTGTAGCATTGTTATCACACAGAATAGGGATATTTGTCTCATGAATGTTGTAACGCGCAAGTTGATTCTTAATCCAACAGTTTTATGCAACAATGTGCAGCTTATAGATACTCAACTTGATGCAATCCTAGCTTCTATTGCTACGAGACTTTTGTTGTGTATTTTGGGACACAAAATTTGGTGGGAATGGGTGACTAAAATGAGTGAAAGAAATTGTGAAGTATTGGTGTATAGAGAATGATAATGAAGCTTAAGAGATGTTAGGTCAACTCCTAAGAGATTCCGTGCTAAAACACTTAGAAATAAGGCTAGCAAAGAGTGAGCTAAGAGACTAGTTAAGGCTGAAATTTTGGCAGCAATTCAATAGTCTATACAAAGCTAATTTACAAGGGGACTAGCACTTGTATTTATAGTGCTAGGGGTAGCCAAGGTGCAAGCTTTAACCCTAAACACTTTCCACTCATAAAAGGACAAGTGACTCTCTCTAATTGGAGCAAATCCTCTCAAATTAGAGGTTGACAATTGTCCTCCTCTAATTGGAGAGAATCCTTTCCATTCTCATGAAGGCAAATGGCCTTTTAGCATTGGTGGCAATCCTCTCCATTGAGAGGATGACATGTGGACCTTCATGCCTTCCTTGCCGCTCCATGTTTTCTATTTGTACACTAGTAATTTATTTGTGCACCCTAGATGGTCTAGAGTTGCATTAGGTCCAAGGAAGGCCAATTGTAACTCTAGCTAGACTCTTTCTTTTTATATTTACACCCTACTCTAATTAGTCTAATACATAGCCCATGAAAATTGGCCAAAATAAAATCCCAAAATAAAGCTCATCATAAGGTGTACTTCTCTTGGATTGGATTGAAACTGAGCACATAAATAGACAATGAATACAATATATGGCCTAGACGTTGTTAGATTAAGGAAAGATCCAATCATTTTCCCGTATTCAATTTTTGACTCTTTCTCGACGCCAAGAGATGTTATGGGATGCATGGAGTACACATAATTTTAGAGTCGTTTATCCTTAATTTCTTTAACATCCCTTAACATACTTAGTTTAATGTAAAAAGATTAGACCATATGCTTGTTTTATTTGGAGACCTAAGAAAAATATTAATTCTCCCATCATTCTCATTTCAAATTCTTACTGCATAAGTTTTGAGAATTATTTGCATTAGAGATCATTAGTAGCACCAAAAATTATATCATCCACATAAATTTGTACTATGATAAAATCATTTAGATGGTCTCCATGATAAAATTATATTATTTCCTCTTTTAAAACTATTTTCAAGTAGTTCAAGGCTTTTCCTTGAACCCTGATGCATTCTCTGATTTCGTCAATGACATCCAAGTTATCACATATTCATTGCTCGGACGTGCAGGGTATATCAAATGGATGGTTTGGAAATTTCAATCAAAATCATTGCATCGATGCCATATACTAAACTGGAAAGTGTCTCTCTCGTTGTCGACTACAGAGTGGTATGATGAGACCATAGTACTCGGGGAACCTCCTTGGGTCATCTGTCCTTTGCGGCTAACAGCTGCCTTTTTATTCCCCTCGGGATAACTTGATTTGTGGTCTTCATTTGTCCATTGGTTTGAGGGTGCTCGATCGACTGACGAGAAGATCTATTTGACATTAAGTTTGTGACACATTTGTTTTACATGGTTGTTGATGAACTGTGTGTCGTTGTCTGAGATTAAGTTCACCGGTACGCCGAACCTGCAAATGACATTTTTCCACATAAAACATCGTACTTTTAACACTTATATTACCGTAATCGATTCCGCCCCTATCCACTTAGTGAAAGAACTTGAGTTGGCGGGCTATCATCGAAAAGGGTCTTAGGATGTTTATTTCTCATGTGTGGAAAGGCCACAAGGTGGAGATAAAGTGTAGCTCCTCAACTGGTGCATTATGCCAATCTGCACGTTTCTAACACGGATCATACTTCCTGTGAAATTCATGCACTCCTCCTTTAACGTCCAATAGTATCCCGCTCTTGATACCTTTTGTGATTGCACACGACCTCTTACGTGGCTCCCACAAATTCCTTTAAGAATTTCTTTCATTACATGTTCTGCTTGTTGGCGAGTGACACATTTAAGCACTGGTTTGGAGAAATCATACCGAAAGTGAATGCCATCAGAAAGAGGTACCCGTCGGGGAGTGTGTACCAAGTAGCGACTCTTCTTAATTATATAGACTTTTAGGGGCCATTGGGTACCGAGGTTTTGATGAGGTAATGTATGATGGGGGTCATCCATGAATCGACGGCTTGAGCTTGTAGGGATAAGACTTGTTCACCATTTTCTTCTCCTATGATTACCCTCAGAGCTTTCAGTGTCTCTTGAATGACTGATCAATTATTTCCCGGGTTTCCTAAACTCGCCAGTTTGGATAGTAGGTCGGTCTGAGAGTTTTGTTCTCTCGGGACATGCACAAGTTCAAAAGAATCAAAGCCAAAGACGTAGGATAAATATCGTGCTAGGTGTGGATCTTTGGCTTGGAATTCGTTGGATACTTAGCTTATGACTAATTGTGAATCACTCTTCACTGTCATCTTAGAAACTCCCATTTACTTTTCCAAGAGCATTCCCGCAATCAACACCTCGTTTGTTTCTTTCCTTTAAAGAGAAACGAAGTGATTTTTGTATGAGGACTTCATTCGGTCCCTCCAAGATTATGCTTGTGTTGCTACTCTTTAGATTGGTTGCCCCATTAAATGAAAAGATCCACTTACAATCATTATTCGATGTGGGTATAGGAAAGGTTAACTTGGTTATGAAATCGACCAACACTTGGCTCTTGATCGAGTCCCGAGGCTTGTAGCTAATGTTCAACTTGGAGAGTTTAATCGACCATTTGACCATCCTTCCCACTATGTCTACCTGTCTAATTGGGAGGTCAATTTTGATTATGATGGAGTGTCCATGAAAGTAATGTCGAAGACGACGATTTGAGACTACAATGGCTAATGGTGCCCTCTCCAACATATGGTAGTAGAATTTCGCACCTTGAAGGACCTTGCTCACAAAGCAAATTAGATTTTCGTCATCTTTATGGTCTTGTACAAGTGCTCGGTTACTGTTAGAAAGAGCTTTAGTGGGACACTCGACGCTAGTTTATTTAACATTGGAGGGTTGCTTAAGTAATTCTTTATCTTTTGAATTGCCACCTCGCATTGCTCGGTTCATGTGAAGTGGTCATTTAATTGAAGGCACTAAAAATAAGAGAATCATTTATCACCTGCTTTCGTGAGAAAACGGGAAAGAGTAGCCACATGTCTCTCTTCACCTCCTTTGCGTTTGTAGGACTTCTCGTGTTCATTATTGCTAAGCATTTATCGGGATTGGCCTCAATCCCGCAATCTATGAGAAGAAAACCCATAAACTTTCTTGCCTTGACACTAAACAAACACTTTTTCGGGTTAAGTTTGAGTTGGTATTTGTTGATGGTTGAGAAGAGTTCTTCTAAGTCATCCTTGTGGTTCGTCGAGCTCTCTAACATGACATAGGCTAGAACGTTTCTCCAAATCATTGGCTGCAATATTTTGTCCATCAAACGTTGGTATGTTGTTTCGGCGTTCTTCAGTCCAAACGACATCACCTTAAAGCAATAGTTGGCCTTCTCAACCATGAAAGTTGTTTCCTCATCGTCTCGAAGATGCATCCAGATTTGGTTGTATCCAAAGTAAACGTCCATGAAACCTAGGAGATCGCACCTAGAGATACTATCTACTAGTGTGTCAATACTTAGCAATGGGTAGGAGTTCTTGAAACAAACATTGTTTAAATCAGTAAAGTTGACGCACATTCACCATTTATCATTCGATTTCCAAACCATTACCACATTCGACAACAAGTCAAGTATTGAATTTCGCAAATGTGACCCGCTTATAAAAATTTTCCCGTCTCTTTTTGCATCGCCTTGCACTTTTCCTCCATATGCCTTCGTCTTCTTTGAACCACTGGTTTCACTTTGGGAATGAGGGTCAACCAGTGATTCAAGAAGTCAAGGCTGATAGCCTGCATGTTGCCATTTTTTCAGACAAAAGATTGGATGTTTCTTTGGGGACCTTCGTCAAGTCTTTTTGCATCTACTTTGATATCGTCGATGGGCTCTACTCATCCCTCATGCTACCTCTTTTGATAGGTTATCATCTCTATTTAACCATCTACAACATCTATTTCTTCTGCTTCAAGGTGCATATTCAACTAAAAAAAAGTTTGGTGCATAGGTATATGTATAAAGTTTTTATCATAAACAAATAAGTCTTATTTATAATATAGAACTTAAAATTTCAATTATAGTGTTATCTCACCTCTTCTATTTCTATTCTAACTTAGAATAACTTATTCAAACAAATTACTGACTTCTATTTTTTTTTTCAAAGTAATATTTTTGAAAAATATATTCTCTTCTATATTTTTTACATATATATCATTTTTAACTTGTTTTTTTTAATATTTTTTTCTTAAGTTCTTCTTTAGATGAAGGCTTCGTTTCATACATATATTACTTTGTAAATTAGAGGTTGATAGAAAATTATAAAATAATTTTAAAAATGTTACAAATACTTTATAAGATTGACTTAAATTTTAGATAAACCTAAATAAACCCTAAATCATAAATTCTAAATACCAAATCTTAAAGCCTAAACTCATTAATTAAAACTACAGATTACTTCCAAAATGTTGATTTTTTTGGGATACTTTACAAATGAACATTAGAAAGTGTGAAGGGGATAATTGCTAGTTTTGTGGACATTCTTGTTTGAAGAATTATAAACTACTTTTTCATCAAACCAATAATGAGGAAAAATGGTGAAAAATGGTGTTTTAATATATCATGTCACTTAAGTGTGTAGCAATGTCGACCTCATGCATGATCAATCTAATTTTCAACTACCTACCTTCATAATTATTGAATTAGCTATTACATTTATAAAGTATATGGGAAAACAAGGAGTCAATTATTTTAGAATAATATTCATAATTTTAAATTTACTTTTTTTCTTTCGTCAATTTAATTGAGATGTGAGATTTTCGAGTAATGTCTAGCATTATAATTACAAAAATCTAATTATAATTAATAAAAATCTACTTTTTATGATTATTATTTTGTTGGCTTTTTAGAAGTCTTTTTAAATAATCTTCTATTCATTCTAACTTCAATTTATTCACTTTCTTATCACATTAATTAATTATAATTATACTTAAATATCAAATATAGTGACAAAAAACATAACTACTATTATTCAAAAGTTTGAATATATATAATATTAACTTGAATAATTAATTTAATATGTGCTCTTAAATTTTCAATTCTAAATATCTAACAATTTTTCACAATTAATTTTATGGTTTTTAATCCAGAAATTCTTATTATATAAGATTTCAAAATTTTCAATACTACTATAACAATTCAAAACTTCAAAAATAAGTTTATTTTGATCAATCCTATTAATAATCACATAAAACTAATCACACTTTTCAAAGTATCTGTATATTTGAAAAAAATATATATTTGAATAGTTAAAATATATAATTGGATTATAAAATAGGCTTACGTTAAACCGATAAAACCATTGACAAAACTTTCTTATAAATTAAAAGCATTTAAAACATCTCTCAGCAAGGGCTAAAACCCTATGTCTGCTTTGTGAAAATGTAAAACTCAGACTCTTACATCAAAAATAAAAACAAAAAAACAAAAATAGTCCTCTCAGGAATAAACAACAACGAAAATTGAACCATGAACCCGGGTTTTAAGACTAAGACTATAAAGGAACAAGATTTTTATGATCACTTCTTCTTCTGAGCAGCCTTGGTGACCTTGGCTCCAGTGGGGTCTTTCTTCTCAACACTCTTGATGACTCCGACAGCCACGGTCTGACGCATGTCCCTCACGGCAAAACGGCCAAGGGGAGGATACTCAGAGAAGGTTTCAACAACCATGGGCTTGGTTGGAATCATCTTAACATAACCTGCATCACCATTCTTCAAAAATTTGGGCTCCTTCTCGATCTCCTTACCTGATCGCCTGTCGATCTTGGTCACGAGTTCGGCGAACTTGACTGCAATGTGGGAGGTGTGGCAATCAAGCACTGGTGCATAGCCATTTCCGATCTGGCCAGGGTGATTCATGATGATGACTTGGGATGTGAAGTTGGCAGCTTCCTTGGCAGGGTCATCCTTGGAGTTGGAAGCAACGAAACCACGCTTGAGATCCTTGACAGCAACGTTCTTCACGTTGAAGCCGACATTGTCACCTGGAAGAGCCTCTAGGAGAGCCTCGTGGTGCATCTCAACAGACTTAACTTCAGTTGTCAAACCTGTGGGAGCAAAAGTCACCAGCATACCCGGCTTGATGACACCGGTTTCAACACGTCCCACTGGCACGGTACCAATACCACCAATCTTGTAGACATCCTGCAAGGGAAGCCTGAGAGGCTTGTCTGAGGGCCTCTTGGGCTCATTGATTTGGTCAAGGGCTTCAAGGAGAGTGGGTCCCTTGTACCAGTCAAGGTTGGTGGACCTCTCAATCATGTTGTCACCCTCAAATCCAGAGATTGGGACAAATGGAATTTTGTCTGGGTTGTAACCAACCTTCTTCAAGTAGGATGAAACTTCCTTGATGATTTCATCATACCTAGCCTTGGAGTACTTAGGGGTAGTGGCATCCATCTACAACAATGATAATCCACGGTTAACATAAAATTCTACAACATTCCAAAATAAATAACGTAATTGACATCAAATCTAGGTCAGAGAACAATTAGATTTATACCTTGTTACAGCAACAGATCATCTGCTTGACACCAAGGGTGAAAGCAAGAAGAGCATGCTCACGGGTTTGTCCATCCTTGGAAATACCGGCTTCAAAACCACCAGTTGTGGAATCAATAATAAGGACAGCACAATCAGCCTGGGAGGTTCCAGTGATCATGTTCTTGATAAAGTCACGATGTCCAGGGGCATCAATGACTGTGCAGTAGTACTTGGTGGTTTCGAATTTCCACAAAGCAATATCAATGGTAATTCCTCTTTCACGCTCAGCCTTGAGCTTGTCAAGCACCCAGGCATACTTGAATGACCTCTTGTTCATCTCAGCAGCTTCCTTCTCGAACCTTTCAATCACACGCTTGTCAATACCTCCAAGCTTGTAGATCAAGTGGCCGGTGGTAGTTGACTTCCCAGAGTCGACATGTCCAATGACCACAATGTTGATATGAACCTTTTCCTTACCCATGATGAGTTAAACTGAAAATAATTCAAAGAAACACAAGTCAGAACTCACAACCAGCAATTACAAAAGCAGATTCATCACAGCATTGAAACGTCTTCAACCAAGCAGGAAAAAAAACAAATCATTAAGAATATGCTTCAACTCGAACATCTCTAGCTAATAAAAAAATAAGAAATAAGAAAATCAATTGAAAAGACAGGTAAGCAAAGCACAATCCTACATAACATAACAAATCTGTAATAAAAAAACCCTCCCAGACGACGTATTCATACCAAACGTTTTCTATTGAACACAAACAAAAACACTTTTAATTAATTAAAAAAATTAACTTCATGCCACAAAAGATTTACAAAAGGGTAACCAAAAAATCATCTGCAGAATCCAAATAAATTCAAATAGGAAAAAAAAAAAAAGCTTCGTATTGTTACGTGGGATGAAAACTTCAGACACCATAAATAAAAATCATCCAAGACATCGAAAATTTGCATGTAAACGAACACCAGCCACAATAGTGCAGTCTTAGCAGAACAACAATAAATCATTCAAAGCTTCTTAACCTATGAAAAAAAATAAACAAAACCGCATAATTATGACACACAAAAAATAGATCTGTGAACACAACGAGGGTCAACACCGAAACGAGAGCCTCTTCCGATTAATCGGTAGAAAAGCGAAGATAATCCACATAAAAGAAACAACAAACAAAGAACCGCACATTTAGTACTAAAAAAAGAATTTCTTTTAAAAAAATCCGAAGAAACATCATCGTAAACAAGAAACAGAGAAGAACGGAATCAGAGAGACAAAAGAGCAGAGGCTGCTACCTTAGAGAGAAACGAAGGTCGCTGGTTCAGAATCCTCAGCCGCAAAAATAGAGCGAGGAAGCAAGGAGTGATAATGAACTAGGGTTCCAATTGTTTTATATTGTGGGAGCTACTTTTCGTTTCCGATAATACCCTTAGGGTTTTACTAGGTTTCCGATTATGCCCCTGTTTCCTTATTTGAAAGTTACTGTGTACCACTCGCGTGGAAGGCGCGTGTAATTGACGATTCTGCTTTCTCGCGTATCTTGCGTGGCTAACCTTCACGCGCTTTACGTTAGCAGGGATATCGGGTTTTTGTTCGTTCGCATAGTCCAGCTGGCAAGGACCAAACAGGAAGGCTGCGTTACTATAACGACATCGTTTCAGCTAGGTGACTTAGTTAAGACATTTGAACGACATCGTTTCAACCTTTGGATTCCTCATTGTCAACGTTGATCAAATCTTTCTCTACTTACGTAGTCGTTTTAGATATTTTATCCTATTTTTGCATTGATTTTATTTTCACAAACATTATCACTTGTTATATTTTAAAATTAAATATTTTTTATTTTTTATTTCAAAATATTTAGCGTTATAATGAGATGGCATAAATAAATATGTATAAAATAAATTGTAAATGTTAAAATTAAAAACTCAACCAAACAGAGATTTTTTTATTTAGACTTGATTTTTATATTATATATATATATATTATATTATATTATATATCTTACAATTGAGATTTCACTTTTTAGGTATTTTAAAATCAAGTTTCAATTTAGCAAAAAAAATTATTACTGTTTTAAACTAACAATATTTCTTTCTTTATATTTAATATACAGTGTATAAATCAGGTCAAAACAAATTAAATATTCCTAAATAACACAATATAACCTTAAATATTTCAATAATTCTACTCAGTAATATAATTTCAAGTTTGAACGAATAATATCTTGAATAATATAATAATTCATAATAATACAATTTCAAGACACTTTATTTATTGTTTTGACTTTCCATATATTTTGATATTAATAAATGTATATAAGTTTCCTTTACATTTATTAAGATTTCACACATTTTCCGTATTAATTGACCTAATTTATCATTAATAGTTGTTTAAGGGCTATAGCAGAGATTTAGGGTGTGTATTTTGCAAAACTTGACATAGTTATTTATGTTAAATATTTATTATTACTTTATTATAAAAGTTATAATAGAGGTAACATGTAGATAAATAATAAAAAATTTATAATAAAATTTACATAATACTATCATTTTAAATCCTTCTTTCAGTATAATATTTATTTGCGAAATCAATGCAAATATTTATAATCAGTTTAAATTTAATTTGTATGAATTTTACTATCTTGTAATTTTTTATCTAATACAAAAAAAATTATAAGACTCTTATTAATATTTAATTTTCAAAATAGAAAAATAATATTTTATTTTTTATAATTCAAATTTTTAAACAAGATACAGGTTCTTAAATATTTATATCATTTAATAATTTAAAATGTGTTTAACTTATAGCTTTACAATATTTATTTAACTCATATTTTTTTATAAAATATTAACAATTTTTAAATAAATCTTCACCACCCCTTCTTAAATAAAATTTTATTAGATCTCCCTCATATTTTAGCTACAAAATTGATATCACTCATCTCTAAAATAACAATTATTTATCGATGTAAATTTTTATTCTGCATCAACTTTAATTCTTTTCTTTTGCTTTATACCAATTTATTTAGATACACACATAATTAATGTTCATTAGCAACTAAGATATCTCTTTATGAAAATATTAAATTGAAGTTCTTATAAAATCCCTCTATATCATATATAAATTATATAAAACTTAAAATCTAAAAACTTAAAAACAACTTTTCTTTCCAATAAAATGTCTTTAATATAAAAATCTTATTTTGAAATTATGTACTGTTATTTGGTAAGTTCCTTCATGCTAATTAAATATATCTTAAGATTTCATACATTTTTTTCTAATAGTAAATTTCATTTTAAAATCTTAAATACTTTTTTGTAAGCCTTAAAATGATTTCTTTTTGCAACAAAAAAGGAATTTAAAATGAGATTTTTATTATTATTTTAAAAATATTTTAATGTTATTATAGAAGAACTAATTTTACACAGTAACAAACATCATATATCTCCTTGGGATTTTGTTGATAATAAATCTTATTTTTAAGATTTTTTTGTTAAAGATTTGTCATTAAAGATGTTATTATTAAATCTTTACCTTTAAAAATAAAAATTATTCTAAATTTAAAAATATGCACATAATAAAAATTAAAAAAATAAATTAAGATTTGATATATTACTCTCACATTATTAATAGAAACTAAAAATTAGTTATTATATTAACTAAATTAAATATTATTTTAGATACTTAGAAAGTTATTGATATATAAATTGGTTTTTATAGTAGATAGTTTATAAATTGATAACAAATAATGAGTTATTCATGAGACTTTAATAAAAGGAAAATATATTTATTAATTATTATATGATAACAAATAATTTATATTGGGATGGTCATTGAACTTTCAATTATAATGAAATAAACTCAAGTGTAAAGAAAACCATTTGATTTGATAAATCTTTGTGTAATTCTCTCTCTATGTATATTGGTATTAATTTCATGAGATTGCAACAAAATCAAATGATTAACTATTCATTAGAAAATATATAAAAATATACTAAAACAGCTACAAATTAATTTATGAATCAATTCTTTCTATCCATTGGGATATAATGATTATTAATGTTGCTTTATCATACAAATAAAAGAATTTATAGCACAAAAATTACATTTTTTATTGGTAGAATTTTTGCATGTAATCGTAGAGTTCCTGTTTCAATATGTATTTGAAGGTACATTTTACTTTCGTACCTTTTAAACACTCTGGACACATGTGAATGGATTTACGCTGTGTTACACTGGTGCTGCATGAGCCAATGACTTTTTTTCTGTGCTATCAATTGCAGAAAAATCTTGAACAAAAACTTATTTTTACCATAAAACTGTAGACTCCGCGTAAATGTGAAAGTGAACTTGTGTTTGTTATAAATAAAATTAGGTTTGATAGTTATGTTTGTTGTGCTCTTGTGCCCATAACGAACCAGAAAGAAAGTGGTTTGAGCAAGAGAAACTCACTCGTTTGAGGAAGGAGAGCGCACTGGTTTGTCTTCATTTTTTCCAAATTTTATAGAATCGATTTTCCTATTTTTGTACATGGTGCATAATCGATTTTCCATTTTTTCAAATGGTGTAAAATCAATTTTTCATTTTTCCAAATGATGCATAATCGATTTTCGATAGAAGTGATTTGGGAGAATCGATTATGTGGCTTTTAAACTTTTAAAGGTAGAAGGAGAATTGATTCTCCCTTGTGTGAGAAAAATGTTTGATTATGTTATGTTTTTTTTTTCAAATTGGATTTTGGGTCTCCGTTTGTGTATCCGCATTTTTTTATCTATACCTATATATAAAGGGGATTTCCCTCTTAATTGCTCTTCATTTTTTTCCCATTTTATCCTTATATTAATATTTATTTTTGTTATTGTATTATGGTCATTGTGTCATTTTTTTTTTTTTCTACAATATTTGGTATACGTAGTGGAGACGGTTTTGAATTGAAAGAAAGGTGGAAGAGTGATTTTGAATTGAAAGAGATGTGAAAGAATAGTTATGAATCGAAAGGTGGAGGAGTGGTTTGGTTTATTTTCAAAATCAGTTACATTTGATTAATATTTTATATATTAATATTTTATTTTATTTCTATTTTATTCTTATTTTTATTATTTTGTAACTATTTTTTTTATATATTTTTTTTTAAAAGAACAGTTAAATATAAAGAGAATTCTCCTAAATAACCGTTTTTTGTTATTTTGTAGACAGTTTTGAATTTAATTTTGTATTTGTTGTTTTTCTTTTTGAATCAGCATAATGGTTTTTTATTTTATTTACGAAATAATTTGAATAAGCAGAACTGTTAATTTATTTACGAAACAATTTGAATAAAATTTATTATTATTTTCTTAAATAAATTAAAAGTTCTGCTGATTCAAATTATTTCGTAAATAAAATGAAAAACCTACTGATTAATAAAATGAAAAACCTGGTGATTTAAAAAGAAAAGTAACAAATAGAAAATTAAATTCAAAACTGTCTACAAAATAACCAAAAACGGTTATTTAGAAAAATTCTCTTTATATTTAATTGTTCTTTTAAAAAAAATTATATATAAAAAAATAGTTACAAAATAATAAAAATAAGAATAAAATATAAATAAAATAAAATATTAATATATAAAATATGAATAAAATGTAACTGATTTTGAAAATAAACCAAACCACTTCTCCACCTCTCTTTTAATTCATAACTTTTCCTCCACATCTCTTTCAATTCAACATCATTCTTTCACCTTTCTTTCAATTCAAAACGTCTCCACTACGTATATCAAATATTGTAGAAAAAAATAAGAAATGACACAATGACCATAATATAATAATAAAAATAAATATTAATATAAGGATAAAATGGGAAAAAAATGAAGAGCAGTTAAGAGGGAAATCCCTTTATATATAGGTATAAATTATGTGTTTATTGGTTTTACCGTTTTGATTATTATGATTATTGTGTAGTTTTTTATTTTATGATTTTACTGTTTTTATTTTTTATATTATTACGTGTTTAATCTTTTTAAGTTTTTTATTGTTATGTGGTTTTTTATGTGTTTATTATTTTTAATTTTAATAACTGTTGTTTACAATTTTTTTTAGGTATTTACTGTTTTTTCTATGTGTTTATATTTTTAATTGTTATAAATGCATTTACATTTCTTGATGTGTTTATTGTTTTTAATTTTTATAAATTTATTTATATTTTCTTCTTATTTTTTTTTATTGTTTTTATATTTTATATTATTTTGTTTTTATTGTTTAGTTTTTTATTCCATATTTTTATTGTTTTTAATTTTTACAAATATTTATATATATATATATTTATTATGTCTTTATTGTTTTTATTTTTTTATTTTTTATTAACAAGATGTTGTTTAATTTTTTTTATATGTTTACTCTTTTTAATCTTAATAATTGTATTTTGTTTTAGATTTTTACTGTGTTGTTTATTTTTTTACGTATTTACTGTTTTTAATTTTTATAAATATATTTAGACTTTTATTTGTTTTTTTTATTATGTGTTTACTGTATTTAATTTTTATAAATGGATTTACACTTTCTTTTTGTTTTATTCTATGTATTTACTATTTCTAATTTTTATAAATATATATATATATATATATATATATATATATTTTGTTATTATGCGTTTATTGTTTTTAATTTTTTTTAACAATAAGAAACTGATTAGTTTTTTTTATGTGTTTACTGTTTTTAATTTTAATATTTGTATTTAAAAAAAAATCTTAAGTTTTTATTGTTTTGTTTACTTTTTTATGTGACAGTTGTTTTTAATTTTGATAATTGTATTTACATTTTTTATTATTATGTGTTTACAATTTTTTTTATTTTATAAATGTATTTATATTTTTTTATATTATGTGTTTACTTTTTTTCATTTTTTATTATTTTTTTAATTTGTTTATATTTTTATATTTTTTATTATTATGTCTTTATTGTTTAATTTTTTATTTTATGTATTTACTGTTTTTAATTTTTACAAATATATTTATATATTTTTTTATTATTATGTGTTTGTTGTGTTTACCTTTTTTATATTTTTTATTATTATATCTTTACTTTTTTTACATTTTGTATTATTATGTGTATACTGGTTTTATAGTTTATTATTATTACGTGTTTACTATATTTACATTTTTTTATTATTATGTGTTTACCGTTTTGAACTCTTATAAATTTATTTAAAACTATAACTAAGTTTTTAATTTTTTAATTTTTTTTTTAAATATGCAGTGTTTTAATTTCATTTTAATTTTGTTAAATATGGAGTGTTATTATGTATTATAATTAAATTCACATCATTATGATTTTAAATAAATTTAGAATTAGTTATAAAAAAAATTGTTTAGTAGTAATGGTATTAGTTATGTATATCTTATTCCTATTAGTATTCTTCACATAACCCTAATCACAACTCTAACCTTATTTGTATTATAAACTATTTCACGTGTATCCATAAACTATTTTATGGTTGTCAATGACAAGGTCAATATTACATGGTTAACGATAACAATTGGAAACCAATTTGGGATGACAAAGACATGCAAAAATTTGAGGATATAATTGCAATTTATAATGATCTTGTTTGTGTGAACATGAATATAATTTAAAAAATATAAGAACAATTGAAAAGAAATAATCAACTTGCATCAGTGATGATCATTTGCACCATTACTTTTGGTTTGAATTTGTTGCGTATGTTAAGTGATACAACAAACTTTATTACTGAGTTTGAACCAAGAAAAGAGCGTCGCAGACAAGAATGAATGGAATATTTGGTGCACACCGAACGTTCTCGTGACATTATTCGCATGAGACCAGAAGCATTCATTCAATTATGTGAACGGATTAGGGTAACCAAAGTTGTTAAGGATGCATATTGTTCAACAGTTGAAGAACAAATTGCTAAATTTCTTCATATTATTGGACATAACGTTAAGAATCAAAGTGTTTCATTTTTTTCCATCGGTTTGGAGAAACAGTTTCTCGTCACTTTCACAACGTATTAAATGCAATTTTGATGTTGGAAGGACAATTCATAAAGCAAGCAGATGGTATTGATGTCCAACCCCAAATCTTACACAACAACCAATTTTTTTCGTACTTTAAGGTTTGTTTATTACAAATTTCCTTTATAATTATCATAATGTCTTTTGTATTTGTATTTTTTTAGACCTGAAATTTTGGTTACCATTAGGATTGTTTAGGGGTCATTGATGACACTCATGTACGTGTGAAGGTCCCACGTGCTGATGCACCTCGTTTTTTAGGAAGAAAAGATTGACCAACTCAAAACGTATTCGCAACTTGTGATTTTATATGAAATTCACGCATGTTCTAGCCGGGTGGGAAGGAACAACCTCATATTCGAGACTATTGAAGGAGGCTTTCATAGGAGAGGATCCTTTGGTTGTTTCGAAAGGTAAGTTTAAGGCGTTTGAGAATTCATAACAATAGATACAAAGGTCATAATATACATAACTAATGGATGTTTCCTTGAAATGTTTATAGGAAAATACTATCTTGACGCTGCAGGTTTTATGTTAAACCCACAAATATTAACACCTTATCGTGGAGTTAGATACCACTTGAAAGAGTATTCTCGAAGAGGACCACAAGATGCGAGAGAATTGTTTAATCATCGTCATTCATCACTTGAAAATGTAATTGAAAGGATATTTGGTGTCATGAAAAAACGTTTCTCAATTATAGCTACTGGGATTGAACCACATTACAATTTGTATACTAGATAAATATTATTTTAGCTTGTTGTATTTTGCATAACTTTTTTCGCGGGGGTGGACAATGATGACTCTTTGATAGAAGAAGTGGATCGTGAATTCTTGCAACAAGATATACAAGTTTCAGTTTCTCAAGTTCGTGACGATGACTCACAATGCATCTCATAGTTGTATTGATGATCATGATTAGATGAAAATAGATTGTTTATTATGAAAATATATTTCTCTTTTTTAGAATAATGTGATCACTAAGAAAATTGAAAAATTACACAATTAGAATGGGGAAAAGTTAGATATGCAGACAAAATAATAATTATGTTGATGAATTTAAAAATGTAGAAAAATTATGCAGATAAAGAAGAAAACTAGACAACCAAATTCAAATTTGATTTTGCAACAACGACGCCAAATTTGATAGTTATCGTTTAATGGTTAAATTAAAATGATTTTAGTGGAGATTGTCTAACGGCAACCCTAAACTGTCTAACACCATTGCGAAACCAATTAGAATGGGGAAAGGTTAGATATGTAGACAAAATAAAAATTATGTTGATGAATTAAAAAATGTAGATAAAGAAGAAAACTAGATAACCAAATTCAAATTTGATTCTCTGACAACGACACCAAATTTGATAGTTATCGTTTAGTGATTAAAATAAATGATTTTAGCAGAGATCGTCTAACACAACCTTATACTATTTAACACCATTGCGAAACCACAAGAGAAACAATCCCAAGGAGTTCAACCTTCCATGCAAAGGTAAAATGATAGGATTATAATGAAGAAAATTAATAAAACTAAGGCTAATACTATGTTTTGCTTTATTTTACGAACCCTAAAATGAAAACTTGATTTATTTTCTTAAAACTTGTATCTTTTTATAGATTTTTTTTCCTCAAAGGATCTTAGTAAATATATTTAGTTTCATATTTTATTCACAGTTTATCAATTTTCAACTTTCTACAATTTTTGGATTTTGTTCCCAACTTTAATCGCAACTTTATTTTTCATATCTTTGCATAATATTTGCTTCCATTTTTATTTCTGCGATATTTTAGATTTTTATTCTCTATTATGATTCAGGAAAGCAACTTAGGCTTTCACATATTAGGCCCATTCACAGTGATAAACACTCCTTTTAGACTGTCTATTATGAGAAATATTAGACTGTCTACCCATAAAGTACAAAATTAATAGAAATAACGATTAATGCTCAAATAAACTCAATTAAAAAAATTTTTGAATTAAAAAAATATTTTTTTTCATGATTATAGTCGAAAGAATATATGATTAAAACTTTAAAATGTGAATAGAAATGATGTTCATCAGTGATATACAAGACATGCAACAAAGATCAATGTGAATATGAGAGGATTCATTAAAAAATTGACCGACATAAAACAAATTTGATAACTTCTAGGACTCTTTTCAATAATAGTTTTGAGAATATGACTGTTGTTTTTTCTTTCATCTAATTATTGTAATTTTCCTATTTTTTCCATCATATTTAAGGATATTAATTAAGTGTCGAGTGTTTATCACAATTTTAGTATATTTTATTATGTTTTACTACTTTCATAAATTTCAATTTTATTCTACTTCAATTATGAATATTAAAGTATTATTTTAAATTACCAAAATTCATTTTGAAACATTTTTCACGAATCACAATATTTATATTTTTTGTCAACTGAGTTCTTAATAACAGCGAGAATAATATTTAAATTTTTATACTTTTCATACACAAATAAATAAATCATATTTCATTTTCAATTAATTTTAATAAAAATAATATATTTTTAATCTTACTCCTTTCCATCACTTCTCTTCTCATTCACAATCCTTCATATATAATTTCTTTATTTTTTAATCTATTTTTCTTAATACAAATAATCTCACTTTTTAATATATTTATTTTTCTCCCCTTCAAACTTACTCTTCAATTAAAAAAAAATGGATCATGAAAAAGTTCACCTTAAAAGACAAGACAGAAACTGTTTCTAAAAATCTAAATTAGAAGACAAAAAAAAGAATAATAAATTATTGTGAAGACGTATTAAGCAGAGAAGTGATACAAACACGTCACTTGTTGCCTTTGGTTGGGATTCAAACCCACCATCATCACTGTTCTTCCTTCTTCGTCTTATTCTCCAACCCACACTAAAACCTTCCTATTTTTGTTCTTCTTTCTGTTCTCATTTCTCCACACGACGTCGTTTCAGAGGTTCAGCGATGTCGTACGACTACCTTTTCAAGTACATCATCATCGGCGACACAGGTTAGGTTCTTCTGTGCCCTCTTTCCATTTCTTCTCGCAATTGGGTCTCCGAATCTCACTCCAAGTTTGAGTTTTTCTCCCGTGCGGTGCAGGTGTAGGGAAATCGTGCCTCCTCCTCCAATTCACAGATAAGAGGTTCCAACCTGTTCATGATCTCACAATTGGTGTTGAGTTTGGCGCTCGCATGGTCACCATCGATTCTCGACCCATCAAGCTTCAGATATGGGATACTGTCAGTTCTCTCTCTCTCTTATTTTTTTAAAGTAAAAAACTGTTGCTTAATTGTGTTTTTTTAATACTATTTGTTAGGTAGGGTATTTCAAATTCAAATTAGGTGAGAATTGATCAAGGGTATGTGCATGTGCTAGAACACTAAGTAAAATAGTTGTGATCACTGATTAATTTGTTTGATTTTTTGGGAGTGTAAGGTTTCATGCAGGATCATCCAAAATTATGTTGAAATGCTAGCTACCTAGATTTTAGGTGAAACTTTAAGGAATTGATTCTGGGTTTAGAATTGACTGAGTTGAAACAATTTTATGTGTGTTTTAAATTTGACTTTGGATGAAATTGTTTTTCTTAGAATTGATTTTGAAACCAAAGACACACCAAGTAACTTTTGGGTTGAACAGAAAATTTTGTCGAGAGTTTTACTTCGTTGTTTTAAAAAATAAATAACTCAAACATAAATCACATCATTTCAAAATCAATTTTAATCCAAAATTGGTGTTGCAGAATCAATTTCGGAAACGCAAGCCCAAACAAAATAAGTCTGTTTTCTTTTTTTGATGTATTCATTTTTTCTGTGCCTTGATTGTATCATGGTAAATAGGAGTGCAGGGACATGGTTAGGAATAAGGGTATGTATGTATATAGTAAAAGGGTACTGGATTTGTGATTGTGATAAAGGAATCTGAATGTTATTGTGAGAATGATCATAAACCGCTTTAGGATTGCAAATCTCGAGTTGAACTTATTCATGCAGATATGTCCAACACACAACCTATTATTTATGTCTCAGGTTGCTTAATGCTTCTTTATCTGTGAAGCTACTTAATTTCTTTATGTCTGTGATTGATTTATACAAGGTAGTCCTCAAAATTTGTAGTTATTCAACCTAGCAATAACTGATTACTGCAATTATGTCTGACTGAGGCCAATTAAGTATATAAAATTGATTCACTTTTCTGTGCTTTAGTTTGTTGTAAGGCTAAGCCTGGAATTACAGTGCTTGGCATTGCATGGTGAGACCAAATTGATGTTGTAGTGAATGGTTTCATTACTTCCTTTGATCCACAACATGGTGTATCTCTAGGCTATTAATAAGATTAGTCTTAGCGTCGAACATGGAATTTTTTATTCATATATTTTGTCATGTCCAAACAAGGATGCCGTTTTCAACAATATTTAGGTAGTTATGCAGATTTCGTTGTTTTACTGTAGGCTGGGCAAGAGTCTTTTAGATCAATCACAAGATCTTACTATAGAGGAGCAGCGGGAGCACTTCTAGTTTATGACATTACAAGGTGGGTGGTGCTATTAACAATTTGACGTAGAGTTCATGGTGTGCATTTCTTTCGAATTATATTGAACAAGATTCCACCTATGTTGTGTGGTATTTACCACTTTCATGAATGCTAGAAATGCAGTAGAAGTGAAATGCAGCATAATTGTGCAGTTATGACTACAAACTTTTGAAGTTTTGGTGGCTGACTGTAGCTTTATTGTTACCTTCTCTTTTGTCACTGTTGTTGATTGCCCTATTTTGATAATTTGAATTCTTTTGAAGTAAGCATTTCTGTCTTAATTATTAAAATTTAATGTTTGAACCGCATTTGTATCCCTTTTTGCTTGCATTGTGGGCTCCCAAACAGTGTACACTTTTTGTTCCATATAAACAAATAAATATAATTCCCAATAATTCTTTCCCCCTTTTCATTTTTGCTTTTCTGTATCTGGTGGTGAGTGGTGAGGGTTTGAACCCGAGGTTTGTTAATTTTTCAAAGTCCCTTCAACTGAAAACCAAAAGATTCTTGTGTTGACCAGGAGAGACACATTTAATCATTTAGCAAGTTGGCTGGAAGATGCCCGGCAGCATGCCAATCCTAACATGAGCATCATGCTCATAGGGAACAAGTGTGACCTGTCTCATCGAAGAGCAGTGAGCAAAGAGGAGGGAGAGCAATTTGCAAAGGAAAATGGACTTCTGTTTTTGGAGGCTTCTGCTAGGACTTCTCAAAATGTGGAAGAGGTGATTCATCTCAATCAATATCAATATCAATATCAAGCAAGATATAGCACATATGCTTTGGAATCTCAAGGATATTGTGAATTTTATTACCATTGAAAGTAACTTACTGCAGGCTTTTATAAAGACTGCTGCGAAGATTCTTCAGAATATTCAGGAAGGTGTCTTTGACGTGTCGAATGAGGTAAATATGAACTATTTTCCGTGCAAGAAGCGGTGGAAGTTAGTTGGCCCCCACTCCAATATGGCATGAGATTTGTAAAACAAATTATCAAATCAGAAATCACGTGATTAACGTAAATTCATTTGGTTGTGTCTTGGGAATGTATGGTTTCATCATTTTATTGTCATAATAGGGTGACCCTTTCATAAGAAATTTGGCATATTCATATAATTTGGTAATCATCACGGTATCATCTGAGATTTAGGTTGTGCTGATGATGGATAGTTTCACCAAAATGAGTAAAATGTAATGAAGCATGGTTGCTTTTCTTCTTTTTTGCAATAAATATATGAACAAAAAGAAACTTTCCATGCATCCCTATGTTCCCCTTTTGGCTAGATCACCAATGAATCTATTATTGCAGTCATTTGGTATAAAAGTTGGCTATGGACGTCCCCAAGGTCAATCAGGAGGCAGAGATGGAACTGTTTCTGCAGGAGGTGGGTGCTGTAGCTGATTGAAGGGAAACCAAATCTGAATCTAATCCTCTTTTGCATCTTTTTCTGCCTTCCCTGTCTCAACTGAGTGTATACTCTTAGACTTGACATGGAACTTTTGGAGAAAACTACAACTTCCTGTATAGATCTAATCTCAAAGGTTTTCTTGGAACAGATTTGACTGCATAGTTGTTCAGATGTACTAAATGTTTAATGATTGGCTGTTGTGTTCAATGCCAGTTTTTCATTTGCCTCTATAGTTTTGTTATTATTTGCTATAATATTTACATGGAATAGCTTTTTAGTAGATCCTACCCAATATTCTCCATTCAATGTTAAACATGCATGAAGTTGTGTGTGGGTGTCATGTGTAGAATTTATCAATCTTCAAAGAATGGCTTTATATATGTCAACAGATGAATGGAGTATCCTATAGATGTGATTCATTTTGATTGCATATGAATTTCTCTCCATATATGCATGCTAGCAAAAGGAAATAATAAAAGAAAAAGAAAAAAACAAGTTGAGGTTTTTACATATTTACAATATAGAATGTGCATTAGTATTATGGCACCATGTAAACTTAATATTTTACTAAAAATGTTACAGCATGTTGCACTGTAATCTAGCCATCATGTTACAGCCCCAAAGAACCAATTATTTCAGTAAATGGTGCCAAAAAAGTTGTGTTACAATGAGTTTATTTTACTGAACATATTTTTACCAGCACTCAATTTGAGAACTGTTATATTGAGATTCTTTGAGGGTGTTTACAAATAACTTAGTTCTTAGAAATAATCATTTTTCAAAGGGTTTCTTAACGAAATTTAAAAACAATTATTAGTTGTTTAAAAAATTCACTGAACCAAAAATTAGGACTTGACTTCTGCAGGTATCTTCTAGTTTTTTTTTTCGTAAAGGCTTTGATTTATAATCATGTACTCATTTTTTCGAGTATGTTTGAGTTAACAGTGAGGGCTTATTCTTTATATATTTATTTAAGGGTATCAACAACGGTATTATATTATTTGAAGGAGGTAAATGTATAATAGTATTATAACTTTATTAACAGTTATAAATTAAGTTTTAATTATTAATAGAGTAATTTAATATATAATTATTTTAATTTAATCTGTTAGAAACATTAATTAATTAATTAAAAGTTTAAAAAATATTTATATGATTAAATGTATATATAATAAATTTAAAAAGTATAATTTTTTTTAAAAAAAAATAAACAAAGTTGGTCCACTAGTGTATCAATTCATTCTTTATCAAGACATTTTTTACCTGTTTTATTACGACAAAACTAGTTCATTCCACCTCATTTTTAAAGTCAAGATTTCAAGGTAATTAAGGTAATGTTTAGAATAGTCTCTTCTCTTAATAAATAATCAATTTTTTTTTACTATCTCATGTAATAACATATGCATCAACATTTCATCATATCACTTTCAATTTTTTTTCTCATGTCTATTTAAAGCATAACATTTTTTTTTATCATATAGTTAATATATATTGGAGGCATAAAAAGAAGACAAAAATTGTCCGAGTTTCTTTAGTATTTTGTTATCAGAAATAATTTCAACACCTTTTTTTCTATTTTGATATCTCACCTGTATCGTGTGTGACATTCTTAATAGTTTTTCTATTATTTATTAATCCCAATACTCTCTTTAAACTTTAATGTATGTGACATCTTTTTATTTCGAAATACTATTTTTCTCATCTCTTGCTAACATAAAATGTTTACACTCTATCTTACTCCAATTTAAGAGAAAACTCTTTCCAAAGTTTATCTGCAAAGTTCAAGTTAATAGTTAACTGTTTCCCTAAATTTCTGAAATAAAATTAAATCATCTGCAACAAATATGTATTAAGGCATAACAATTTGTATATTCATGCAAATCTTTGTCTCTACTGGGATACTTATCCAACAACTTCAATGAATTGTAAAAGTTTCTCGCATAAAATGAATTTACTTCTGTACAATTCTTGTGTTTTCTACTCAACCCATGTTTAATAATCTTTTATTCATAATAATTTCATAGTTTGACTCATATGTTTGATACATCTACAATTAGTACAATTTTAAATATTATTTTTGTTCTTAAATATAGGAAACAAATAATTCTTACCAACTCATTACACATATAAACTTCATTCCTAAACTTTATTATTATCTATTAAAATATGTTGATAATCTCACGTCATATTACAACTAAAGAGAAAAATATTTTTTATTAAAATAAAACAATTTTGAAATTACATTATAACACATCACAATGTATGTTTTTTCAAGTTCTCATTCCCAATCTATTCGTCCTAACCTATTCGAAAACATATGAGGATCCTAAAATTTATATACTAATAGAGTTTATTGTATGGAATGAAGTATCTACCGTCCGGGTCTCGACCGTTGACCGTTGACTAAAGTAAACATGGGACCCCCCGAAGGAGGGGCCCACAAGGAAGGTTCAGTTGGTTAGGAAGGAGCCTCGTCAGGCTCACGTGTAAGAGGACCGAGGAGGTGTCGGCTTGGGGGAAGGGCAAGGAGTCCTCAGTCCTCGGCACCCGAAGAGAAAGACGAGTCAGAAAGGTGACTTGAGGGCCACATCCCAACTATCAGTATAGAGAAAGCCCAAACCACAAAGACCATGCATAAAGGTGTAGGGAAGCGGCAACGCCCCACCACTAGAGGACCCCTGGAACCGACGACTCGGTAGAGTCTCGTTCCAGGGGCGATCGGAATGCATGGGACGTGAAGGAGCAGTGTCCGCTTAGTATGGATGATCCCTCTGATATTGGGCATATGAGTTGACGCCTGAGTGATCATCCCGTGCCAGTTGCACTTCGAAAGGGCAACCTCACTCACTGGAGTCAACCTTAGCTTAGGTTACGATGATGTGAGGGCTTGCCTGCGGTGATGCTTGAGTCAGAGCAGCCACGTGGCAGAAATGCTTAAGTCAAAGGTATATAAGCCTTTCTGAAAGGCTTAGAGAGGTACGTTTTAACACGGTTCACACTTTACACAGAGGGAATACGAGAACGAGAGAGAATTCAGTTACGATTTAGTTACGCACTTCCTTGAGCACGGTGTTTGTGGTGTTCTGTTATGGAGGTGCAATGGTGTTTTCTGCCATTACTGACTTGAGTGTCGGAGTGCAAACGGCCGCGAGGGTGCCCATTTGTCTCTCTGTTTCAGGTATTCACGGTGACGAAGGAGCTTTCAAGACGTGGATCGTTGAGACACACAAGGACTTCTTTGCTCAGCCGGCCGGAACAAAGTAACATACTACAATCAAAATATCAGGTATTATTGACTTTGAAAACTATATGTGAGTGTCTAGACTAGCTTCTACTCTAGCTCGCACATGCTCCAAGCCAAGTTAAGTGAGAGGGATGTAGGTAGACTAATGTTTTGTTTGTTCAACTATGTAAATTAAAATTAATGGTTCAACAAATATGGTTATCGTGCAAAATAAAATATGATCATACTCCCACAATAAACAGGGAGAAAGAAATGATGGTTCAACTAGTTTAGTCCAATTTTAAAAAAACATTATTGGTTTGTTTCTCTTTTTATATTTTAAATGTATTCAAACATATGTGCTTATTGTCAACCATTCAATATGTACTACCAAAATCTTCTGCATCATAAAAACCTATTTCAATCAAATTATGTTTTGATAAGCAATGATAACACAAGATCATGTTTTCAGTTGTTGAACTATGTAAATTAAAATTAATGGTTCAACCAATATGATCATCGTACAAAATAAAATATGATCTTACTCCACAATAAATAGAGAAAAAATGATGGTTCAACTAGTTCGTTTTACTATTAGGTTACAACAAAAAGTTGGTGGTTTTTTTGGATAATATTTATATAACCTTGGATAGATCAAATGGATAAGATTGTCTACAACAACATTAATGGTTTTTTTCAATTGATCAAGTGGATGCTCAACATTTTAAAGCAACAGGAGGAGCGGGAGGGGTGGGGGTGGTGGGAGCGAGAGTGGGTGGGGGAGCAAGAATGAGCGGGTGGAGTGGGAGCGGGAGCAAGAACGGGCGGGTGGAGTGGGAGCGGGAGGGAGTGAGGGCAGGGAAGGAAGAAGTTAGTTATGATAGGTGTCAAACAACAGATGATTTTGTTTTTTTTTAAATTAAGTACAAGGATTGTACAAAAATAATTGTACAATAATTAATTATCATTCTTATTGTAAGAGTGTCTTTGTTATATCAAATAAATAATGTGTTTCATAGAAAAAGAAATGTACACCTCTTTGAAATCACTAGTGCAAAAAAGACTTTTTATGACGATTTTACAAGACATTTTATGAAAGTTCTTGTGGCGACATAAAATCAGGAGTTATAAAAAGTGTGAACTTTCTATATTGGTTGAAAAACTGACATAGTAAGTTGACTTACTATGACTGTTGTCTATGAACTGTCATAAAATATACAAAATACTTGTTATAATATGTTCAGACAAAACTTTCTATGACTGATATTTTTATAACTGTCATAGAAAATACGACTTACTATGATCATCTGGATATAAATTTCAGACAAACTCATTCATTGATCGATTTCCCCCCATTCATTAATAAAAATCACTTACATATCAATGTTATATAGAGAATTGCATATAATTTACAGACAAATTCATTCATTGATCACATTTTCCCCATTCATTAATAATAATAACTTGCATATCAATGTTATCCAGACAATTGCATATAATTTACATACAAGCTCATTCACTAATCTAATTTTCTTATTCATTAATAACAATCACCTGCATATCAATGTCTCCAAGCAATTGCATACAATCTCCACAAAAACTTAATCATTGATCAATTTTACTCTATTCATTGATAACAATCACCTGCATATCAATGTTATCCAGACAACTGCATACAATTTACAGATAAACTCATTCATTGATTAATAAACTAACAAAATTTACATCTTATCAAAAACACTTAAGAAGAATGAAGCCCAGTACATTCTAATGTCTTCTATACCTTTATAATTGATTGAAGATGGATTGTTGAATAACTATAAAAATATTGACTTAATCAATAAAAAGTGAAATTCACAACTAAATAATTAAGGTATTTGAGTAAATTTTTTATTACCTCTTTCCATGAGTCTGTAATGTTTGCATATATGATTCTGTGCATGTGCTTCATTACATAATATCCATACTCATAGCTTCCCAATTGATGTGAACACTGCAAATTAAAATACAAATATAAGATATTTTATATCATAATTAAATAGTGGTGGACAAATAAGTTACATTATTTGTGTGGAAGGAGAACTCCAGCTTTGTAGTGTGGAAGGAGAAGTTGTGCACGAAAGTCGTAGAGTTCAATATCGGGAGAAGCTTTAGAGTGTGGAAGGAGAAACTGCGTGTGAAAAGCTGTAGGGTTCAGTGCTGGAAAAGTTGTGCATGCGAAACATGTAAGGTTCAGCGCCAGAGAAGCTATGCGCGCAGAAGCGGTAGGGTTCACCGCATGAGAAGCTGCACACAGAAAAGCAATAGGGTTCACTGCTAGAAAAGCTGCGCGCGCGAAAGCAGTTAGTTTCATCGTCGGAAAAGCTGCGCGTAAAGCTGTAGGGTTCAGTGCCGAGAAGCTTTAGAGTGTAGTAGGACAATGTGCGAAAGTTAAGTTCAAAAAAATTTATTGTTTGAAGAGAAATTGAATTAGGTTAAAAATACTTATTGTCTCAGTTGAAATAAAAAATGACATACTAAAAATTCATTATGACAGTTCTACTCTGAACAAACATAGTAAATACATACTATGTCATTTTTAATTTTAACCGTCATAATAAAATTAAATAGTGGTTGGCAAATAAGTTACATTATTTATGTGGAAGGAGAACTCCAGCTTTATAGTGTGGAAGGAGAATTTCAGTTTCATAGTGTGGAAGGAGAAGTTGTGCACGAAAGTTGTAGGGTTCAGCATCGGGAGAAGTTTTAGAGTTTGGAAGGAGAAACTGCGGGTGGAAAGCTGTAGGGTTCAGTGCTGGAGAAGTTGTGCATGCGAAACTTGTAAGGTTCAGCACCAAAGAAGCTACGCGCGCAGAAGCGGTTGGGTTCACCGCATGAGAAGCTGCACGCACAAAAGCAGTAGGGTTCACCGCTAGAAAAGTTGCGCGCGCGAAAGCGGTAGGTTTCATCGTCGGAGATGTTGCGCGTAAAGCTTTAGGGTTCAGGACCGAGAAGCTTTAGAGTGTAGAAGGACTGCGCGCAAAAGTTAAATTCAAAAAAATTTATTGTTTGAAGAGAAAGTGAATTAGGTTAAAAATACTTATTGTCTCAGTTGAAATAAAAAATGACATAGTAAGAATTTATTATGACAGTTCTACTATGAACAAACATAGTAAATACTTACTATGTCATTTTTAATTTTAACCGTCATAATAAAATTAAATAGTGATGGACAAATAAGTTACATTATTTGTGTTGAAGGAGAACTTCATCTTTGTAGTGTGGAAGGATAACTTCAGTTTCATAGTGTGGAAGGAGAAGTTGTGCACGAAAGCCGTAGGGTTCATCATCGGGAGAAGCTTTAGAGTGCGGAAGGAGAAACTGTGTGTGGAAAGTTGTAGGGTTCAGTGCTGGAAAAGTTGTGCATGCGAAACCTGTAAGGTTCAGCGCCAGAGAAGCTACGCGCGCAGAAGCGGTAGGGTTCACCGCATGAGAAGTTGCACGCACAAAAGCAATAGGGTTCACCGCTAGAAAAGCTGCGTGCGCGAAAGCGGTAGGTTTCATCGTCGAAAAAGTTGCGCGTAAAGTTGTAGGGTTCAACGTCGAGAAGCTTTAGAGTGTAGAAGGACAGCGCGCGAAAGTTAAGTTCAAAAAAATTTATTGTTTGAAGAGAAAGTGAATTAGGTTAAAAATACTTATTGTCTCAGCTGAAATAAAAAATGACATAATAAAAATTTATTATGACAGTTCTACTTTGAACAAACATAGTAAATACTTACTATGTCATTTTTAATTTTAACCGTCATAATAAAGTTCATGATTATTACAAAAATGCTACTGCATCATTTTTTATGACAGGTAAACTACACCACCATAGTAAGTTGTCGTTGATTCTTATTTTTGTAGTATTGAGTCTTTTGAGGTTGGGTAAGTTGGGTAACATTTTTACATTGGTTGATTACTATTCGTTAAAGGTTGAAAAATATTTTCTAATTTTTATAATCAATTTAATATTAGATTCAGGTAAAGGAAATTATCTAAGTTTCAAAAAAAAATTAAATTAGTTGGTTATCTTCATTTTGTGGATGTTATACAAAGTTTAAGTATTTTACATACTTTTTGAAAATGCTATTTTATAATATATTTAAAAATTAGATAAGTTAGATGTACATTTACAAAACATTTTATTTTGTACAATGATTCTTTACTCTATTTTGTACGATAACCTTTTGTTTTGTATGATGACCTTATGTTTTAAAAATTGGGGTTGCGTGGCGGGAGGAGGGAACGGGAAGGAGAGGAAGAAGAGGATGTTTGAGAAGAAGAAGTCATCCTAGTTGAACAAGGTGTTTTGATGTCTTCAAATCCAAGAGGAATGCTTGAAGACTGTGCTGTTAGTTTTCTGTGTGTGTCTAATAGTCTTTGAATTGTTAATCCACTCTTTAAATGATCAAAGGTTAATTGAATCTTAATCTTTTTGAAAAAGATACATTTTCTAAAGAGTGTGTAATTTCAACCTGTTGAAATGTTGATTCAACCAATTGTTTGACACTTAGTGACTTTTAAAATGAGTTTAAAAAGCTTGACTTTGCTTTGACTTTGGTGTCAAACTAATTCAACCTGTTGTTTCGTGAATTCAACTGGTTGTTTTTCTGGAAACCTTAACAAAATTTTGTTAAGTTGTTCATGTTGAACCAATTGGTGTTCAAGTTTTGAAGAATCCAAACCCTTTGAAGGATGTTGAAGCCTGTGCTGTGCTTGATGTTGCTGTGCTGGTTTAGCTTAGTTCTGGGGTAGTTTGGATGTTGTAATCCACCCTTTGATTAAATCTAAAGCATAGGCATTCTCAATCTTTGTGAAAGTAAAATGTTTT
>Ga0123342_1002356_pt1 | contig 31399 bp, 13 predicted proteins | sample Turbeawhitnodule_FD_89960 | JGI IMG/M metagenome (GOLD analysis project Ga0123342, IMG submission 89960) | Root nodule microbial communities of legume samples collected from Mexico - Turtle bean Mexico white nodule | ecosystem: Host-associated > Plants > Roots > Nodule | place: Mexico: Nepantla... | reverse complement strand
GTCCTGTGAATGAGACGATCCTGACTCTACTGATATAATGGAATCACATAGATGAAGTTATTCAGTTGGTGAGAGTTGAAGGAGGTCCATTTGGCTGAGTCTGAGGTTTGAAAGAACTGATCAAGCAGATCAAATGGATTTACCCTGTCATATGAAGATGATGAGGAGATATTGAGATAATTATGTGCATGGCTGTGTGGATTTCACAGCAGTAGTATGACAGGTGCAGGTCTCTGGATGCTAATTTCAATACACGAGTCTTTCGGAAGTAGAGTCAAGTGTCTATGTGTTATGAGTCAATAGAAGTTTGACATGAGAAAGATGAATATTGAAATTGTTGACAGACACGTGATGGTTGTGTGAAATGCATGAGAAAGGATGGATTTATGTGGATGTTTAAAGCTATATTTGTGTTATAAGTTTTAAAAATAACTAGCTTATCCTTTGTTTTGTTTTGTGGTTGTTTTTCTTTAATCTGTGATGATCGTGTATTCTACACGGAAGCATATGATGTTTATTAGTCTTATGAAGAGAGAGATAATTTGAAACATTAAACTAATGAAATTTTAGATATATTTATATTATGTTTATATATTTATTTTAATATTTCATACGTATTAGATATGAGAAAATATATGTATGTTACAGAATACTTCACATTAAACACTTGAACATATAATAATTCAACAAGCTCCACATCTTCACAGGCATATCCAGATTTATTCCACACAAAGGAAGGATCTGCATAACTATCTATCCTTCTGTCAAACTCCAGACAGATATATTAATATATAGAAAAGCACTTAACCTAAGGTCAATGCCACTGTTTCTTATTTATTTAGTTTTAATTTTCTGCATATGTTTTTGGAGCTATGCCTTCAGAAGATGAGCATCGATGTCTCTGGTGCATTTGTGCAGGAACTCGATGTAGCCATAAGGAGGATCGACTTCCTTATCAAGCCTCTCATATTCAACTGTCCATTTTATAATAGAACCACCACTGTTGTTATCAATTGCTTGAAATACGAACTTGAAGAGCTTGAAATGGAGATCGATGTCTCCATCGAAGAGCTTGTAGATGACTGTTTTATTTGCTTCATCAATGGATTCAATACTCTCCTGACATGTTGTAACCTTACCATCTGTTCTTTCTCAAGTAATCAAACCCAAGATCAGAATCATACAAAGATAAACAAATCGACTTAGACTAAAAAAAAAAATCATTCAAAAATATTGAATTAGAGATATTTGAAAAATTAAGATTGATTAGTTTTTATATTATGTTTTATTATTATTAAATAAGTTTCTAAACTAATTATTAAATCAGTTTTCAAATTCCAGAATCTAACAACAGTGAACAAATTCCAGAATCAAGAGAATTTATAGCTAGAAACTGATAATTAAACTAATTAAGCCCGTTTGTTAAATTTTCATAAAGAAATGTAGTTTTTAGTTTAGTATGCGTTTTTCTAACTGCTTAAAATAAGCACAAAAGCTTAAAGAAAATTACCATTTGTTGTTTTTGAATAAGTTGGAATGAATTCAGCTATTCCATTTAAAAATAACAATTTTTTTTATAAATAAAAAATAAATAAATAAATATAACTTATTTAAGAATGGTTCAATCTTTATATAAAACATAGAAACATACACACCTCTCTAAACATAACAAATCTCACATTTGTACCTCTATTATCTACACTAACAACAGTTAAAACGTCTTATCATTCTTGACTACCTCAAAAGCTAGCACCTTTCAAACACACTAAGAATTATCATGTCAGTCTAAAAACATCATAAATATTTAATCAAGAATATACATACCATAGATTCTAAACACTAATAAAAAAGGAAAAATTCAGAAAAAACAATTTTGAGGCAATTTAGAAATATCAGTAACTTTTATGATTGCAAACAGATAGAATTTAGTTTCTACTTTTTAAAATTTTTAAAGAGGTAAACACTAAATTATCTTACATCAAAATCAATATGCAATGAACTGGACCTAAACCTAAAACTGAGAGAACTGTAGACAGGCAAAACATATTCAAACTTAGGTTAAAAGAAAACTCAACCTTTGGGTTGCATATTGACAGAGTTATTAGAAGTTTAATTACCTATGGTATAAGTCCAGTGTTTAATGGACTCATTGTGGTGAAAGTCTTCACCACGATGCAGCTTGGTTCCATGGACTCTATCAGTAAGGTTTTGAATATGATGGAGTTGCTTTGCAAAGAGGTTGAACCACTTTGCAGCAGCTGCATGAACCCCAATTTCAGTGCTGATGTTACCAGCAAGTGACATTATGATGATAATAAAGAAGCAAGTAGTAGAAGGAAGAAAGGAACAAAGATGAAGATGATGATGATGAAGAGTATTTCCACCATGTTCCTCTTATATAGAACATATTTTACCAACTGCTCCCAACAAATTGAACTATGGGGTCCATTTTGATAACCTACTCAAACAAGAAGGAATAACCTAATCAAATTTTACATTGAAAAACTCCAAATATAGTAATAGATATATATTCCATGCCAATTAACCAATATTGTAATTTTGGTATAATTTGTCTTTAGCAATAAGTCTAATTATTTAATTAAAAAATCACTTATCTTTTCCAAAATCGTACTTACTTTTTTCTTTGGTTTTAAAATTAGCATCCATCTGTTTAGTAAAGTAATCTTAATTTCTTTTATATTTTTAAATTGATATTTACCTCTATTATGTTTTTAATAATTGATACTCATTTTTTCATACTTTTTAATAAAACGACACGTGTTTTTATTTAAAAATATCATATTAATTATAATTGCAAAAAAATACGAAATTTAAAATTTAAAATATAAAACGGTATTATTTTGATCACTAAAATAAGGAGATGAAATATTATTAAAAACTAAAGTTGATATACTTTCAAAAAAGAAGAAAATGAATATTCATTTAAAAATATAAAAAGTACGAATATTATTTTCTAAAAACAAAAAAAAAACTATTTTCTTTTGTCAGCAATAAAAAATAAATAAATGGGAACCACTTCAGGAGTGGTCCAACCTTATACAAAGAAGTGATTATAATTTATATTTTCATTTATAATTTTTATCACTCCGAATGTAATACATAATATTATCTTGGTTTCTTTGCATTTTGTTACTTTTATAGAAAAATGTTGCTTAAGAAGGAGGAACAGAAATAATTTGTGAAATGGTAAAATAATAACAAATAAGAAATAAGGATCATGCTATAAAATTGTTAATATTTTAATAAAATATTTTTAATAAATTCTTTTAACCTAAAAAAGGAGTATGAAACTATGTAAAAAAATAGAAGTTGATGCATCATCTTCCTAAAGAGAAAGTACTCAAATGGAGCATCAATTATTGAATCATTACAAAATATGTTTGGTTTATGAAAAAGAAAGAAGAGAATTTTTATAAGATGTCTTAAAAATCACTAGACAATGTGCATGTGAATCTGACCTAATATCTACACACCACACACATGAGGGAGAATGTGCTTAGAACCGTAAATAATTCTTGTATAAATACGAAGGTAACACGCCATATTCGTAAGCATAGCTAATTAAACTCATTTACTAACGTAGCAATTTGAAAAAAAATTGACACATAATTCTCATTTCAAATTAAAAATTGAAATCAAGTAGCATACCCACTTGTTATTGCTATGTTTTAATGATGTTTCATTATTCACGGGACATTATCAACACACATCAAGGAAATGTGATGACTAGTAACTATTTTATTGATGTAAATATTTTATCATGATGAATTTTGCTTTGATAAAAGCTCTTTTTTTGTTAGACATTAGTTAGACTAAGAATTCAAGTATCAACAATCATTTGACACCACTTGAAAAAAGTATTACTAAAAATAGAAAAAAGAAAGGAAATAAAAACAAATATGAGAGGATTAGACCAAAACTCATATATAAAAAACCTAAGAAAATCGATACTTAGGTAATTTCTACCTATTAATAAAGAATTTTAAGAAAAGACTAGATGGAAGCCTATTATACCAATGAAATTGTTCTTATGAATAAACCCTAAATCAACAAGTTGGTCAGAATATGCATTACCTTCACGAAAAATGTGAGAAATGTTAAACCTGATTTTCCCATAGAAATCAAGACAAGTGTTCTACCAATTACGAAAAATCCAAGGAACGTTAGTCCTAGCAATAAATGCAACACAAACTAAGACAAAATCACATTCAAGTCATAAACTAGTAAGACCCATCTTTTTAGCTTCTTCAATGACATGTATGACTCCATTAAACTCAACAACCAAAGCAGTCTAAATATCAAGGAAAGTAGAGAAACCACTAATAAACTCCCTCATACTCCCACAAAAAATACCACCACAAGTAGTAAGAACAGGAGAACCCCAAGCAGCACCATCAATATTAATTTTAACAGAAAGAAGATGAATAACTTTTCCAGTACGAGCATTAATACCAACGAACTGAAGCACATTGAAGTCGTACATATCATTCATCATATTGCTTTTAGACGAATTACCCACTAGGCAAGTGAAATCCTTAATGGTGGAAATGACCCTGGAAAGATCAATATTAACCTGAAATCTAGCATAATTCCTCATACGCCATATCATCCAAATAGAGAAGGTAATCACAACAAGTTTAATCAAATTAACCAAAGAACTACCATCGTTCTTAATAAAAGAAAGGACATCATACACATTAGAGAAGTGAGAATTAAGAAAAATTTGACGAACCTAGCTCCAAATATGCAAAGCATTAGGGTATTCAACAAATAGATGTTGAATAGATTTTTCCTACTTTTCACAAATAGTACACATAGAAAATAAATGCAAACATTTGTGCTGAATGTGTTGATCCGTAGGAAGCTGTCCATGAAAAACTTTTCAAAGTACACTAGAGTTTTGGGAGGAGGAATATATTGAGACCAAATTATCTTACCCCATCCACAAGGAACTCCTGGATCTAAGAAAAGTTTCCTAGCACATTTAAGAGTGAAATGACTAGAGTCTTCTAGAGTCCAATTAGGAGTACTTGCCTAATCATGATATGTTCAAAAAAATGATTGACCTATTGTAAAGTCGATGGAATAATCCAATCACTATCATTCTAGAATTGGGAAACTGTAGTCCCCAAGGTTTCAAAATCATCAAGTACCCTACAATGTTTGATAAACAAGTAGAAGAACACTATTTATTATTCTAGAAATTAATAATAGTAATGGTGTGATAAAACTGTTTAATCTCATGCCAAATAGAAGAGGATTTATAAGTCAATCTTAGTTGGTACTTAGATTTAAGAACTCTAGCTTTCAAGAGAAAAGAACAAGGCTTATTACTATAAGCAAAGTTCCAGGAAGCTTGACGATGTAAGCATTATTTTTTAAAGGTTATTAATCTTCAATCCTCCATTCTCAAAAGGAGAACAAATCTTAGTCCAATTAATCGTAGAACAAGTCTTTTGTTAATAATAGAAACTACTTTAAACACACACAAAAATTTTAATATCTAAAATAGTATCTAATTTAAAAAATACAATAACTATTATTTTTTATCTCTGAAATTAGTTTTTATTATTTTTCTAGTAATTATAGATACAATATATTTGCACAAATCATAAATAATATGCATCACATGCAACACTTAACCATATAATAATTCAAAAAAAGCTTCCAGACATAATCACATACATGCATATATAGGTTTATTCACCATAAGAAGGGTCTACATATTGATCCTTCTGTGAAACCCCACACATATATATTATTATACAGAAAAGCACTTAACCTAAGGTCAAGGCCATTGTTTCTTATTATTATTTTTTTAACTTTCTGCATAACTTTTTGGAGCTATGCCTTGAGAAGATGAGCATCAATATCTGAGGTGCATTTGTGGAGGTACTCGATGTAGCCATATGGAGGATCAACTTCCTCAGCAAGCCTCTCATATTCAACAGTCCATTTTATAATAGCAGCACCATTGTTGTTATCAATTGCTTGAAATACCAACTTGAAGAGCTTGTACTGGTGATCGATGTCTCCATCGAAGAGCTTGTAGATGATTGTTTTATTTGCTTCATCAACAGATTCAATACTCTCCTGACATGTTGTAACCTTACCATCTGTTTTTCTCATAATCAAAACCAAGATCAGAATTATAAAAAAACACTAAAAAAAAAATCATGAAATAAAAACTAATTTTAGAAACAAAAAATAATTAGTTTTTTTTTATCAGTAATAAAAAATAAATAAATGGAAACCACTTCAGGAGTAGTTCAACCCTTATACATAAATACCTAGCGCCTTACCAACTTCTAACCAAAGGAACACCTTCCAACTTAAATAAGAAAAATTAGTTGTTATAGTGACTAAATTAGAAACCATTTTAGAGATTAAAATAATTTAACTTTTGTTTTCTAAATTAGTTTATATTATTGTTAGATGGTTTCTAAATTGGTATCTAATTAGCTACCAAGATTTTTGCTACCAAATTTAGAATCTAAATAATTAATAGTTAAAACCTTGGTAGCTAATTAGATATCAATTTAGAGACTATTTAACAATAATAAAAACTAATTTAGAAACCAAAATATTTTTATTTTCTAAAATGACCTCTAATTTAGTCACTATAACAACTAATTATTTTTAGTTTCTAAAATTGGCTTCTATTTCATGATTTTCTTCTAGTAAAATTGACTTACACTAAAAAAACATTAAAAAACATAATTCAAAAATATTCATTTAGAGACTATTTCAAAAAGTTAAGATTTATTGGTTTTTATATTATGTTTTATTATTATTAAATAAGTTTCTAAACATATCATTAAATCAGTTTTCAAAATTAATGATCAATATTTTAGTTTAGATTCATTTATTCTTTAATTATTTTTGTTCAAAAGTAATTTTTCTTGTTTCGTTATATTTTTCAATTATAATCTTGATTATATCTCCTTCAAAAATTTGATTTTGAGTTTCGGTATGTATTGTTTCTTGTCGTTAAAAAACTAATATAAAATTCCAGAATCAGAAGAATTTATAGCTAGAAACATAATTAAACTAATTAAGCCCGTTTATTAATTTTTCATAAAAAAATGTAGTTTTTAGTTTAGTATGCGTTTGTCTCAAAATAATCACAAAAGGCTGAAAGGAAATTCACATTTGTTGTTTTGAATAAGTTCTCATTAAATCAGCTACTGCATTTAGAAATATCAGTAACTTTTTTTCAGTTTCCACTTTTTAAAATTATTAAAGAGGTAAATTTTTTATTTATCAAAATCAATATGTAATGAACAGGACCTAACTTAAACTAAGACAACTGTATAGGAAAATGTTTTTTTTTTTGTTGTTGTCCTTTTCCACTTTATATCAGGGTTAGATTACTCTTTAGATAAAAAAATTGTAAAAATTGTAGAGAGACAAAACATATTTAAACGTTAGTTAAAATAAAAATCTACCTAGGTGTCTTTGAGTCTTTGATTTTGTATGAGGTTAATTAATGTTTTTAGGAAATAACTATGTCTGTTGGTAGGTTTCTCAGTTTTAGGTTAGAAGACGAGATTCTCAAACCGTTTTTTTATAAGGATTGACGTATCCTAAAATATCTCTTATTTATTCATTCATTTTTCGTCTAAAAAAAAAGACCTAATAAAAAAAAATTATAAAAAATAAATAAATAAATAAGTAAAGGGTATCTTAACCTTATTATATATGTGATTTTGAAACTTAAGGCATATTAACAGAGTTGTTAGAAGTTTAATTACCTATGGTATAAGTCCAGTGTTTAATGGACTCACTGTGGTGCCAGTCTTGACCATGATGCAGCTTAGTTCCATGGATTCTATCACTAATGTTTTGAAGATGATGGAGTTTCGTTGCAAGGAGGTTGAACCACTTTGCAGCAGTTGCATGAACTCCAATTTCAGTGCTGATTTTGCCAGAAAGAGTCATGGTGATGAAGAAAGAAGCAAGTAATAGAAGGAAGAAAGGAACAAAGATGGAGATGATGATGATGATGAAGAGTATTTCCACCATGTCCCTCTTATATAGAACATAATTTACCAACTCCACCCAACTAATTACACTATGGGCTCCATTTTCATACCCTACTTCAAAAAAGAAGAATAACCTAATCAAATTTTACTTTGAAAACTCCAAATACAGTAATAGATATATATTCCAAATACAGTAACCAAGATTGTAATTTTTGTATCTTAGTTGGTATAATTTGTCTTTAGCAATAAGTCTAATTATTTAATTTAAAAAATCTCTTATCCTTTCTAAATCGTACTTACTTTTTTCTTTGGTTTTAAAATTAGCATCCATTTGTTTAGTAAAGTAATTTTAATTTATTTTCTAATTTTTTAATAACATTTATCTCTATTATTATTATTAAAATTTTATTAAATAAAAATAAATATTAGAGATAAAATATAATTACGACTAAACTATATACTATTTTATAGAATAAAAGAATTACTGATATTTAAAGGATTTTTGTTATTAATAAATAATTTCTAAATTGATATCAAATTTGTTTAGTTACAAATTTTTAAATCTATAGTAGTTCATATCTAAAACTTTGATAAATTACTTAAATATAAATTTATAAATTTTATTAAATATAAAAATTATTTTAGATACTATTAATTTTGTTAGTTTCTAAAATAGTATATAATTTAGTTAATATAATAATTAATTATTTTTTGAGTCTAGAATCAATTTTTATTTAATGATTTTGTGATAGTTGGTAGTGTATGTTTTTAATAAAATGTCACATATTTTTATTTAAAAATATCATATTAATTATAATTGCTAAAAAATATGAAAATTAAAATTTAAAATGTAAAATGGTATTATTTTGATAAATAAAATAAGGAGTTGGTATCACATTATTAAAAACATAAAGATGATATACTTTAAAAAGTAAGGAAAATGAATATTCATTTACAAAAATATAAAAAGTACGAATATTATTTTATAAAAACATACAAAAAAAGTTAAATTAAAGGAGATATACATTTTTTAGAAGTGATTATAATTTCTATTTTCATTTATAAGTTTTATCTCTCCGAATATAATACTTAATATTATCTTGGTTTCTTTGTGTTTGTTACTTTTTATAGAAAATGTTTCTTCAGGAGGGAGAGAAATAATTTGTGAAATGGTAAAATAATAAGAAATAAGAATCATGCTAAAAAATTGTTAATATTTTAATAAAATATTGTGGAGATTAATAAATTATTTTAACTTAAAAAAGGAGTATGAAAACATGTAACAAAATAATAAAAGCAGATGAATAATCTTCCTAAAGAAAAAGTAATCAAATGGGGCCATCAATTATTGAATCATTACAAAATATGCTCTATTTATGAAAAGAAGATGAGAAACTTTATAAGACGTCTTAAAAATCACTAGACAACTTGCATGTGAGTCTAGCCTAATACTACGACACATGTATCACATGTATATAGATACGTAAATAATTCTTGAATAAATACGAAGGTAACACGGCGGAAGATATTTGTAAGGTTCGAATACTCCTCTTAAATGACATGTTGGTGTTGGATACATATATCGGTCATCGACATTAGTACGATATTCATAAAATATATATCGGTGAAGTGTCAAATTCAAAAAATATTTGTTGGATTTTTTATAATTCTAACATGATTCTAACACAATTTTAAAAAAGAGAAATACATTAAATTTCTAAATATTCAAATTTATTGTATAAATTTTGATTATGACTATAAAAATAAAAAACAAACAATTTTGAACCAATCATGAAAAACATCTTTCTGCTTAAAAAACAATTAAAACATACTTATATATATAAATCTTTATTATCAATTTATATAATTCATAATTATAGAATATATATATATATATATATATATATATATATATATTCATGTACTCGTATCCTACATTTTAAAAATTATACGTATATCCGTGTTCGTGTCGTATCAGTATCCATGCTATATAGTTCTAAACATAGTTAATTAAACTCATTTATGAAATAGAATAAATAATAATATAGCATTTTGAAGAAAAAAAGGAGACATAATTCTCATTTAAAATTAAAAAATTGAAATCAAGTAGCATACCCACTTGTTATTGCTATATTTTAATGATATGTTTCATTGTTCACGGGATATTATCAACGTACATCAAGGAAATGTGTGATGACTAGTAATTATTTTACTTTAATGTAATTAAATGTTTTATTTTAATGTAAATGTTTTATAATAAAGAAATTTGATTATCACACTAACTTATTTATATATAGATACTAATTTTATTTATTTTTAACATTTATTTAAATTAAGGTTGATTAAGTTTTTTTTATAAAAAAAAATTAATTTAATAAAAAAAAACACTTCAAAAATATCTCAATCCTTATAAAAAAACCACCAACCCGTCCACCATACTTATCAAACAGAAAAAAAAAAACTCAAACTGCATAAAAAGAGATAAGCATGGGTACATGGCTTAGCTGGTTGCATTAAGGATTCCTACTTCCATCTTTACCCAATGCAATTCCATATTCCCTTCCAGCAAACCTATTTCTTCTTGATTAAGTTAACACTAATACTTTTTTTTTATCAGTAATAAAAAATCAATAAATGGGAATCACGTTAGGAGTGGTACAACCCTTATACATAGTTAACATTATCATTCTCCTTGCTAAAGCCGCCTACCAGAATCCAAAAAAAACATTAACGGATCATCCTCATACGGTCCAAAGGATTCAAAACCCAATTTGAGTAAGGAAAGGAATCTAGAATTTGCATAAATCCAAGACCAAATCTTTACTTGCGCCAAAGCAAACACTTCTACCGCATCTGCCACTCTCCTATTGAAGATGACAGAGTTCCTATGTTTCCAAATTTCGCTCACTACACCGACCCAAATTGTACCTCAAACAACGTCCTCCGAAGTAGAAATCTGACATCTCCTGAATTGAAAAAAGTTTGTCTTAGAATCCTTGTGAAATACAAACGGCACACCAAGCCATGTAAAGCAAAGACTTCAGACTTGTCAAGAAAAGTCACAAACGAAAAATAAATGACTGGAAGACTCTTTCTCCTTCCCACACAAACAACATAAAGAATTTTCAACCACCACCCCACGCCTTACCAAGCTACCCCTGGTAGCAATCTTATTCTCCATCACCCTCCAAGCAATGAACAAAGCAGATGATAAGGCTTTACACCTCCACAACATGCTATAGACTGAAGAAAACTCCCCTACTCGGTCCCTCCTTAACTGAACATAGACAGAGTTAACTGTAAAAGATTGACATCCCCCAGCCTTCCAAACCCAATTATCCGCCTCTCCCAGGACCAACTTCACCCCTTGTAGTGACTGAACCAACTGCTCCACCAAAGACTTCTCCCAAACAAAAAAGAGTCTACGCCAGTCAAAATGCCACACCCAAACACCATTAGCCCAATACCCAAACTCAGCCACCATCATTGGCCGAATTGATAGAGAACAATTGCGGAAAAACTCCCTTCAGAGCATCGCAACTCAACCAACTATCCTCCCAGAAAGAAATCTCCTTACCATTACCAACATACCACTTGAACCCATCTTCAAAACTTCTTCCCCAACCCTCTGACGCCCACACCTCCTTCAAATCTTTCCACCAAAGAGAGCCCATCTTAAAATTACCTTTTCCTCTCAAACTTCTCCAACCTCCATATTTAGAAACAAAAATGTCCTTCCATAAACCTCCCTTATCCGTGCCCAACCTCCAAATCCACTTACCTAACAAAGCCAATTTAAACACCCTTAAGTCAATCATTCCAAGACCCCCATCATCACGAGACTCACACACCTTATTCCAAGAGGCCCAGACAATCTTCCTTCCTTTGGAACCCCATCCCCACAGAAAATTCCTTTGTATCCGAATTAACTTATCAGCCACCACTAAAGGCAATCTGAATAGTGACATGAAGAATAACAAAATTGAAGAGAGAACATACTTGATCAAACAAACCGTCCCTGCCAACGATAAACACTTTCCTTTCCACCTTAAGAGTTTACCCTGAACTCTTTCTACCACCCCATTCCAAAAATCTCCACGCTTATGACACTCTCCTACCGGCAACCCCAAGTAGACAAAAGGAATTATCATCGCTTTGAAATTAAGAATAATCGCAAAACGCAGAAGCGAGCTCTGATCCAACCCCGTCCACTAATTCTACTTTTCAAGAAATTCACCTTAAGCCCAGAAGCAAGCTCGAAGCATAGCAGGATTGCCTTAATATTGAAAACGCTTTTCGTATTACCTTCACTTTAGACCTTCCTACCTCCAAACTGTCTATCAACTTCTTCTCTTCTGCCATCCTAGACACCCCGACCAACCCTTCCGCTACTATAAGAAACAGAAACGGAGCTAGAGGATCACCTTGACAGAGTCCTTCCTAGGAGTAAACTCCATAGTAGGACTACCATTCACAAGCACAGAGACAGAAGCAGATTCTAAGCAACACTTTATCCAACGTATCCATAGATCACAAAAACCCAACCTGTCTAACATATAATAAATAAACTCCCAACTTACCGAGTCATACGCCTTCTCATAATCAACTTTGAAGAAAACACAACTCTTCCTTTTTCTTTTGTATTCTTCCAACACCTCATTAGCAACTAGCACACTTTCCAACAAAACCCTTCCTTCAAGGAAAGTCGACTGTCTAATATCGATGACCTTGCTAATCACCTTTTTCAAGCGTAAGGACAATGCTTTTGAGATAATTTTATATAAGCATCTGAATAACAAAATTGGTCTAAACTCGCCGAATTGCTGAGGATTTTCTACTTTTGGAACAAGACATATGAAAGAAGCATTTGTACCTCTAGGCCAATTGCTCTTAGACGCAAAGTCTTTCACTGCTGACAGCACATCCGTTTTTAGAATATCCCAATTTATGAAACCAAAATTAAACCGATCGGGACCAGGACTCTTTGAACTATCACAATTCCATACCGCTGCCCTAATTTCTTCTTCAGAGAAATCTCCAACCAATAACTCATTATCTTCTGCTGAAATAGAATTGAACCTAACATTGTCCAACCTAACCTGACAATCTTCTTTCTTGGCAAACCTGTCCTCAAAGAAAACACGGACTTTGTCCTTGATCACATCCTTATCCTCACACCACCTACCATCAACATACACCCCATGCAACTCATTCCTCGCCCTTCTCCACTTAACTGACGAGTGGAAGAACTTTGTATTAAAATCTCTCTGTTTCAGCCATTTTTCTCTTGCTTTTTGATGCATAACCGTCTCTTGTTTAAACTTAACATTATTAAGATAAGCTAATAGAAACCTTTTTTCCTCCCTTTCTGCCTCTTCTAATCCTCTTTAATCATCTCGTGCATCTAACTCGTTAATCCTTTTTTGCAACTCCTCACTAGCAAGGTTGACATCCCCGAAGACCTCTTTGTTCCAAACTTTTAAATCCACTTTAAGTTTTTTCATTTTTTCTTTGAAAATTTAAATTCCTCTTCCTTGAACATCATAGCTGACCCATTTCAACCTCACAAAATCTTTAAATCTTCTATCTCTCTAAATCGGCAAACACTTCTTTAAGCACAACTGCACAGTGGTCAGAGACAGATCTGTTTAGAACAAACTGTTGGCAACGAGGCCAAGCTTCGAGCCATTCCTTTGATACAAGAACCCTATCAATTCTGCTCTTCACCATTCCATTAGGCTTATACCAAGTAAACTTCCTGCCTACTAACGGAATATCCACCAACTATGACTTTTCAATAAAATCATTAAAGCCTTTTATTTCTCTAGAATAGTCTGACACCAAGATCAGACTCTTCCTCTCCTCTTGACGTCTAATTGAGTTAAAATCTCCAAGAACACTCTATGCCTTTGAAAGTTGGTTCAACCTATATTCGTTTATCTCATCCCATACCTCTTTCTTTTCCTGCAAAGTACCAGAGCAATAAACGTTCACAATTGTTACAAGTAACCCATTACCAACTTTCCACAAACCTTCCATAATAGTGAATTTTTTTCCATTAACAAAGCTAAACATCTGAAAAGACTTGTTACACCACATCGTAAGGACCCCACCAGCTCTATTAATCGCTTTGTTATCAATCCTATCAACTTCGTTATTCCCCCAAAGAAGGCAAACTTTCTCCCTACTAAATTATGTACATTTCGTCTCTTGTAAACACAACATATCCACATGTTCCTTCCTAACCAGATCACTTAAACATTTTCCTTTCAAAGTGCCTCCTACCCCTCTAGCAATAATATTATAATTTGTATCTTTTAAATTAAGAATTGTGGATAAATTTTCCTTTAAAGTATAAAAGACACCAACTTTGGTTTGTGCATGGGATGATTATAAAATTGTATTTCATTAATTTTGTATTTCTTATTTATAAAATATTTTTTTTTTTATAAAAAAAATTATGATTTATCCATCTTTTGAAATATTAAACTCTAAGTGTTAGGAAAGACCCAATACTATAGACAGGCTTAAGCTCAATCACCTATTTAGATGATAGGATTTCTCTAACTAAAAAAAAAAGAATTTGATAATCCTAGTTTTAGTAGTCTTAGTATTCCTTAAGCTTAGTTTTTAGTATAGGTAGTCGCTTTCTATCACTTTAAGTTTTTCCAGCTTTATGCTAACCCCCTAAAAATAGCCAAAGCATGAACTCCTTCACTCTCTTCAATCCATCATGTCTTACTTCACTTTTCTCATTTTGTGATCTTGTTAAGAAAGTGTTTTATACTTGGATCCATCGAGTGACTTACCTTTCTTTCCTCATGATCTTGTCAAGAAACAAGTATTGGAAGATTTTTTTTTTAGAGTAAGTTGTGGATATTTCTTGTTATATTAGATAAAAAAATGGTGTAGAAAATCCTTTTAAGTTACTCATGTGCGTGAATATGTTTTAATATAAACTAAAAATTTTATCATGCAAGGTAGCCAATACTATCTAGAACACATGTTGTAAATTAGTGGGAATTCAGTTTTCTCAATATAATAACTTGTGGTACCACTTTCAATAATACCATCTTTTAAATATGAATCAAAAGCAAAATTTGGTTTGGAAATAAGTATGGATAACAACTATTTGGAGTGTTAGGGAGCCTAGGAATAGAGTGGTGTTTAAAGAAAGAAGGGTAGATAGGGATGAATTGCTGAAAGCATAAATCTAGATGAAAAATAAAATTCTTGCTTTTTTCTTTCTCATAATTTGAGTGGATCTTGTGTCCAATATAGTGCCTTATAACTATTAGGTAATTCTAGTCTATATGGTTGTTTAAATATTTGGTGATGTATTTTTAAGCTTACTAGATGTATGTCTAATGCTATGTTTCCTTAACAAGACTTAATTAATTTCCCATTGGTGGGAAAGGTTCTGTGTGTGCTTGTGTAAGGAGTTAGTGGGATGAGAGATAAGGAAGGCAACAAGTGTAATCAGAACAACTAGAAGTTGTGAGTTTGTATCTTTGCAAATTTTGCTATCTTAGTTGCACATATCATCAACAAGGTGCTTTATCTATGTGGTACACTGTTTGGATTGATATTGTGTGGTTAATTTGGATTGTTATTGCTATTGTGTTGTCAACTTAGGTCTCATAGAAATGAGAAAATTTTTCAAAAATCAGAAACCAGATGGTATTCAAATCTTTGCTTTGGTTCAGATAAAATCTTGGTATCGAAATTGATTATCACCTAGTTCGTAAAAAACTTAATTCGGATCTCCTCAAACTGCTGCCCATTACTTTTGCCATGCAAGTTGCTAACATATTCACCAAGCCCTTTGCTTCCGCACAATTCTCTATTCTCAAATCCAAGCTGGGACTGACGAATATCTACTCCCCAGTTTGAGGGATGTTAACATATTTAGTTTTTATGTTTTAAGTTATTGTGCTTTGTTTGTTTGTTTTCTTTTTTTGCCCCAAATTTCCTTTTCTATTTCAGCTAGGTCTTATTCTTTTTCTTATATATACACCATGTATTTTACTCTCTAATACACAAGTGAATAAGAGTTTCTTTTGTATTTTCTTTTCTCTGTTTTTTTTTTTCTCTTTTATGCTTGAGTCATTGTCTCCTTTTCATTTGCAATTAAGGTTTATCAGAACCTCCCTTTTTCCATTGCGATTACGTGCGCTCCATTGAAGCACCACATCAGGCAAGGAATATTCATCTTCATTAACTGTAATATGGTATTAGAGTTCTTCGAATGAAGAGTTTTGCAAGGCTTCTCTCCCCCTTTGTTGTTCTTGGTTATATTTTCTTTTCTCTTTCAAAATCTTGATTGGGTTTCAAAATTTCTTATTCAATGTATAATGAAAATTCTAATCTTCATAGTTTTTACAGTAGTCGCACTATTACATGCAATTTATATAATAAATACGGTCATACTGAGGTGAACTCCATCATTATATTACACATCTTAATTTTTATAAAAGGATTTCACTTAATTTATATACTTAATATCATTTCAAGTTTTAGTATCTATACGAAAAAAATTATAAATTTTAGTTCATGATATGCATAAAACTTAGTTTAAATCTATGATGCTGATGTTGGACAAAAATAAATACAAAAGCAAAACATTGTAAGAATTAAAACTAATTAACATCTTTTTAATACATAGATTGAAACTTAAAAGAGAAAAGACGTTATAATTATTAGTTAAACTAAAGCATTTCATCAACTTCTGAATATTCTAAAATTATATGCTCAGCACTTCACTGGGAAAGGGACATGTGCCACATCAAGAGATACGCGATCTTATTACAATTATAAATTTGCAAAATTATAAGAATGTGTTTCTGTTTCTTAGGGAATTGTATTTCCTATGTGATGTCATATTTAACATGTAAATATAATAATCTTAGGGAAATATGATATAGTCAAGGTATAATTAGCAAGAAAGCACAAATATTATTTCATTACATGATTGGAATATAAAAGTTCAAACATTTTTATTAGCAAAATAATTAGTAATGAGAAGGGACAATGATATAAACCCTAATTATTTTTTAAGGCGTTTACAAAAAGAATGATATAAATTAAATGGTACAACATGATCTTCGAGATTTAATTTTAAAATGTTATACATCTCTTAGTCAAATTGAAATAAAGTATTTATATTATTATCAATTTTTTATTGACAAAGAATCAAATAAATTAATTGGAGTATTTAAGAGTAAAAATTAATAATAACTTGTTTTCATAAAATCTTGTAACATATTTTTAATGAATATTATTTATTCTTAAATTATGAATCCAAATCATCATTTTTAATGATGATATTTTTACGAGTTCTTTATATATATATATAAAAGTTTCTTACATGAGAGTACTTTTAAGGAATTAATATCATTCGTATCCTGATATCATATACTAAGCATGAAATTTAATTTTTAAGTTCTTTAAAATATACCTATTAGTTTTACTTTCAAATTTATTTTAATTTAACAAATAACTAAAAAGAATTTCCCTACCATTTGTTTCATAAAAAATTCTAAGAACATACTAGATGGAAACCAAGTGTTTCGTGGTTTAAAAATGCTGAATCCCGCCTCAATCATCATTTGTCAGGACTATTCAGAGTAAGTTCCTTGGCTTGGACAGGACATTTAGTCCATGTCGCTATTCCGGGGTCCAGGGGGAATACGTTCGATGGAATAATTTATTAGGTATATTGCCGCATCCCGAAGGATTAGGTCCTATTATACCAATGAAATGATTCTCTATAAATACCTCCATAAGTAGCAAGACCAAGATACTCCTAACAAACAAAGAACTTTACCACTACAAGTATTAATACCAAAAAATTTAATCACGTTAAATTCCCTACCTTTTTTTTTATACTTATCATATTCTTAATTTTGTTAGATACTTACTTATTATTTATATTTATTTTAAAATCAAATATGATGATAAATCAAATTTGTATGAGATGTATATCGTTATGATATTATGAAGCTTGTATAGTCTAAAATAGTAAGCTTTTTAGTTAGTTAGACTGAGAAGTGTTGTGTAATAGTAAACTTTTTTAGTTAGTTAGTTAGTGTGAGAAGTCCACGGCTCGAGACATGGAATGTTTGTTGGAGTGATTGGTAACATGATTTATAAAATTTGTTACAATTATTTTTTATAAAGTGTGTATACATAGAGATCTTATGTAAATCATTGGCCCATTGTATGAGAAAGTAATTATAATATTAAATTTTTCTATGTTACTCTATAGAAACCTCTTGTATAGTTTTTTTTTCATAAAATAATATATATATATATATATGATAAACATTATCTATCTAACATATTACTCTTTTGGTACATTCAATCGTTCTACATTACTTAAAAGTCTAGACTAATGACTATTTAAATATACATTCCTTTTTTAATCTTCTTGTGTGTCTTTTAAGGATAAAACTATGATAGAGGTCAAAAGTTAATAATATTTCTAATGTGATGATTGATTATAACAATATTTTCTTAATAGACTTGAGTTGAGAATATTGACATTATCTATAAGTAAGAATAAAAAAAGGATTCTAAAGATAAAAGCTAGAATAGTGTTATTATTATTGTATGTTGATGATATCTTGATAATTAAAAAAATATTATTTCTAAAATTGAAATTATTATATTTTTCATCGACTAAGATAGACTCTAAATGGTTTTGATAGCCTATTGAGAAGTGAACTTTAAATCTAACTCAACCTCATACAATCGGTTTGTTACATCCACTTATAAACTATAAAATGTTTTAATTTTTATTCGATGTGAGATTTTCAAATGAAATAATAAAGACTAAATTAAAAGAAAAATTTGAAAGGAAGAATCTTAGTTGCTAAGAAGATTTTACATATTGAGATTATGTGAATGAATAAGCAGAAACTTCTATACCAATCAGAGGAGACATGCATGTCTTGTGTTGTTATTAAAAAATATTATTATTAGTTGGGTATGCAGAATCCACAAACTAAAGTATAAATTTAGTTATTGTTGAAAATTAATTAGTTAAAAATCTTCACGATGTGATTATTTAAATAAAGAATAATTATTCATGCTGTGCTGTTTTGATGTAAGCATATATGTAATACGTGTGTGTGGCCATTTTAAAAACAAATTATTGGCCAAATTAGTTTAAATGAGTGAGATCCTAATCGTCATCTTTAATCTATTTTAAATAAATTAATTAAAAATTAACGATCTCGATCTTTGGATCTTGTGAACTTAAAGATCGCATTATATTTATTTGGTCAAAAACATATATTCATCACAGAACCTTCTAAAAGTATTTTTTATAGTATCAAAATATTTGAAGAATACGTACATTTGGGACGTATCAGATTCAGATCTTATGACAACTTTATTATTATTCTTCTTATTATTATTCATTGAAGTCAAAATAATTTAAATAGTGTACAGTTACAACTAATCGAGTTGCATTTCCCTGATATTAGATCATGCCATTTTAATATTTTACATTAAAGTATATTTTTCTTTAATTTATTATTAATAAACTTCTCTCTAATCTTTGATAATTTCTCAAATTTAAGTTAATTTTATTCTTTTGGAATAGGGATTGTTTTTTAATTTTTAACACAAATTTAAATGACATTTTATTTATTGAAGACGTAAGATTTATTCTACTACATTCATTTAGATAAAAAATATAAACCTAATGAGTGTTTAAATAATCGAGGGGACTTTGATAACTTAAAAAATAAATTTTAAAGTATAATTAAAATGACATTTAAGTATTTTATTATTAAAGTAAAAAAAAATCTATATATATATATAAATATAAAATTAGTTATTCAATATTTATTTTAAAATAATTACTATATTTATAAAAAGATTTTTTTTACTCTGTCTTTTCTATATATTTCTAATCTCATTCTTACAATTGAGATCATCTTTAGACTCCTGACAATGAGTAGAGTAAGATTGTGTGATCAGAATTTTAATCAGAGTAATTTCAATTCTATTCATTTTTTCTTTGAGTTAGTTTTGAGTTTTCATATTTACCTCAAAGTCCTAGTGATATGTTTAGATCATTTATCAGGATTGTGTTGAGTAGGTTAGACTATACATGCTCTCTATATAAGTTGGAACTCTTTGTGAGTACATCTACTTCTAATCACATAAGGTAATCTAGTTTTACCTTTCAATAAAACCTTATGTTAGATGATTTGGATGTGAATGTGACATGATGACAAGTTCCAAATTTCTCTTGCAAGGTTTGTCGCTAATTAAAATAGATGTTGATTAATTGATATTGGTTTTGAAAATATAGAGATAGTTTGGTAATTTAAATATTAAGTCTGATGTTGAAAGGATTTTTGAATGTTATTGAGTTATGTTATGAATTGCTTGATGTGTAAATAATAATGTGTGCGTGTGTGTGTGTTGGTGTGTATGTGCGTGTGTGTATCTGTTATAATTTGAATTGAATGAAAGTAAAAATCAAAATTTGAGTAAGATAGTAAGCAAGGGAATTTTTACTCAAGCAAAAATAGTACTCGAACTAACCCTGGTCTTAGCCTCATTTTGATTAAAGCGAGACCATTTTTGCTCAAGCTAAAAAAAACTTTTTCTAATTTTGTTTGTTTAGTTATTGTGTAATGGTTTTTTTGTTAATTTATAATGAATGTTTATTTATATATATACAAATTAAATATTTGATCTTCAATAAGTGATGATGTGTGAAATGAATGATGAATCAAGTGAAAGTATGATTAAGACATAATATTTTTAGCAAAGGAAATAAAGTATTGAGATGTTTAGAATAGTGTATTGATTTTGGGAATTTTTTATAGGGACAATCCCGAGTTTACTATAGTATATTGGAATCATATAGATAAAGATTATTAGGTAGTGAGAGTCGAAGAATGTTCATAAACTAAGTCTGAGGTTTGCAAAATACATATCACATAAATTAAACCATGTCATATTGGTTTCATGGATTCATGTGTATAAGTAGATGTGTGGATTTCACAGTGGGAATAGTATAACAAGTGCAAGTCTCTGAGTCTAATTTCAATACACATAGTCAAGTGTCCATGTATGGATGTTAGTGGATTTTTTGCATGCATGATGTTGAACATAAGATATTTGTAGACACTTAGTTGTTTAGTACATAGAAATGGATGAAATATGATGTTCACAAATTTATGATTGTATTCATTGAATTGGATGAAGTGTGTTGATTAATGTGTTGTGATGGTATCATGTGATATAAAAATTGGAAATAGACACCGATTATTGAGTAATGTGTTTGGTGTGAATTATGATATATGAGAACATTTTTTTAATAATGATCCGTTATAAAATTATATTGAAAGTTTTAAAAATATTAACTTATTTTGTTTTCTTCTAAACTTGGGTTGATTGTATTTTATACAAAAATAGAAGCTACAAGTCACCATTGAGGAATTGAGAAGTTAATATAGAAATAGAAGCTACAAGTGAGGAATTGAGAAGTTAGGTAGAAAATAGGGAATTTTTTTTGTTTTTTGGTATATATATATATATATATATATATATATTATAAATTCCAATAAAAAAGATACTATTTTGTAATATGATATTATTTATTTTGTAATATGATATTATGAGTATATTATCACTACAAGAAAATCATCTAATAGAAACCAAATTTTTAGATACCAAAATAATTAGTTGCAATAGGAACTAAATTAGAGACCATTTTAGGAACTAAAAAAAATGATTTCTAAATTAGTTTTTATTATTGTTAAATGGTTTCTAAATTGATATCTAATTAGCAACCAAGGTTTTAACTACCAATTATTTAGATTCTAAATCTGGTAGCAAAAACTTTGGTTTCTAATTAGATACCAATTTAGAAATCATTTAACAATAATAGAAACGAATTTAGAAACCAAAAATTTATTTAGTCCCTAAAATGGTTTCTAATTTAGTCACTATAACAACTAATTATTTTTTGCTTTTGAAATTGGTTTCTATTTCATGAATTTCTTGTAGTGTATATACTTATATATTAAATTCTTAAGTATAATTTTTTAAAAATTATATATGCCCTAATTTTTTTAAAATATTATTTTATTTTATTTATAACTACTCATTATTTGAATATTAGTCGGTTTTCATATTTTTAATGTTATTAATTGAATGGAATATATTTTTATGTCCTAAATCAATTAGAAATATAGTTCTTAGTCATACTCCAAAATTAAAAATTATCATTATTTAAAAAAATGCTAACTTAATCTGAAGTTAAAGGAAAAATAAATAAATTTTGTAACAAGATAAAAGATTAAACTCATGTCAGTAAAAAAATAAAAAATAAAAAAATATTTTTATGTTAGTTTAGGTTTGAACAATCTTTAATATTTAACTATAATTGATACTAAATCAATAAGTTGACTAAAAATATTAAACAATAATAAAATACAATTTAAAAACAGTAAAATACATTTTTTAAATACAAAAATATTTTAATAATAATAATGACGATGATAAGTCTGTGTAAATAGTATTTTTACGTCGTTATTAAATTATGTCACATCAAATATAAATGCACTACAATGGGGATAAGCACTTACGAATAAAACAAAAAACAAATATTAAATATTATATAGCTAGAGTAGTGAAATTCAAAGTAGAAAATAGAAGTAGGTATAGATAATCCTTATTGCGGGTAGGTTTTATGTCTCTTACTTTTTCTTTATAATTACATTTTTTTACTTTAATATTTCGACATTATTTATAATATAATATGGTTATATAAAATAGACAAACACATGTTTTTATTAAATATAAATATTAAATTTTATAATTAAATTGAATAAATTCATATTTTCTTTACATAATAATAATTAAATTCAGAAAATAAAAATAATTAATCATTATATTGATTAAAAAAGTTTAGTATCTAAAATATTTTTATTATTAATAAAAATTTATAAAATTATTTTTAATTGATTAATTAACAAAATTTTAACTATTAAAAAATTATATTCTAAATTAATTTTTAAAAATTAATAGAAATTAATTAAAATATAAAGTAATAACTAAAATTTTAATAAATAAAAAATAGAAACTAATTTATAAATTTTTATTAATAATAAAAATTATTTTAAATATCAATCATTTTTAATTTATAAAAAATAACTAATCGATAGTTAACGAGATATCAAACTATTTAGGTAAAATAATTTAAATATCAATAATTTTTTAATTTTTAAAATAATATCTAATTTAGTTAAGCCACTAATTAATTTTTATTTTAAAAGCATAATTTTTGTTTAATATTTTTCTAAATAGTGATGTTTAGTTTTGAACATAATAACTTCAAATCTAGTTTTCTAAATCATTTAGTGATTGAAATAAACACTTAAAAAGTTATTAGTGATTATACACACATTCCAAACTTAAATGCAGCAATATATATATAATCTAAACTTATAATTTGTGATTAGTTAATATAATCAAATTAAATATAGTTTAATGAATTAAAGTTTATTTTTTACATATTATAAGATAAGATAAAATCATTAAATCATATATATATTTCTTAGGGTTGTTGAGTATATTGAAGAAAGAAGACAATACAATCAAAGTTGGAAAGATTTGTCTCAAGTTGATAAGAATATAAAAATTCAGCATGCATTTGCTCCTACTTATATCTTAATTATAATTCTTCTACGCAGACACGTGTTTCTTCATAATATTTTACATAAAAAAATATTTAATTTTTTAGTTCCTAGTTATCTATCTAGGATATGAAGGTGGAGTTCCCTTATGAAGAGTTCATGAATGGAGATAAACAAAATGAACAAATGTGTGTAATTATAAAAAGAAGAACAAGAAACATGATAAGACAAAATACTTTTACTCCCAAAAATAGTCAAAAAAAACTTTGAAATTTTATCAAAGATGTGTTAAGCAACATGGATTTCTAACTCCCAATACTTGATTTAATAAACAAATTATTCTAATTGTTGGATAAACATTTGTGATGTAATTATTTATTCGATTATATATTAATCTTTTGTATATGATAGATTGTCCTAGAATCAAGTGAAAAAAAGAGTTATTAAGAAAAGAAAATAGTACACTCTCACATGATAAATACATATAACTTGTATTGAAAAAACAAATTTTAATAACTATTAAAATGGGGTTGATTCTCCCTGCACCCAATCAAATTAGACCTATATCCAATTGTATTTGTGAAAGTACCGAATTGTCCTTAATGAAAATGAAATTAGAGTCAAGTGATTTCTACACCCAATCACACCTCCAAGGGTTTCTCCCATTCTGCACCCATCATTCTCCCATTCTGCACCCAACGTTCCCCTATTCTCGCATCCAATCACACATCGAAGAGTTTCGTTTCCCCATTGTCGCACCCAACTCGCATCCTCGCACCCAACAGCGAAAACCAACCCAGGAGTGCTGCGTGAGGCATCATCTGTGAGGACAACGACGGTGAAGGAAGGCACCGGAGAAGACAAGGTGAGTTTTAACATGCGTATGCGTTGTGGATTGTTTTAGGTGGAATTGATTTTTGACTTGCGAATGTTTTGATGCGGCTCGTAGTGGTGTGTTGCGGATGACTTCTCTGCGGCTCAAATCATCACCAACTCAAACCAAGTTTCTCTGCACCACACCCTACACGCTTTTTCAAAATAAAGATGACAAGGGTACAATAGAGTTTTAGAAAGTTCGTGGGTGTCACTCACAATTGATTGGGTGGAGGAATAAATTACCTTAAAATGGGTGCAAAGACACACTCCAAATACAAAACCTTTTACAAATATTTAGATTAAAAAAAACAATGCATTTCCTGGTTTTCCAAATATTCGGGAGCTTGATCATTTTGGTTGGCTATTGATTTCCGAGCCCAATAAACTTTGGGTGCCGCTTCCTTGAACTTATATAGAGACAATTTCTTTTTCCACCTTCATAGTTTGTTTTAGCACCCCATATTTTAAATCAAAATTGTTCGTTTTGAATTTTAAAATTTTGAATACAAATTTAGTATTCTAACTCTATAATTCAAAATAAAAAAATTTATATTTTAAATTGTAAAATTTGAAATAAAATATTTGTATTTTGAATTGTAAATCTAAAATACAAATTTGTATTTAAAATTGTAAAATTCTAAACTATACTTTCCAAATTTTACAATTCAAAATACAATTTTATGCTCGTAGAAAATACTTATATAATTCAAAATATAATAATTTTATATTCAGATTTGTAGAGTTCTCAAAAATATTTTACATTCTACAATTCGAAAAAGTAAATTAGACTTTTTACAAAAAGTATGGAAATGTAAAAAGAAAGTATGGAGGTGCAGGAAGAAAACGTCATCTATACATGTGTAATGGATCTCAAACCATTCCAGTTAAGTGTAACTTTTTATGTGGAGGTAGAAAACTTAAGAGATTAAATTAGAATTATTCATTTGATTTCATTTGTTTGGATAAGATAATTTAAATTATATATTTTTTAATTACTATTAAATGCAAATTATTTTAATATTATATAGTATTGTTGGAACTAGGTCAAAGTTATTTTTGGATTATTTTTAAAGTAATATTATTTAAAAAAAATCTTTAACTAATATCAATAAAAAGTAACTCAAATTAATATTAACAAAAATGAACATCACTGTTGTTATATAAGAAAATTTCCATTAACCTCGTTAAAAAATAATATTAACCAACGTCTTTGAAAAATAACCACAATAATGATTGATAGTTACCACAAATTCCACATTAAAAAAAAAACAAATTCCACATTAAAGAAATCTCGTTTGTCATTAGTTGAAAAAACAAGTCAACATCAGCTGAAATCCCTTCTTTATATCTTCAAGTTTATTGGGACTCTGAAAATGCCCAAGATTCTTGTACAAGCAGTTATTATATTTGATTGCAAACAAACAAGTAACTTTTGCCAATTATTTATCAAAGTTTGAGTTCTCTAAGGATCAGCTAGCTCTATGTATCTCTTCAACAAGACATTTCCAAATTGGATTCCAAAGTTGTGGTTAAAATAGTATCATTAAATTGGATTCCAACATTGTCTTTGAATGTGGTTGCAGACTTGAGGTTTTTGATCCTGAAAACTTTCTGAGAAATTTAACCATTGGGTGAAGAATGGTGTAGCTTCAGCCATAGAATCCAGTTTAAAGTTCTATGAAAGATGTTCTGAATCTAGGATTTAAAGTTATTCTGCTCATTGAGGGAGTGAAAGACACATGAGTATTACTTACTATTGATAATTTGGTTAATGTTGGGTTTAAAGAATGGGACCAACTGTAACTATTGAAACATATTTGCTAGTCTTATGTGGAAAGATTGAAATCAATGGATTGATTGTATTGTAAAAGAATTGTTTAAACTAGCAAAATAAGGCACATTTGGCAGTCCAATTCCAAACATTACATATGCAAACAGTTTGTTGGAAAAACAAAATCTAATTCAGTAAAGTATTAATCTCTGTATGGAATATAATATATTATTAAGATACCAAATTCTTCCAAGAGGTGAACCAAGATTTCTTGATTTTCAAGGAATTGAATATGTAATTGAAGGCTATACCAAGTGATAGTTTATAATCATTTGTATTATTAGCTTGTGTGTTTCTCAGGTTTTAAATATTTAGATTCTGTTTTAAATTGAGAAGCACGCTATAGTGTATTAACACAAATATTATGACTATTCAATACAAGTTTAATTGAGTCGGAGTGTATGAATTATTTGCAATGATATTGAGCATATGAATTGAGTCAGTCTCGTTATGTACAGAGTTCAGATAGCAGTTATTCGCAAATAAATGAGGGTGTACTAAGAGATGTAATACATGGGATTTGGAAGCTTGAAGGATCGAACAGATAGTGAAGAACCTATCAAATCGCTCCACTGGTCACCAGAGTTCCCAAGAATCCTGTATCCATCTTTCTCCATCTCACTCCTCTTCTCTGATTTGAAGACTACAGCACGTTTCCCTTGATCATCTGAGCTTCTGAACATTGTAAAATAACAGATTCAAATTCAGCATAAATAAAAGTGACATAGCTTCAGATGCAAAATAGGAGCACGATGACCTTAAAACTGCACACGATTATATGTACATAGAAAACTTCTCAGGTAGAAGCTTTTACTTTTACCTTGCAGATGCACAGAAGTTGCAGAAAAGGAACAGTGAAAGCAAGGTGTGAATAGACATAGTAACAACAAGTCAAAATTAATGACATAATATGATAACAGAAAAGATGTTAGAATATTTGAATATAAACAAACATAAAAAAAAGGCTACAACTAGGTATTCATTAGTATAATTGCTATTGCCACTGTCAAGATATGAACAAGACTCTAGAATACGTGTGGACTGTGATGTAATTGTTACTGGGAACAGACAACCATCAATTACATTACATTGTGTACCCTATAAACTGTCTACATTATATAGAACCATGATGGGGAGTTTGGGGCATCTAATCTCCATTTCCAATCGTTTGTTAACAGTGTAAATTAATCGAATGCTATGATTAAGATTTAATTAAAATATAGTCATCCAACCTACTCTATATAGAGGTACAAAACAAAGAACATATATTAAAGGCATATGATTCAAATAAAAAGGAAAATGAGGAGCATTTATCATGAAATGCTGAAGAGAAAATGAAACACAAGACTTGCCACATTTGTGGTCATTCACTTTATAACAAGTTTAATAGATGAAATTAACAGCTTCAAAACTTATAATGCTTTCTAACATATACAAGATTTGTACTGTAAGCATCCTGGCCCAAAAATATAATATGTACGAAAACACAAATAGGCAGAGAAAAAATGGATAATATGACTAGGAGACAATTTGTTTTACTTAAAACGATAGAGACTATCAATTAATTAATAAATTTTAACATTGATAAGATATTAAGAAGACAAACATATCATCATCTAACTCAAAAACAATAGCAATAAAATAGTTTTCTGTAATGCTATCTAACAACAGCATCTAGTCATTAACAAGATATGCCAATATTGATGCTGACATGATATTCTCAAATGAACTCAAGACAAAAACTATACGACCTTATCATGTGCTCTTCGTGACTCATTAAATTTTTCTATGATAGAACCGTAGAAGTACTTCAACTGTAGGTTGCTAATGAGCCAAAATCATTTTATAAAACTAAATTATGTTCATCTATCGCCATTAACTAGGCTAGGCTGCTTGAAATCTATATGCAAGCTCAATTTGAAGTTTAGAACATTGTTAATAAGGTTTCTTCCTCCATTTTGAGGAACCTTTTAGTCATGATGACAGATTGACACCTGAGGCTTTCTAAATTTTGACCACCCGGCTTGAATGAAAGATTCAAAATACTTAAAAACTAATGGCACAACATACTAAAAGATTCCAATCTTTTCACATTTATTTAATCTATTGAATAAATATACAACATTTTATGTCTTAAGGTTAGCAAATATGTTTCGGGAATTACCTTAATATGAGATGGTCCCATTCCTTAAAACCAGCATTGATCAAATTATCAACTGTAACACTCCTGTGTCTCTCACTTCGCCCAGTGAGCAAAATCACCTTGAACCCCAGCTTCAGAACATCTTCATATAGTTTTAGACTGGGTTGTAATGATGGAGCTACACCTTCCTCTACCCAATCGTTGAATTTCTCATGGTCAAAAATCTCAAGTCTGCAAGCACATTCAAACACGAGAAATGTGAACAAGACATTGTAAACATTTTGTCCAACTAACAGAGAAAAAAAAAATGAAAATCAGATATTAAGTCTATATTAACAGAAACACACACAAGAAAAGAAAATTGAAAAATGAAAACCACAAATTAAAATTGATTTATGCATAAATTAAAAATCAATTTTTAAAAAAAGTTTACTGAAAACAGTTTATCACAAGCTAATAAACTAATTCTAAACCACCTTCAATTTTTTTCTTATTAAAAAAAATTAATATTAACAAAGAAATTTATCCAAAACCTGATATCATATCCACAAAATCCAATTTACCTACTTTTTTTTACTTTAAAGTAAAACTAAACCAAAATGCACAACCATTACCCATATCCATGTGCGGCATAATAGGGGAGATTGGAGAGCAACGTCTCATCAATGTCGAAAATCCACGCGTCTTTGCCATCGTCACTGAGTTTCACACTCTTGGCAAACTCTTCTGCCTCCTTGGACACCATTTCCAGATCCACCAAGTACCCTTTCCCTGTCATGTACTCCTTCACGTAATCCGCGCACTCCTCCGGCACCGTCCTCCACGCGCCCAGGTTGTTCGCCTCCCCAGCCACGCGCCACGCGCCACATCGCAGGCGGACCTCCTCTGACATCTCCGCCACCCCCGCGTACTCCACTATCAGCGGCCGCGGAAACACGCGGTGCTGGTGCGCACTCGGAGAATCGGAATCGGAGAAGGAAAAGGAGAAGAGGGAAAATACGAAGAAAATCCGAAGCAACGGAAATGGAATCGCCATGTTGTAGGAAAAATGGAGAGAAAAAGAATGAGATAAGGAAACAAAGGGAAAATCAGAGAATGAAAATGAAGAGAAAAGAACAAGAAGAAGAAAATGGAGAAGGACGCATACATATATATGCGTTTCTGAGAGGAACAGTGACGTGTGCAGAGAAACTTAACGACGTGACGTGAGGGTTTAAGTTGGGGTTGGAAAGTGACGGAGTTTTGGAATATTCCGTCCATTTGGGCGGCAGAAAACGTGAATGGGTTGGTGAGAGAGGGTTGGACGGTAGATGACGTGGACTTAGGTGGGACCCACTGGGAGGTATCACGAGTTTCTCATTCGTTCACATATTCTTTTTGTTATAAAATAATATCTTATTTAATACTAAATTTTACTGCTACATTGTCTTTAAAATTTAAATCATAATATATAAATAAACATAATGTCACAAATAATAAAAACACAAACCAGGGGAAAAAGTGTGTTACTAATAACTAATCTCTAATGTCACAGGAAATCATTAATAAATACTTTCTTTTGCTTTTATGTTTTTTTATTTATATAAAAATATAAAATGTTGTTTAAATATTTGATCTTAGTTTTATTTAAACTAAAGACAAGTTAATAGCTAAAGAGGTTTCTTTAAAATATGTATTAACATTTTTTGAAAATTTAATTAAATATATATATTAGCTGTTTAAAAAGTTTTTATATTTCAATTAATTATAGCGAGTCATATAATTTAACAAGTTAAAATTTTCTTAAGCTATGTTATTAATTAATTAAAATAGGTTGACAAAACTTGGTGGACAAGAAATTGTACTACCTTGTTTAGTTCTGTGAAAGTTGAAGTTTTAAAAAGCGATCACGTTTAAAGTTTTATAATAAATAATTAAGTGGTTGAGTTTGAACACATCCCTTAGTTGACTAAAGGTTTACATTTTCTTACAGTTTTAAATCGAATTTAAGTAGTGAAGTTATCTATCAGAACTCAGAACGTATTTCTCTTTCGCAGATAGTTTCCCTGAATCATGTGGTGGCTCTCGCGGTGGTTTTCTTGATGATTCAGACGGCGACGGTCATCGTGGTGGTGACAAGTTTCTGGCTACCACCGGAGAGGGAATGTCACGTCTTTTTAGTTTTATAAATTAAATAATAAAATAAATGTAAAGTGAAATATGATGTTTAATACGGAAAGCATTTATATATTAATTAATTATGTGTAATACTTCCACCCTGTTTTTAGTGTTAAGATTATAGACGTTGGGTTTTTACCATTAAGTCAACAATAAATACCTATTATTATGGGATTTAATTCAGTTTTACAGTTTTAGGATTTGATTAGTCATGACCAGTTTTGTTACTATTACTAGTGGGTAGTTATAATATTGTTTAAGCTATTATGTAAAGGCTATATAATAGCCATCTATTATTCAATAAAAGTCAGCACTTTCTCTTATTATATCCACTCTAAAAAGGGTTTCTCTGTTTTTTAACATTTGGTATCAGAGCTCCATTACGGGGCCTGATTAAACCTAGAAGCAGTAGTCTTCTACGAGAGAAAATCATGTCAGAAAATTCATTTGTGCAACCAGCAGTTCCGAAATTTGATGGGCATTATGATCATTGGGCAATGCTCATGGAAAATTTTATGCGTTCTAAAGAGTACTGGGGCGTGGTTGAAAATGAGGTTCCTACAACAGCAGAAGGTGTTGGCCTCACAGATGCCCAGAGAAAACACATTGACGATCAGAAGTTGAAAGATTTGAAAGCAAAGAACTATCTATTTCAAGCATTAGATCGTTCTATCTTGGAGACGATCATTCATAAGGATACAACAAAGAACATATGGGATTC
>Ga0123342_1002355_pt1 | contig 31404 bp, 15 predicted proteins | sample Turbeawhitnodule_FD_89960 | JGI IMG/M metagenome (GOLD analysis project Ga0123342, IMG submission 89960) | Root nodule microbial communities of legume samples collected from Mexico - Turtle bean Mexico white nodule | ecosystem: Host-associated > Plants > Roots > Nodule | place: Mexico: Nepantla... | reverse complement strand
TTTAGGGTTTTATAACATCAAGGGTAATGTTGTAATTTCAAAAATTTTAAAGGGCAATTTTGTCTTTGCACAAGACTGTGGGGGTGCAGGAAGAAAAATGTGGGGGTGCAGGAAGAAACACCCTTTCTAGTAATGCATAAGCCTTCAATAGAATGGGCCACGGGTTTTGTTATATGGGCCAATATACATTATTTTCTGGTCTTTTTGCGTCCTGCACCCCTATTTTTCAACTTGACTGAATTGCCCTCCTTACGCTTCTCCCTCACAGAAGAAGAATAAGGAGGAAGAAGAGGAGGAGGAGAATGTTAAAGAGTAAGAAAAGCTAAAAAAATGTTTGTTCTATAAAACATTTTTCGGAATACATGTGTTTTGAAAAGCTTGTTTCAGAAAACATACTCCAGAAAATACATTGCAGAAGGTACTGTATATGTTCTGGTCCAGGAATCATGTTTAATAAAATTTATTTTACAATGTATTTCATGCATTCTAAAATTTTATTCCAAAAATATTATTAAAATAATGTTTTAGAATTTATTTCATGAATTGTGAAAAACATGTTTGGAAAAAAATTTGGAATGTGGAAGTCATTTTAAAGAAGAGTAATGGTCATTTTGAAAATTATGAGGGTACAACAAGAAATTATGGGGTGCAGAAAGAAAATGCCTATTTACTAACCATGTGGGCCGTTATAATGGTCCTCATTTCATCATGGACTGTTTCTTCCTGCACCTCCATACCTTCTTCTCTCACCTCCATAAATTTTCAAATTTCTAAACTTGCCCCTCTATAATATTTCGGATTACATAATCTGTAAGTCATTTTTCAAATTTGTAATTAGCTTCATTATTCTGAACCTTCATCTCATACTGAAATTCTCAAAGTAAACACAGAAAACAAAATATAGTCAATAATAAAATCTAATCTATAAACTAAAATTATCTTATCTATAAACTAAGTTATATAGAATAAAATGTATATAGTGACATTTAATTCCTCTTTATATTTCATATATATAATTTTATCAACTACAAGTTGTGAAATTGTGAGTTGGTACAAGATAATTTAGCTATATTATTTGTTTTAATATTACTATATGTAATATGTGTTTTTTTTACAGTAATAAATATAAATTTTGTTACGATTTATATATTATTTATGATTAACTTTTTATTTGTCATAAATATAATTTATAATAATAATAAAATTAAAAAATTTACAATAATTAATATTAAAAAATTGAAATATATATGATAAATAAGAATGTTACGTAATTAATATTAAAAAATTACAATAATTCTTATTTTTCTTATGATAAGAATATAATCAATATAAAATTTAATAAATATTTATAAATTAATGTGTATTTATTTTTACTGATAAATTATCAGTTATTAAAATATTAAAATATTTATACTAATAATAATGTTATAAATTCATTATTATATATTTAATAGAAAATTTACGCACATATATTTATACTGTGGCAAAAATGATGAAATTTTGTATATCTTTGAATTTATGATTTTTTTTATAAGTAAATAATATTTTCATTTTGTTGCATTATCATTAATAATTAGTGATCAATATTTTTCAATATTTATATTATTTTTTAATTTTTTTAATTTTTTACAAAATTTTTTTATTCAAAATAACAAAAGATACATGTCATAAATAATTACTCAATAACATAAAATGTCATTGATAAAATTATTATTTTTAATGAGAATATAGTTAATAAAAATTATTAAATGTTTACATATTATTAATTTTTATTATTATTATATCATTAGTAACTATTAAAAAAAATGTTGTTTCATTTCAACTATACTCTCACTGTGCCACTTTAAAATTATAATATTTATTTTGCTAATATATTAAATTATCTATCTTATTATACCTTTATATTTTTTATTATATATAATAGTTATATAGATAGATCAATTGAAATAAATAGATACATAGGTTTCATTTAAATTTAGATCATCAAACACAATAAACATAATTAATAACAAAGTTCGATTTATAAAAATATATAAAACAATACTCAATTGTCATGGTTATCATCTTCATCAATACTACTATTTTCTTCATCATTTGTTAAATCAATATTTTCATCATCACTTTCTTCGTCACCTTCATCAATAACTTACATAGACATTATTGAATTTTCATTAATTGTGGATTGAGTTAAGTCATTTCTATCCAATGAAAACTCGTGTTCATTATCTGACACATTAGATGTAAATGAGATTGAGTCAATGTCTTCGTTTTCTTGACACAACTCATTTATAGACTCCTTTAGCATATCATAAAAATCTTGTGGTTTTATTTTTACTACTACTAGCTAATTAAGGTCTATGGTGTCTTTAGCATAATACATTCGTTGAGCTTTACTAGCTAAGTTATATGGTTCATTAGTCTTCAATGTATGTTTGTTATTAATAACAATAAATTCATATTTGTCTTTCTTGTATCATCTCTCTTTGGAATACACATTCCACTAATCACATTTAAATGAAATAATTTTATTTTTACTAGAGTAACTTAATTCAATATTATTTGTTAAGACACCAAAGTCATCTAAATTACTCGTATTCTCATCACCTCTAACTAAAAATCCACTATTTTCTAATTTTAAATACATGTCTCAATCTTTTACATTAGACCTCCAACCATTATCAAATAACTTTGTATATTGAAAAACACGTGAATATGGACCACAACCTTAGGGGAATAATGAATAGTTTATTCTTATGTCACATTTTCTTTTCAAAAGTGCAACATGTTGAGAAAATAATATAAGGTAAATGCACTTTAGTTATATAATAATAGTCAAACAAATTTAATTAATTCTTACATTTTTTTTTGAAGCATTGAAAATATTATTTTAAATTTCTTTGTTCACATTTTTTGAATTTGATTTCTCCAATTCTTATTTTTGTAGTCTGGTGATAAAATACTTAGTAATAATGCATTATATATAATCACAATAATATAAATGTGTAATTTAATAAAATTGTTCACTCAATAAATGGTGACATCACAATTTTGGAGAATATACTTTCTTACTTGACCTTGATCTTGTTCTACTACATTTAACTCAAAATATATTTTTTGCACATAACGATTTTTCATAATGCATAAATTTTGTTAGCTTTGATTTTTTAAATAATGAAGATTACCTTAACAATTTCTCCCATATCTATTTAATCTTATCTCACCTCCATCAAAAATATCTCAAACAAAAGCGTGCACACTCGTATGCAATATAAGCTTCAACAACACATCATTTTGATACGAAGGTATCTTTCAATTGGATACATCCAACGATATTGCACTAAGTCTGCAATCTTTACCTCATTTATGAAGTGAATGGGTAAATGGACCATTAATGCTAAAAAAAGGAAGGAGTGAGTATTTTCTCCAACTTACACAAGGTTAAAATTATAGGGTTTTTTTCAACAAGTGTAAAGTGTCTAAACTCAATGTTGTAAAGCATTACTCTCTTAAAAAACTGAATTCAATTAGGGTCTCACAAACTTCATTTTGAAGAACACCATGAATTAAAAGAGAGAGAACACATTATAGAAATATATAGGAATCATGACATTTCATCTTATATATTTTTCCTCCTTTAATGTTTATACATCAAGAAATATTGGATGAATAACCATTTGAAAGCTTTAAATCAACTAAAAATTGACAAAATTTATATTTTTCCTTAAATGGCATTATATAACATACGTGTAACAATATGTATTTTTCTTCTTCAATCAAGATCGTGTGAAGCTCTAGACATGTGCGCATATGTGCAAGATCAAATTAAAATTTATATTATATTTTATCTTTCAAGATCCATGTTCTTATTATGTTGCCACAAACATTTATTTTTTAATGTGCATGGCATCACATTGTGATGTAATGTTAGACATCTTTAATAATACAACTAAAAAAATATTTTTTTTTTCATAATTTTTAGGTAATTGAAACTTTCCTCGCTCTTGCAAAACTTATCAAATGTTACATGCATATATTTATTATTAATGAAAGTATGAATATAAAGATACTAATAAAACAAATATGTAAGAAAAATAACAAGTTAATATATGAAAAAGATAACAAAATGGTTATAATTAAATGAAAAAAAAATATTATTTGTTATTTATCTAAATTTATTTAGGTAATACCTTTTAATATCTTATAAGGATAATATTTAAATATAAAAATTATTTAAGATAGGATAAAATAAAAAATAATGGCATTTTCCCTTTTACTTGAAGTAGTTTAAATTCACATTTTACAAAAACTATATCATTTACTATTAAATTATAAATTTAAAAATAAATCAAAATAAATAAGATAAAAATTATAATATTCATATTGGAACTTGATGCTTAAAGATAAAATTAGTAACCAACGATGACACATCATGTTTGTTGAATTAATTTAGTTTATTTTAATATATTATATTATCATAAGAAAATCATTAAATAATAATTAAATTTAGAGATAAAAATAATTAATTATTATATTGATTAAATTAGATACTAATTTAGAGACTATTATAAAGTGGTTTCTAAATTAACTACCCAAATTTTAGTTACTAATATTTTATATTCTAAATTAGTTTCTAAAAGATTAATATAAACTAATTTAAAACATAAGTAGTTAATAGTTACAACCTTGGTAGCTAATAGTTAGATATCAATTTAGAAACTACTTTATAAATTTTTATTAATAATAGAAACTATTTTAGATACCAATAATTTTTTAGTTTATAAAATGATCTCTAATTTAGTTAATATAATGACTAATTATTTTGATTTCTAAACTTAATTTCTATTTAATGATTTTTTTTAGTGTATGTAATGTTGAAACTTAAATTTAAATTAATTATTTAAATAAAAAAATACTTTAATTCTATCTTTAAGTAAGAGAAACAAATTAGTATTTCAATTTTTAAAATTATTTTAAATAAAATATATATTTTACTTCAGTTCTATCTTTAATTAAGAGAAAAAAAAATTAATATTTAGATTAAAAAATGCGCAAATAAATAATAAAAAATAACAATAGTTTGAATTAATATTTTTTAGAAATACATAATCAAATATTTGATATTGTTGAACTATATCTTCTCCATATATCATTTCCAGATAATTGTTTAGCAGTACCATTTAAAGCTTTAACATTATTTTTTTAAGAATGATGAAGTGGCTAAATTAGTTACTTCCTTAACAATTTTAACAGTTTTTTTTATTTGATAAACTGTTTTTTTTTATTTGGTAAACTTAAGGACATTGACATACAAATTTTCCTTTAGTACTACATCCAATAAATTTTCATGAGGAAAAATTATTAATAATCCGCAAAATAGATGCATATAATTAAAATGTTTTTTCAATGAAGTGTCATACGTCTCTACATCACTCTTTCAATGTTCTTTCAATTCATCAATCAAATGATATACATACATTCCTAGAAGTTTTAGGACCATTATGAAATAAGAATCTTTCATGCACCAAGGTGGAAAATTCTAAGGAATTAAAACAACTAGCCACACAGTATAAATTGCTCATATTTTCAAATGAGGAAAATTTTCGTCAAGGAGGCAATTTGGAGCATATATTATGAAAATGGATAAAAAAAATTATTACAAAAATAGGTAAGTCGTGTCACGCTGGCACGAATTCACTTTACTAAAATCGTTCCAAGAAAAGATGATTTTAATTAAGCGAATAATAAGTCGTGATGTGCTCCCATGATTTTAGTGTTATAGTAATTAACATAAAAAAATCATGTCAAATGAAGACAACTTCAACATAGAAGTTGTTAGAGAGTAGCACGACTTCACCTTCAACTTCTCAGTTATTTAACGAACCAGTTTGTGGTTAAGCTTCCAAAAATCAATGGGAGTGCCCGTGGTTGGGAATCATACCTCCTTCAAGTTTTGCACTCGCTATTCTCCTTCTCTCTCATCTTCTGACTTCCAATTTTTCTCTATCAATTCAAATCAATCTCTTTTCACCAACAACTTCAATGGACACCAAGCCCTTCTTCAACCTACACATCCTCAATCCTCCGTCCCTAGGCGCATCCTTCTACTCTCCATCCTCCTCGTATGCGTAATCTTTGTGGTCTCGCTCTACCGTGTGCAATCCCTTTTTGATTTCGCTCCTATCATCACATATTTTGACTGCATTTCCGATTTCCACAGTGTCACTTTTCACCCCGCTTCTAAGCCCCTGCCAAATGTGAGAAAGACGTTGACTTGACCCTCACTGTGGTCATCGACCTCACTAGTAACCGATTGCTCCACCTCGAAGCAAGAGAGCCTCTATGCTGGAGAAGGCTTGTTAATGTACATCGCAACAATGAAATAGTTAGGTTTCTTCGATGTCAACATCGTTTAAACTCGCAATTTCGAGTAGAAGGAGATCCTCTACGAGGATTCTTCCTTCGATTTCATGTTTTCCCGAGACTTCGACAAGGTTTTCATCCCTACTTTGTTGGTTCTCTAGGTTTAAGCATGTTGGGATTAGAGCCCTTATTGTAGGTAGCTCTGGTTTGTTAAATAACTAAAGTGTTGAAGTGAAGTCATGTTACTCTCTAACGACTTCTATGTCAAAGTCGTCTTTACTTGGCATGATTTCTTTATACTAATTACTACAAATCAAAACAAAGTCATGTAACAAGAATACGAATTCAACTATAATACTAAATTCGTTGCGGCATATCATGACTTCTTCTTCGTTTAATTGAAATCATATTTGTTTGGAACGACTTTAGTAAGATGAAGATGTGCCACATTTGTCGAACTACCTATTTTTGTAATAAAAAAAATATCCACTTTTGTAATATATCCTTTAGATTGCCTCCCTAGCATAAATTTTCCTCCAAATTGATTGAAATCATCACTTTATGGGTCTAGTCTAACATTGCATGAATCTACCCAAACTATGGATATTATGAGTCAAAATTATTCCATGCAATAAAATCAATTGGATGTTTCATTTTCCCATCTTCATTAAAAGGCATATCATTATGCCACCTCATTTCTTTAGCAGTATTAGGTGATACATATAGTTGTTGTAACCTTGGAGCTAAAGGGAAATAACGCATAACTTTGTGGGGGTAACTTGTTGTGTAAATCTTATATCAAGGAAATTTAAAAGTTAGACATGATGTTGATTTCAAATAATCACCTTGAAAAAGAATGTAATCATTCACACAAGCATCTACTTTTGTGTAATCGTGCCCAAGTTCATTCTTTGAGGTGTAGAGTAATCTCGGTTTCCACCTCCACGGTTCCACCTTCAGAAGTAACTTTTACGAAATTTGGGTTCTTCTTTAAGGTGTAGTGTAATCTCGATTTTCACTTTTAGGGTTTCACTTCTAATAGGGTTCCACCTCCAACAGGATTTCACCTCCAACCAAGTTCCACTTCCAACAGGATTTCACCTCCAACCAAGTTCCCCCTCTAATAGGTTCATTTCATATATTTTTCTAAATTTGAAAGCTCCATCAATTTTTTTATTCTCATACATATTACTTATCATCATTACCCTTGTTAATGACTTCAACATAGTCACCCATGAGATACATAGAGGAAAACATTGAAGCCATAAAATACACAGGAAAACATTGATTACATGAGATACATAAAGAATTGGTTAACATTTTTCTTGAACAAGGTTGCTTAGATGGTTTCCAAATCCAGCTTGAAGAATCTGTTGTTGTGTGTGTAGTTAGGTAGATTTTGAGTTGTTAACTTGCACTTAGTTGTGATCCAAGTCTGTTATGTTTTTCAAACTATTTTTAAATGTTTTTAACAAATTTCTTTTAATGATCAAACTCTTTTAACCATCTTTTAAAGTCTATATAAAGATAGTTTTCTGATCATTTTAAAGACAGGAAGAGAGTTTATTGAAAACGTTTTTCAAGAGATAAGATCAAAGGGCTTTTAATCATTCTTTGAGTCTTGGATCATTGTTTCTGTGTGAAATAGAATTTTGCGTTATTTCATCTTTTGTTCTTCCATTGTGTAAAAAATAGGTGTATTCTAATTCATTCTTTTAATTTTGTGTTGAGTTGTAAAACAATTTCAGATAGTGTTTTTGGAAACTGTGTTTTTGTTAAGAGTGTTGTGTGTTCTTGAAGGGTTCAAGATCAACACTCTTGGTTGTGGTGTAATATGTTTTTTATTACTTAGTGAATTCTCAATGGTGTGCAGGATTGGATGTAGCTCTTGGTTACGAGTGAACTAGTATAAATTTTTGTGTGAATCTCTCTTCTTTACTCTGATAAACTTATTTATATTTTGTTATGTGTGTTCTGCATAAAACAATCGGTTGTTTCGTAAAAACAACATGCTTATATTTTTCACAAAACTGTTAATTTGTTAAATAACAAGTTGAACAAATAAATGAATTGATTGATTTAATCGATCTTTTCAATCTAACTCCATTTTTTGTGAAAATCTTGCGAAAACAATTCACCCCTCTTGTTTCAGCCATACATTCTAACAACACTACGCCATTTTTCACTTTAGGCAACACTAACATGTCAACAGGTAAAAAAGTGTTGCTTAAAGGTGGTTTAGACAACGTTTTTTTATTGTTGGTTACTTAGTAAAGTTTATTTGTCTTTGGCTAAAAATATTTAGAAAAAACGTTATCTATTTATTTAAAGCAACGTTTTATAAAATGCAGACATGGTTATTATAATGTGAGTACTTTAGACAATGTTTTTAAAACTGTGGGTATTTTATATAACATTTTAGACAACGTTTTTAAAACTGTGAATATTTTATATAATATTTTAGACAACGTTTTTAAAACTATGGGTATTTTATATAATATTTTAAGCAACGTTTTTTAAACTGTGGGTATTTTATATAACATTTAGACAATGTTTTAAAAAATAGCAGGTATTTCAAATAATATTTTAGACAATATTTTGTAAATGATTCTCTTAACATTCACTGTAAAAAAAATCTGATTTAATAACCTCGAAGAAGACATCGGGTTTTCTAAACCCCTTGTAAATATTGATTGCTATTTAAAAATTCAGATTTCTCTTACTTTTTGCATTTTGTATACACTGAAGGTTTGGAGGCATGGTTTGAGAGAGACAATATCCTTTTAAAAAAAACAGAGGCATAATGGTACATCTAGAAAACACAGTGCATCCGATTCAGAATTCAAAAGAACTCTTCTCATCTTCGTCTCTCATAATTCAGATTTTTTTGAATAATTTTTGGCACACAGAGTTTTCTCTATTCTTGTATTAGGGCTTCCAATTTGTAATTCTGTTTACTCTGTTTGATTTCTCAGAATTAGTTTCTTTCTCCATTTCTTATGCCCTACTTCTTTTCCTACCTCTTAGTGGGTCGTTTTCCTCCGGTGGTGCGTTTGGTGGTGGTTTTCTTTCAGCGGTGCGTTTCACGGGTTGTTCGAACATTCTCACCGGTTCGTCTCTCATTTCGCTCTTCTTTAGTTTTGATGAGGATTATTTGACTAATTAAGTTATTGATATGGATTATTTGAATGTTGAGTTATCCTGATTTGTCCCAATCTCACATTTTTGTTTAACCATAAGATAGATTCAAGGAAACTTGAACATGTTAGAGTATTCGAATCAGGTTTTCAACGGTTCAACTTCGACTCGAATTACAATAATAACTCTGTTGAGTGAATCTTCATGGGTTCCAAATCCAATAATATAATCTCTTATAACAGACTACTTTGTTGGGAATACCCTATTGGCCTTTTACGGGAATTGTAGGCTTCTTGACGATGCAATGAAGGTATTTGATGAAATGGTGGATAGGGATAAGGTGTCGTGGAATACTATTATTGGCTTGTGTTCTCTTTATGGATTTTACACGGAGGCGCTCAGGTTTTTTAAGGAGATGGTTGTGGTCGTGCCGCGGATTCAACTGGACCTAGTTACCATTGTAAGTGTGCTGCCAGTGTGTGCGGAAATTGAGGATGAGGTGATGGCGAGAAACGTGCACTGTTATGCATTGAAGGTTGGATTGTTGGGCAATGTGAAGGTTGGAAATGCGTTGGTTGACGTGTATGAGAAGTGTGGGAGTGAGAAGGCTTCCAAGAAAGTTTTTGATGAAATTGATGAGAGAAATGTGGTTTCCTGGAATGCTACCTGTATTAGGAGAATTAGGACTTTTCAAGTTGGGAATGGAAGTTCATGGGTTTAGTTTAAGGATGTGCAAATCTAGCTTCAGTAAGACAAGGCAAAGAGGTCCATAGTCTGCTGGTGAGAAAACTTTTTCACACTCATCTTTTTGCAGCGAATTCGCTCTTGGATTTGTATACCAGGTGTGGACGAATAGATCTCGCTACAAAGTTCTTTGACACTATTCAAAAGGATGTGGCCTTTTGGAATACTATGATTTTGGGGTATGGTATGGGGGTGAGTTGGACACTACAATGAACCTTTTTGAATATAACGGAATGTTTACCTTCACTTTAAGTCTTTTAGTCTTTTGTATGTTACCTAAACCATATCCTACATTTTATCTTCTTGTTATTATTATTATTGTTATTCCTCACTGATGATAAATCTTAGTTTATAAACTATAATTATAAACTACAACGCCTTCTAGGATTTTATTTTATTTTATTTGGTGAATCTCATCTTGCAAGTGCTGAATTTGATAGGTGATGTAAGGGGAAAGGTAGCGGTTATGGTAGATGACATGATTGAGACTGCTGGTAAGTCAGTAAAACTCTTTATGTGCTAGTGCAAATAATGATAGTTTGTCTATGATCCTTATAATCACTTTGATTTATTCTCAATACTTGTGCAATTGCTTTTTCCTCCCTGCTTCTCTGCCAATCATGTTTTTTCAAGTAAAATGCAGTATTTTTCTTATTTTTCTTGGTAAATGGTGTAAACTTTTGTTGAGTAGTACCGAAAGTAATTATAGAAACTGGCAAAACCGTCGTGTAGCTTCAACAAAGATAATTTTTAGTTTGAGAGTAATAAAGATTAAGGTCTTTTGCTATTGGTTTTCAATATGTTTTATGCAGATATAGTTTCTTTTTACTTCGTTTTTCTGTTTTTTTTTTCCTTCTTTTAAAGTTGTAGTACTCAAATTAAGAAATGTAGTGGATATTCTTGTTTATATTAATATTATTTTCAGATTCCTAATATGCTCTTTATATCTTTGTGCTAAAATCTAAGATTGCCTGTATTATTTTTCTCTTTTATTAAAGAAATCGATAAAGACAAGGAAGGATTTACTATTATTTTGAATCTTTTGTAATTAATGTTATTTTAAACATTTTGAAGGATAGACATATGAATAGAACTTTTCTCCCAAAAGGATAGGAATTGATATACGTGTTAGTTTAATGTGATAATAGCAATGAAAAATAATGTCATACTTGTTAATTACTTTGTCTTATTGATTGCAGGTTCACTTATTATCTAATTATCATTAGGTCTATCATGACAGAAGAGAAATATTCTCTTGGTTCATTTGCGTCCACCCATATTCCTTTTTTGATCAGGTATAGATGCATAATTTTCATTCAAATGTTGATTGGATACTTTTCTATTAATCTTATTTTATTTACAAACTCAATACTATTTTAATAAGTTTGTACATTTTGTTTAATTCTTTCAGGTTGGACCTCAAGATAATACTAAACAAGAAATTGATTATGATAGATCGAAGAACTGTACAAATTTCAAGAGATTTTTTTGTTATCTTTTCTGTTAATTTCTAACTCTAATTAGTTGTAATGATTCCAACATCTACTATTTTAATATATATTGGAGTATGTAATTTCTACATTTGAAATATTAATATTTATATATATTGTTCTTAGATAGAAATGTCACATTTTAAAGTTTTGTTATGAAATATAAATGTATAACATAGTCTACAAATATTATTGGATTTGAATAAATGAATAACCAAAATGTATAATTATAAATACGGTCTAAATGTGCAATTATGTTATAAACTAGTTTAAAAATATTGTATAATGTGTAATTTTATAAATTAGATGTATGTCAATTTAAAATTATAAAATATTGTCAAATGTATTTCATAATTGTCACATTAAAAAATTGTTGTCTAAGAGTATTGACAAACATGTAAATAAGTGTTGTCTAAAAAACCAGATAACATGTAAATAAGTGTTGCCTAAACATTATTCTACCAATATGCAACATTGAAAATGCGTTGCCTAAAAGATAGACAACATGCAAATAAATGTTGTCTAAAAAGATAAACAACATGTAAATAAACGTTGCTTTTACCAATGACAACATTTAATAAAACGTTGCCTAAAATAATATGCAACATTGAAAATGCGTTGCCTAAACACTTTGAAAAAAAACGTTGCCTAAAAGTTTTCCCAAAAAACGTTGCCTATTCTACCAATATAAGACAACGGCTGCAAAAAAGCGTTGTCTAAACCTAAGCCCACGGCTGCATATTCCACGCCTAAAAAAGTGTTGCCAAACTGTTGCCTAAAGTTAAGGCAACGCTTTTCTTACTTTAGGCAACACTTTTTAGATGTTGTCTAAGGTCAAAAATGGTGTAGTGCAATTTTTAAATTGGAGAAAATATGAGGGAGTTTATCTATCCTATACAATTTGTGAAACAGAGATGTTATGTTTTTCTCATCAAGTTTTAACTTACAGAGTTTCTAGAATGGAAAAATATGGCATACGGGAGGATAATTGACATTTTGAACCCAATGTTATACGAATTTCTAAGCTAAATCACTAGAGTTAAATTTCTATAAAATATGTTCTCCCAAGATTCATTCCTCATTTACTATAATTACATTGTTAAGATAAAAAAAAATGTTTTAAATGGTAATTTATTTTAAATAAAATCATCTTTTTAATATTTTAAGCAAAACAACTAATATTTTTTTTTCTTAGAATACTTTGAACTATGTGAGGTTGGGAGGATTTTTTTTCTTTCAATACTTTGAACTATTTTAGAGTATCAGAACCCATGAGGCATTTGGATTTGTTCACCTCTTGCATTTCTTGTCTTTGTATAGGACAGTGTTCCACAACTCTTCACTTCCTCACTTACACCAACTTGTACAAATGTTTGTATCTTTTCTTATGTAAAAGGTTGTAAGAAACTCACTTACACCAACTTATACAAATGTTTGTATTTGTTCTTATGTAAAAGGTGGTAAGACAAAAATAAACCAAGGTTGTAGACTATCTAGTTTATCAAAGTCCTAGTAATATATGTAGAGTGACTTTGTGAAGGTATTTTATAGGAATGTTATGAGCTTTTTTATAGTCTTTTTATGTGGTTACTTTTTGAATTTCATAGTAACATTGAATTTACTTTATGTTTGGAACCTTTATTTTCAATCATATTCATAACACCTTTATCTTGATGTTATGACATACTCATAATGTTAATTATTCTCTTTAAATATTTTACAGGACAATTTGAAGATTGTGGATGAGGTGTAAGGAGAAGAAATCGAAAAGACATGTCCCACTAATAAAATACTTTGAATTTGTGTTTGGAACAAAACCAAATCATTCACAAGGTATGTGCAATATATCAATGGCAAAATAAAATAAAATAACCAAGAAGCAATTTGTTCAAAATTAAGTGAAAAATGTAAAAAAAAAAAATGATTTAGAGTTAAAAGTGATCAAGTTGACTACCATTATCCAAAAATGAGAAGAGATGAATATTCAATATTAAAATGAATTGTAATCTCATTGTCAATTAATTGAGTTAATAATTTATTATAAAAACTCAACAAAATCAAATGAAATAAGATATTAAAAGAGAGATGAAGAGTTCAAATAGTTACTTTACCACGAGGAGATTTATAATTTATTGGAGGATATAACTCTTCAATTATTCCATCAAATTAAATAGAAAATATTCTTTTGCTATTTTTAAAATTTGTCATTAATATGTTTACAGTTATATATTTATATTTCTAAAATATTAATTATTTTTTATTTATTTTCCTGATCAAAATCTTTAAAGATACTACCATTTATTACTTTATATTAAATATTTGATTTAAATATTTTGAAGTAGAAATAGGTCTCATGTATAATAATGCTGGGGTTGATTGTTAGATATTTATTGTGTTTTTTTTTTCATTTAAAATGTAATAGATACTTTATATTTTAATATTTATATGTATTTTTTCTTTATTTTAATTGATAGTTATTTTAACATTTTAAAATAATTTCTCTATCTACTCTGATGTGGAAGTAATATGCGACAATTTAGCATCAAAATAATTTCCAATAATAATGATACTATTCAATATAAAAAAAATTAATAACTGTTGTAAAAAGAATTGACATATGTTCACTCTTACATAGAATTGTTGGAAGCGACACCAAAAAATAATTTTAATGAGATTTTAAAATATTATCATAAATATAATAAGGATTAAAATATGTATTATTATTATTAGATATAATATAATAGTGACAACTAATTTATCACTATAAACCTAAAATTTATTGTTTGTTGCTATATATAATTAATAGTGATAATTACTTTTCTCATAAAATAACTTAATTTTAATAATATTTCAAAATATTAGCACAATAACACTGATAACAACCGTACTAGTAATAATTTAATTATTATTGAAAAATATTAATAGTCACATGTTTATAACTTTTTGTAATAAATATTTATATTATTAAAATCAATTTTGCAATGTATAATTATTTTTTATGCATAGAATTCTAAAGAAGAATGTTTTTTTTTTAAAAAAATAGTGTTCATTGGAACCAACAATATACCTCCTCCTCTTATTCACTTTTATATCCAGTTAAACTTATATGTGTTTATAAAGCAGAATAAATTTTAATTATTTCAAATCTGATTTCCAGTAGTGAATCTTTTTATGCAGAGGTTTCAATATGCTTTGTGACTTCCTTATCACTTTATTTGATCAGTTCTTACGTATTCCAAACCAAACCTTTTGCTATCTCCAACCTTTCTGAACACCTTTCTGCAAAGAGGTAGCAGTTCTACATGTATGCACAGGTGCATCATGAATAAAGCATATGATTAATCATAATTATTTCACCACGTAACACTATCAGTTTAAAGACCATCTTATTTAAATCATGTGCATGGTTGGAGCAACATCATCATGGTGTAGATGATGATGCATTACAGTATTAATAGACAGGTTGGTCAAGCTATGATGCTAGCATGCAAATGATGCAATATAAGAACCACAAGTTTTAAGAAAAATAAAAACAAAAACATTCTTTCTGAACTACACATCACGTTCCCAAATCATGGTTTATGAACTTGTTTTATAGTACATGATAATATGAGATGGTTCACAACATTTTCAACCTCTATGATTTACTTGTGTTTACATTGCATGCCCTTTAAGCTCTTTAGACAAAATCATTGCTTAACACATCACTATTCCATGCTTGAAAACCTTAATATATTTCTATTGGCCCCTTTCATGAAACTTTTGCGTTTTAAAAATAGTATACACACATAGAGAGGATATGTTTGTCTAGTTAACCTTATTTTAGAGAGAGATTCATCATTTAAATCTAAGCACCTACCAATGTTTCTCATGATTTTATTCTCTTCTTTTTATAGAATCACTTTTTCAGTAGAAATAAACTCTAAAGTTCATTTCTATCTGTAAGACATGCACTGTCATGTATCTCTTAGGTTAAAAATGCTCTGTGACTTCCTTTTTAGCTTAGAAAATGAGGCAAATGTCCCGAAAAATCTTACCATCATTGTATCACTTTCACTAAAAAAAGTTAGGGAGCTGATTATACTAATAATAATCTTAACCTTGGTAAAAGACTGAAGAAAATCTTTCATTGAAATCTAGGAACCTGTTTTAAAATATTTAACTCTCACACTACGTTACTTTGAGACAATATTTTTATTTGAGTGGATATAATAATGTAGAAGAACATGCAAGTTCTTTTGGACCAATTAAAGTTCCAGAAGCGAATATTAAGACATTTTTTTCATGCAAATTGCACTTAGTTTAAATAATCTTTATTTATATACTGAAAAAAATACTTTATTTATATAGTATATAATTGTTTTTTGTTTCACTTTTTTAATTTTTTTTTCTGTTTCATGTCCTTTTAATTTTAGTTCCTGAGGTACACATTCCTTTGTTTATGTGTGGTTACATAACAAGCAAAGTTTTTAAAAGAATTAACCTTATCTAAGTATTTGAGATCAGAATCACAAAATTTTAATATAAAAAAATATATATCAGAACTTTACAGTTTTGTACAGATTACAACGACATAAAATAGACTATGTATTGATAACGTAAAATAGTTTTATTTATTCGCCCCATCTTAATTTGTAAGTATAATTAACTTGTTAATTTGTGTATTAATAATCATCAAGTAAGTTATGTAACTAATTTGATAGTGTAATAATTTTAAAAACTAAACATAAAAAATTGAAAGAATCAAAACAAAAATAATAATAAATTATAATAAAAATTAAGCCGTAACAAACTTACATACAGCACTAAATTCAAGGAATTACAATGGTATCACAAGGGACCTATTTCTTGAATATTTGAATAACCCATAGCAAAAAACAAGAGATATGAAAAATATAGGAGAAATTCAAAATTGAAAAAGTAAATTTTAGTAACAGTTTTATCAGAATTCAACAAGTGAAAAAAAAAATGCAAGGATATACTTTCAAAAGAGGAAAATGATTGGTATGCACATCTTATGACTCTATATATACTAATTAGTGAGAGAGAAAAAAATTAATAAAAATCTACTATAAATGAAATTAAAAAAATAAATAAATTATACAATTTTATGAACATCATTATTGTTTCAAATATTTTAAACAATATTTTTATTATTTAATAAACTAAATATTATATGTACCCCCATAAAAAAAGTCTTACTGATTTATTTGTGCTTTATAAAAAATAGTATATTATGGATAATATTTCTTATTAAAATATCGTTAATAATATGTTAAATAACGTCTTTATTTTTTAACAAATTATTAGATTGAAAGTTAAAGATGAGAAATATTTTTTATTTTTTTATTCTTTATTTTTTTTAATTATAAAATTTCATCTTATTTTATTATATTTACTGTAGTTAAAGATTTGAAAAAGAACTTACATTTTTATGTTTTCCTTATTTCTTATATATTACAGTACATATTTATTTAAAAATATAGTATAACACTTTCTCCGGTTATTTTTGTAAGCATTAAATTAGAAGTTGAATTTTATTTTTTATATATAAAATGAATCTAGAAGGTCTCTTGTATTAGTAATTATTTTCTTGATAAATCTGTATGAATTATGAATTATTTTTTAGTTCAATAAATAGAAAGTGAAATAAATCAACTTCTGAGGTTGTTTAGGAATCCAACAGTCTGGATAAAAAAAAAACATTTTGATAGTTTTACTTTGTCAATTTACATTATAAAATGAGGTGAGAGAAATTTAAAATAACTTCCATTACAGTTAAGAATATTAAAACACCATAATATAGATTAGAAGAAGTTGAATGTTCGAAAATAAATTAAGTAATTTGTTTAATGAGGAAGATTTGGCTAGTTAGATTCTAAAGAGAGTGTAGTAGATATTAATAAAAAAAAGTATGTTGACACACTATAGGCACAGAAGATTCTCCTAACTTAGAATTCCTCCATCACTTCACTTCACATCACATTACATAATGCGCCACTCTCTTTTGGAGGTTTTGTAGGAAAATTGAGCCACTCAAAACGCATTCTTAGATGAAGAAGTTGTTTTGGTGATTCATTGGTCAATGTTACCTCCAAAGACCATTATTATTGCATTCTTTGGTCAACTGGCTTTAGGACTTGTGCCTCTTTTCTGACCTTAATTTCTCATTGAAATTGTTGGTATCTATGAACTCTCACCAATTCAACACCACCCCTAATAGTTACTTGTCAAGCCATTCCAGTCTTCATTAGACAAAGTGTCTCATGGGTCGGCTACTCTGCGACAAACATTTCTGTTAAACCTTCTTTCTGCTTTTACTTTTTCAGTTCCAGTTCTTTTCTCAGTACACATTCAACCCCTTCTCTCACCAATTTTAATCACCTCTCCAATACCTTAGGCAAAAATCAACACTCATGTTAAAAACAAGCCACGTTAATAGTTAGTTAATTAATCATTGTATAAATAAATATAAAGTTAATTTAGTAGTTGAAATTTGTTCTTACAAAAAATGTGCTTCTAACAGCATTTAATTGAACCAGAAACACAGTTTTTAGTCTAAGTGTTCTATCTCCTCACTCGGTGGATTTTCATGTTGTTTTATAATGAATGTCTATTCTCTTCTTATGTATTTATTCTATTAATTTCATTCCAAAATATTAATCTCTATTTCACAATACACATTATCTTTTTCTTTGTAAAAAGTAAATAGAATTTCTTTATTAACTTCACATATGAATATTAAGAATGTTTCACCAATAATTAGACAACACTCACTCTAATTAATATGTTTAGGAAATTCATGGAACGCTCCAGCTGCATATAATAATGTCAATAAAGAGGAGCTTTGGCCACTCTGAAATGCCACATAAATACCACACAAAGTGGCTCTTTTTGCCTCTCTTTTTCTCTTTTTCCATATGCTTCATCCTAATCTCATAGCTTCAACTATGAGACATCATCATTATATGCCTAGACCCAATTAGAATACTGCACAAAGAATTTCAGAAGAATATAAGCGTTAAGGAAGTGAGTGATTCACTGACTTGTCCACCACCTACAGTGTACAGTTGCTCAGTACCTTAATGAGCACTACAATGCTGACTGCATAATGCATTAAAAAGGTCACTTATGTGGCGCCTTATATGGAATGAAAGAAAAGAAGAGATGTAATGTGTGACTGAGTTTTCAAATCAACAGAGGATAACGACACACTCGGAGGTTTACAATTTTTTTTCCCTTTGGTTACCATATGGGATGTCAATGTCTGCATGGGATATTGAGCCAAAAATGGTTAAAAAGAATTCATCTTTGTAAAACTTTTTCTAAAGAAATGAGGTTGTTTTGAATTTTATAAAATATGAAAAATAGAACAAAGATTCTTGTTTGCTGCCCTGGAATTCTGAGTACATATTTTCCTCAGTCAATTTTTGTTTATGACCATACTCTGCATTCTTTGATCAAGATGTGAAATGATGGAATTCCATCACATATAATAAACAAAGCCACACACGTTCTTCTCTGACAAAATGTGTGATCAACCATTGATATAGATTCATATTTAGCATCCCTCGTTACATATATGTATTCATTTCTATTAAATATTTAAGTCTACCTTGGGAAAACCGTGTGAATGCTGCAAGTGGAATTGATATTTTTATATTCCCTCTTTCTCTACTCTTTCAACTAGTATTTTCTAGTGTTATATTGTAACCTCAACTGCAAATTTAGAATTTTGAACTACCTTGATTAAATTAATTAGACCATAACTGTGTATGATGGATTCTCACTCACACTGCACACTCATCCACCATTTACCCATGCTTTCCTTACTTATCTACTATTGACCAATTTCTTACCTAGAATGCCTTCCATTACATTAATAATAACTCCACACTACTGGTTTTTGTTTGCTCATGAGTCATGACATTGTGAACTACATTTTTCTGTCTAAGGCATGTTTTGTCTTAATTTGTTTCCTCAGAAATATAGACACATGCCAACTTTTCAGTATCTGCCCTTTTCAATATATATACACCATTTCTCAAAGTTTGGTGACAAATTGATGTTTCATGCACTCAAACCTAACATGGATTAGCAATCAAAACAAGTGGAAGCCCCGGTTTTCTCAAATAAAACATCTGTCTCCATCCCTTCCCATCAATTGAGAAAGAAGGCTCCACTGTCTTAATACATGCAAATTTTAATTTATAGTGAGTGAAAAACTCAAAAGATAAACAGAAACTTTTTAAGGCTGTACAATTCTAAACTTGGCTGTACAATGGTCCATAATATCCATTAAACTGGTGACTATAATTAAATTAATTAATCCCTTGTTTTGAATTGTCCATGAGTTAGTTAGAGGGGTCTTTTCATTTTTCACTGAAACAACAGAAGAAGAAAGCTTATTTGGCCTTTTGTGTTTTATAGTTACTATCCAAACATATCTTCATTCTTGACCTTCAACTAACTTGTGTAAAGTGCTTAGCTGAATGTTTCTGGATGTAAGAGACATGAGTTTTAGTTTCACTGAGATTATCTAATTTATTATGCCGACCAATTGGCTGTAGTGAGAGTGACTCACAGGGGACCAGATTCTCCATATGCTTCCAATTTTTTATGTTGCTGGTGTTAGTGACTATGAGCCAGGTCTTTTCTGAGAGGTAAGAAAAGAAAAGGATTTAAAAATTCAGAGCTACAAATAAAGAGGTTGCTAGCAAAATGGTAGGCAGGTATCATTGCCAGAGCCCAAAAAGGAGATACTAGAGAAACACTCTGAAAGAAAGACAACAACAGTGTTGGTGCCAATGAAGCCTTGGATCATAGTCCCTAATGTCTAACAAAGGTTTATGGACTACATCCCCTAGGAAGGGTAGCATACTCTGTCTTAGCTCAAATCAATTATGTAGTGTTGGTAATAATCATTTTGATTGAGGACATGTGTTCCGTAAGTAACTTAAGCTATGTTTTACTCCAATGAAACTATTTGTTTAATTCCACTCAAGTGCTTGGTCATTAATTTGTGTTATGCTTGCCTCTTTTTTTGGTTATTGTGTTGCCTTGGACTCAATATAATGTGTCTGCTATTATCATTATCATTAACATAAGTGCACATTTGTTGTTCTATAAGATTGAGAAACAATCTTCTCAATAAGAAAATCAAGAAATATTAACATTCAGATGGATACTTTTAATTATAATTGTCATGAGTTCTAACACCAGAGCTTGGAAACAAAGATCTCAGATGCGAAAATATTAATAATATTAAAAAAAATAGTTTTTCTTATGAAAATATCAGTGATGGAAATAGCATATTCAGAATTTTTTGAAGAGCGTCAGTGGTACAATTTTTTTCAATGAAAGTAAGCCATTATCTATGAATGACGGAAACTAACCCTACAGAAACGTGTAATTCAATCTGCCCATAAAAATTTCATAGAATTAACTGCAAAATATAGCTTTTTCATGATTAAATTTTCATTCTCCTTAATGTTTTCCTTCTCACCAAGGATAGTTAAAAGTGATGGTTAGCATTTTGACCAGCCACTCGATTACTAGGGGTGCACCATAGTAATAACACAACTGAAAAGACAAAATGATTATAATCTATAAAAGTGGAAGAAGCTAACATCCCTTTAAGATAAGAAGAATTTGGTGATTAAGTGTCCTTGATTAAGGTAGTTACGTTGGTAAACATTATTAGTGGTGGCTTTATTTTCTGGATGGGGTTCACCTAATTAACGACAAACAAAAGATTGAGCCCCCAAAACCATGGACAAACCATGACACGCATGCCTCTCATGAGTTTGTTCTTAAACATGTAGTGCACAAAGCCATGTCTGCGCGTGCCAATTAGGTTGGGGACCTTCCTAGTACCAATTCAACTCTCACTCATGCAAAGTCATAGGTAACTTCTTCAAAGACATCTCTTAAAAAACCTTTCATTCAATACATACGGAAAAATAAAATTTGAGTAAAATAAACATACGCTTAATAATCTATCTCACTACCTTAAAAGCCTTGTAAATGGAACATAAAAACACGTAAATTAAAGTTTTAACTAGATACTTCAAAATGTGAATCATACCATCTTAATACTAGTTATAAGACTCGAATAAGTATAGAATTATCTATGAAAGTTAACTTTAATTATATTTTTTAGCTACTTGGGTTCTAATTACTCTTCACTTATTTAATTCAGTATACGCTTAAAAATTTAAAATGTAACTATATATAAATTATTAAAAATAAGATTGTAAATCTGTAAAATAATATTACAAAAATTATCTTTGTAGTCTTTTAAAACTATATAAATTTCAGTGTCATTGACTGAAATTAGAAAATTGAATTAATTAAAATATATGAAAATTAGTCAAACATCGTATGTTCAAAATACTTATAAAGAATTATTATTATCAGAGATATATGAACAGCTGAAAAGTTGTATTCTTTTAAATTGATTGATTTCCTTCAACTGGGTTGAATCAAAGTATGATACGACTTTCAAATACTATGATTTCAAATAAAGATACGTAAAAAATACTAAATAATCTAGCAGATAATTAATCGCTCTATCTATCTAGTTTGGTGTAAGTAGATAGAAGATTGTTTTCAAAGTTGCAACTTATCAAAATAGGGTGAATTGAAGAGAATAGAAATTTGGGTATATGAAAGGGAATAAAAATGTAGTAGCGAGCTGAGTCATAATAGAAGATCTTGGGAAGTGGGAAAGCAAGTGGCTTAAAGCAAATAGAGAACCGAAATCAATCGTAATTTCTGAGTCCTGAGACACAAAGTAAAGAATAACAGAAATCATCAGTCCCATTTTGCCCCAAAAAACTAACACCACAAAAGCTAAAGTTTCAGTTCTTGTATTGGAGACCGGAAACATCTCCTCTTATATCTCTCTGACTTTGATATCTCTTCCTCTCTTTCCCTCCCACCAAACTGTCTTATGACCAATTTGGATACCTTCAAGTACATTTTCTCTGTCTAATTTTTTAACCTTTTCTCATACAACCTTACTTCTCCAATATTTTTACTTCAAAATAGAAACGCCCTACCACCATTTGTTCTTCAGTAAAAGATAAACTACCCTCATGATTGACCACCACAAAATGACATCATTAAATTCTGCTCCTCATAACCCATTTCTTATATTTCAAAAAACCTCGTTTTGCAGTTTCTTTCCAATGCATTCCTATTACTTGAAAACAAAAATCTTTACTTTTTCACTTTGAACAAAAAAAGTATCATTAAACTCTTAATTTTAATTTTCCAATGTTAAAAAAGTCAATGGTTTGGCCCTTTCATCATAAACACGGGTATTATATTAAAGAACTAATTTAATGTTCAAAATGACATTAAACCACCATTTTAATGAACCTATTGGTATTGATTCAATTGAACAACCAAACTAATGGACACCGTGATAATTACGTTCCTTAAAGACCAAAATGGTAACTAAAGGAAAAAAAAAAAACTGTGTAAAAAACTCTCGCAACTTTTTTTAATGAGCCATGATTCATGCACCCTCCTTGCGCACACACTTTCTTGGAATTTTTAAATTCGGCATGATTTCATCACTACTCTGGCATTTATAAGTACTCCACCCCACATGGTCAAAACTTGAAGAAACCCCAACCCTGTGCATTTTTTTTAATCAGGTAGCACCTGGAAGCTCAAGTTGTCAGTAAGAAAACCCAAGTTTCACAAGTCTTGAGCACTAAACTCCAAGAGAGAGTCAGAGAGAGAATAGAAGGAAGTTGTTGTGTGCTTCCAAGACATTGAAGATGGTGAAGGAGTAATTAGCCTTTCTTAGAATACTCACCATGTGTTGGATAGATTTGGTGGGAGACGTGTTTACCTTGGCAGAATCAAAGCCTGGGAACACACACTTTTGTTTTGGTCATGCAAGAACAAGAAGACAAGGCCAATGTGAACAAACTCACACGGATTTGTCAATAGAAACAAGGAAGAGAGATCTCTCAAGCATGAATTTTAGCTTGTGTTTGAGCTCCCCAATCATTTCCACACTTGTACATTTCCTTCTTGTTGCTTCTTTGCTTTGTCCTGTTTGTTCCTCAGAAATGGGCAACACACCAGTTGCCAACCAGACTCTTAAGCCGCAAGAAGAGGTCCACAAGATGAACATCATAAGAACTCGTCTTCAGCAAATCAACAAGCCCTCTGTTAAGACAATTCAGGTCAGACAAAGTTTCTAGCTTTTCACATCCCTTGTTTTCTCCCCTGTTTTTAACCGTAACATGCTCAAGTTCTTTCCGCTGCCTGCAGAGTCCTGACGGGGATGTAATAGACTGTGTGGTGTCTCATCAGCAACCAGCTTTTGATCATCCTATGTTGAAGGGACACAAACCACTGGTAGTTGATAATTGTCTCAGACAATTTCTTAGATTTTTCTTTTAATTAATGGATAGTCAAATACTAATAATCTCTCAAACTTCGGGACTACATGGTTTCTTTGAATATATTATTTGAAGTAGGGAGAAATTTAAATTACACAGAATTTATCATTTGAAGTTAGGGAGAAATTTGAATTAAAGTGCAGACGTTGATTCATGTGCAGGATCCTCCAGAAAGGCCTAAAGGTCATAACAAGAGGGACATATTGAGTGAGAATTTTCAGCTATGGACCATGTTAGGGGAGTCATGTCCAGAAGGTACAATTCCAATCAGAAGAACAACAGAACAAGACATGTTAAGGGCTAGTTCTGTGAGCAGATTTGGAAGGAAAATAAGAAGGCGTGTTAGAAGGGACACCAACAGCAATGGTCATGAGGTATGCACTGAAACTTTCTTTTCTTTTCTTTATCTTTCTTTTTTTTCCTTTACCAAACCAAAGGAAGGCATTAACAAACAAGTCAAGCAGAAACTATTAAGGCAAACACAAGGGAGTAAAGTGTTTTGCTTTTCAACCTTTGCATATTTTTTTTTTTCACCATGCTTTACCATGAAGCTAAGAATAGTGATGAAAGCGCCAACAATAAATTTTGATTAGCTGGATTTTCATTCCTTTCTTTCGATTGTGAAACTTGAACCATTTCCTATTTATGGCAATCACAGAATTCCATGGTTCCTCAGCTAGTAATGTTTCACTTACTCCAAAGAAAGTGGCCTTTTCATCCTTGTGTATGTATGTATGTATGTTGCAGCTACCTTTACCTTAACTCAACATCAAGATTAAACTGACATAGAAAAAAATATATATATAATTTCCTCTAGCAACTCTTCAAACTGAGCTAACAAATAGTTTGATCCTGAGATATTTGCAAACCTAACAATAGTGTTTGCTGGTGCACTGCACAGCATGCAGTTGGGTATGTGAGTGGAGAACAGTACTACGGAGCAAAGGCTAGCATAAACGTGTGGGCACCCCGTGTGACAAATCAAGATGAATTCAGCCTGTCCCAAATGTGGGTCATATCTGGTTCATTTGGGGATGATCTCAACACTATTGAAGCTGGTTGGCAGGCAAGTTTCAATTCACTCATTACTGCACCTTAATTAATCAATTCTCTCTTTACACAAACACACTCATTTTCTTTCAATAATTTCTACCACTCTATCCTTTTTCGTTACCAATAGCATTCAAAACACAGATACCATGCTCAACTACCTACCATTCATTTTCATCACTCAATTTAATTTTCAGCTTTCGATAACCAAACTTATTTCAATTCATTTTGCTGCAGGTCAGCCCTGAGCTCTATGGGGACACCTACCCCAGATTCTTCACTTATTGGACGGTAAGAAAACTCATTCAACACAAAAGTATCGCAGATCATAAATTAATAACCTCTCATCATGGTACAATTTTTTAGTCAAACAAATTTTTTTTATTTTCTTATTTCTAATTATTATTTACAGAGTGATGCATATCAAGCAACTGGATGCTACAATTTACTGTGCTCTGGTTTTGTTCAAACTAACAATAGAATTGCTATTGGAGCTGCAATCTCTCCAACTTCTTCCTATGGTGGTGGACAATTTGATATCAGCTTGCTGATCTGGAAGGTAATTTGGTGCTTCATTACGAAATTCATCATAAAAACTAATTATTTAGCGACAACTTGATGTAGAAGTCTCGATTTGTTTCTTTTTGGGTTACTTTATGTTAGTTTTTGTTTTGGTGATTATGCGCGGTTTTTGTTGTTGACTGAAAAAGCTAAACTTTGTCATATAAAACGGATTAAGCCACTTAGGGTTTATTTATATCCTAGTTTAGGTTAATCTTTTTTTGTGGCATACATGATGGGTTGAGGGTCCCAGATAAAGGATAAAAGATTTGATGACAGAACACTGTTCCTACCGTTCGATTTGAATATTTGTTGGTTAAAAAAAGTGTTCGAGTTTCGTAGTCAAAAGCCCAAACGAACCAAAAACAAATGGATTTAAAAAAATAGAGAATGATGATGGGGTCTCCATATTTGGGAAGTGTCGCAAATGGCATCGAGTTTTGCGATATAGAGTAGTAGAAGAAGCAAGGGAAGATTATTTAAAGCATTTCATGGCATGATAATTGTTTTTAATTTTATGAAACTGAAGATCATAGTAACTAAAAAAAGAGGAAGAATAAAGTGATGGTGCACAAAGTTTTGTACAGTGTCATGTCTTAGTTAACATGCCACTTTACTCACTTTAATACTTTGGGACATTACACGCATGCACTGTGAATTCTAATAATGAACTGTATTTCCCCTTCTTTTCAAGATTCTCTTTCACTTTTTTTTTCCTCTTCGTTTTACCATTATTCTAACAAAACCCTAAAAACTGGCTTATTCCCCCAACATTCGCCACCTTTCTTTTCCCCTCTTTTTGACCCGTTTCACTTACCAACCTGGCTAACATGTTGCTATTCATAATTATGTCTATCTTTGAGTAGTTGCAAGAAAAGGTGACATTGAAGGTTTGGTGCAATGCTTCATTTTTTTTGTGCAGGATCCAAAGCATGGGAATTGGTGGCTTGAGTTTGGATCCGGAATCTTAGTCGGGTATTGGCCATCATTCTTGTTCACACACCTAAGGGATCATGCAAGCATGGTGCAATTTGGAGGAGAAGTGGTGAATTCAAGGCAATCAGGGTCTCACACTTCTACCCAAATGGGTAGTGGACATTTTGCAAGTGAAGGGTTTGGAAAAGCTTCATATTTTCGGAACATGCAAGTTGTGGATTGGGACAACAACTTGGTACCCTTGTCAAATCTTAGGGTTCTTGCCGATCACCCCAATTGCTATGACATTCAAGGAGGGATTAATAATGTTTGGGGGAATTACTTTTACTATGGTGGACCTGGGAGAAATGTGAGATGTCCCTAAGGGATTTTTTTTTTCTTTTATATTTGGTCATTTTTGGGTTTGGGTGACATTGGTTTTCCTTCTCAAGGGCATTCAAGAAGCTTGGGTCATGGGGTCATTTATTCTTATATTTAATTTACATTTGTTTGTTGATCAAGATTATTTTTTCTTCTTTTTTACTAACTAGTCACCCATTGATTATACCATTACCACCTGGACTCTTGTGTAAATCTTTAAAGAGAAATAGTAAATATATTACGGTTCTTGTTTTTCTATTCCTTCCTCATTTTATCAACTCATTAAAATCACCTTTCTCGTTTCTTGCTTCTTTTCTAGTTTGTTTCTTCCTTTGATTTGAACTAATATTCTCTTGGTTAAAATTATTCTCAGAGAACGTTTGTTTCATGATATTACATTTTTAGAATTTACATTTTAGGAATATCATTGATGGAAATGTTATTTTGGAAAAAAAAAATTAAAAAGTGTTTGATTTAGATGCTAACATTCCTGGAAATTTTTAATAATTGTTGTTGCAGAACATTTAGTTTGAAGTATTTGAATATACGAAGTTTAGAGGTTTGATTTGCCGTCGTTGCACCTTCGCAATCAAAGTTTGGAATAGTCAACTGATATCTTACAAATATATCGTTTATTATTCTTTTGAAGGCCTAGATTTTAGAGTATCTAAGAACAGTTGTACACGTTATTTTATTTTATTAGCATTTCAATATAATCTTACACTGTCTAATAATACCTATGAATTTTATTTTGATGTCATTTCAATATCATGGCACTATGGATGTAATGAGGTTTGTATTACTTAATCAAATAATATTACTGTATTAAATTCAATTTTATTTAATACATTTTATTATTATAATTTAAATATCAATTTAAAAATTATTTTAATTTTATTCATGATAAATTATTGTAAATACAATAGTTTTTTTAATCCCAGAGGTGTGGATTAAATGTTAGTATTTTGGTAGGGGCATAATTAATTAGTCTTCTAGAAGACGATAGATATATATATCAATATGATTAAAATGAAATCAAAGTATATGGTGGATTGAAATGAAATCAAATTATTGTTATTGAAAAATAAATTTACATGTGGTATATTTAGAGGATGTAATTGTATTGAATTTTATACCACATTTAAAGGAATTCTTATGAATGATTAATATGATTTTTTTTTATTTTTTATTTTTCATGTATTGAGTATGTTATAAAAAAAAAATTTCATTAGCTTATATTTGTTTTTCTTGTTGTGTTTTTCTTGTTGTGTTGTGAATTACAATAACTATACTACCTAAATGAAAATATGTTAATAGAGGCACAGAAACATCTAAAAAAAAAGGCCATGCATTTTGAGGGTTTATGTATTATATAAGTTTTAATTATGCATTAAGAATATTTAAAAAAATTATAAGCTATATACATAACTACAGAATGTGTAATCTATTAGAAAATAGTTGGAATGTTCCAAAGCATTTAAAATAATTATCCTCTATGTGTTTTATATTTTAAAAATATTATATGATTTTTACATTGTCAATACTATATATAAAAATGAGAAAGATAAAATATAAAATTAGCATAATTTATTTCATCTTTTATATAGCTCGTGACTTTATAATTAATTTTTAAACAAATATACAATAAGAACAACACTAATTTTTATATATATTCAAGTAAGGAAATACGTAATTAGTGGAACCGCCAACTCTATAATAATAATTAATTATTCATATTATTTTACACTTTTCTTTTTCTTTTTTGTATCTTTCTTCCTTCTGTATAAACTGTAATAAAACATTATCCATGTTATAGTATACTGAGGTCATGAATACTGTAGTTTAGTATAGTCATTAATTATAATAGAATATTGCATGTAGAGCCATGTTAATGAATATGAAACTAATTATGCTAAACAAAACCAGCTATTAATGATATGATAATGATCATTGACTTAATAGACAAAGAAGTAAATGAGCTCTGCAGCAGCACATAAATAAAAACTCAATGCATATGAAGATGTAGGGACTATAGGGACAATATTGCTGGATCTAGGCATCAATACACTATTTTATACATTTTAGTCATAGGGTCAAGGGTATATATATACATGTTAAATTTGGACAAATCTACCATTCATCTAGTAAATAAAATTCAAGTTGAGTTGAATTGTGTTTTTTATTAATTTTTTTAGACTACATTTAACTCAACTTACCTTTCATTGAATTAGATTGAATTTATTTAATTAAATCACAAATTTTATATATTTTTTTACTGAGAATAATTTTAAAAACTATATTATATTATCTAATATTTAAATAAATAAATAATTTAATTTTAAAAATTAAAATTTAGTTAATAAAATAGTGGAACAAATTAAATAATAATTATATTATTATTAATATTATTTAATAATTTGAGTAATGTTAAAATAATGTTAAATAATTCTTACCCTTTGAGTTTAAAAATAAATGCACATTTTTTATATTTTGTTAATAAAATGACATTTTCATCCTTTTAAGTTTTTAATAAACATTCACTTTTCTATACTTTTAATAAATTACATTCATATTCAAGATTTTAATAAAATGAGATTGGGTTTCCTTATTATTTAAAAATAACTTATTTAGTAAAATTTATATACAAAACTATGAAAAATAAAGTTTTAAAATGTAAAAAAAAAATGAATGATTTAATTATATATAGGAGAATTATTCTCATTTTTCTAAAGGTCTTTTAAAGAGATATTCACATGTTTTAGTAACGATTTATGTAGCATGAAACTCGTATTTAATATGTAAAAATCATTAGTTCAACTATAAATAATTATATGTGAGATTACTTATGTGAGATTAATTTTTAACTTAGTATGCTAGAAATAACTCGTTAGAGGAAAAATTGTAGGTTCATAATTTATGATTATTATTAGTATTAACAATAAACTCTTGATGGACTCATACGTAGTGTTTTTAACGAACAAATAATATTTAATCATTATATCAAACAAATTTTGTTGTGATATTATAATTATAATTATTATTATTTTTATTATAATTATATTTATTATTATTATAAATAATATTAATAATATAATTAATATTATTAAAATTATTATTTTATTAATATTATTAAATTATTAATATTATTATAATTTTGAATTACATAATCTGAAAGTAATTTTTTCATAAAAAGTCTCTCGATATGTGTAAGTGTGCTCTAGATTGTATAATCCAAGAGTGTCTTCCAGGTTACAAAATCTGAAAGTAATTTTTTGTATAAAAAAACTTATAAATTGTTCAATTTGGAAATCACATTACTAGAAAATCATTAAATAGAAACCAATTTAAGAGACAAAAAATTATTAGTTTCTATAGTGACTAAATTAGATACTACTTTAGAGGCTAAAAAAATTTATTGGTATCCAAATTAGTTTCTATTATTGATAAATAGTTTCTAAATTGGTTTCTAATTAGCTACCTGAGTTTTAGCTACCAATTATTTTAGATTCTAAAGTTGGTATCTAAAACTTTAGTATCTAATTAAATACCAATTTATAAATTATTTATCAATAATAGAAACTAATTTAGATGTCAATAATTTTTTTAGTCTCTAAAATAGTATATTTATTAATATAGCAACTAATTATTTTTTTGTTTCTGTTGATATTTTTCGGCAAGTGTACCAAATCAATTGTAATATAGTACTATTTAAAGTACGAATGTCGAACCCACAAGGAACAATTCTAATTAAGAAGTTCTGTTATAAAACTCATAAAGTGTAGAAAATAATTGTGATTGTTGAGAACTTGTTCATAATCAAATTAAAGATCTCACAAAAAGTAACTCAAAGATTTAGGGTTTGATTCAACCAAAAACAAAATTAACTTATAAAATATAGAGAAAGATACTTGGGATTGAATTGCGCCTATCTCAATCATCTGTATTTTGGAATAATACAATATATAATACTCAAAACTACTTATTCTTGATGCATAATTTAAAGTTATTCACCTTGATTCCTCACATATGAAATTCATAAGATAATTTCTCAAATACTGATCCCTCAGATATCTAACAAATCATTCATCCTTAAAGGTACTTTCCAGTTAAATTTAAGGATCAAAATCAAGACTCCATTGATCAAATAGAATCAAGCAATAAGCATGAAATGAAAATACCAAGAACAAGTAGAAAAGAGAATATTATATATATATATATATATATATATATATATCACCAAGAATACATTTGATCAAAGTAGATTACATTCAATCCCAAGTTAGAAAGCACTTAGCCACTCATGACAGCTCCTCCAATCTTCATTCTTGATCTGGATTGCA
>Ga0123342_1002354_pt1 | contig 31406 bp, 13 predicted proteins | sample Turbeawhitnodule_FD_89960 | JGI IMG/M metagenome (GOLD analysis project Ga0123342, IMG submission 89960) | Root nodule microbial communities of legume samples collected from Mexico - Turtle bean Mexico white nodule | ecosystem: Host-associated > Plants > Roots > Nodule | place: Mexico: Nepantla... | reverse complement strand
ATCATCTAAAATCAAACAACCACTTCTCATCAAACATCTCATTTAAGTAATTCAACAAAATATTCAAAAACAGTTCAACTCATTTATATTATCATTCAAACACTTTCAATTCTCAATCACAAACACTTTCAACAACTTATTCACCTTAAAATCAATACAAAATATTCAGAATTAATAATTTCAATCAATATATTACTTTACTTTCCAAAATAGAAAATCCTACAAGCAGAAATTTGAACTAGTGACCCGTCACCCCCACATCCAGATCTTCTAACCTAGGGTTCTATAAAAAATAAAACTAGCTTCCCTTACCTAGACTTGAGCAGATGCTCACTAAGAGTTCCTGCCCACCAAAAGCTTAAGGATAACCTAACCTGCACCACAAAGTCCTGATCACAAATCTAACTATATCACTAGGACCCTGATCTAACAGAGACTAATCTTGAAGATAAAAACCTCACATGCAAACTTAAACTAAAAGGCACCCTAACCAGATCAAAACTAACTCAAAGGAAAATGAGCCAAAAATGAACTTACTCTATCTAAGATTCTAATCGGGCAATCTCATAGAGTTCACTGTTAGGAGTCCAATGGCAGACTCTGATTGTCAAACTGATGATCGAGGAGATCAGAATCTTAGAGAGAAGGGAGAGGAAAGGAAAATGAAACTTCTAGAGAGATGGTGGTTCTTTTAAAATGAAACCTGGATAACTAGTTTTCTATTTATATAGCTTTTTCACTTTAATAATAAAATATTCAGGTGTCATTTTAATTGTACCATTTCTACTCTAAGACTATTTTTCTCGGTCCTTACATTCTACCTTTTCTTCAACATTTGTTGAAGACCTACCACTAGAGGAACCATTATTCATATAGCTTACCCTTGTTGTGGATTTCCTGAAAGCAAGGGTAGGATAGTCTCCATATGAAAGTCCTCTCACCCTCCCTGGATGCTCCTTTCCAAAAATGATACCAATGAGATCATTTGGAGATATATGTGATGCAGTGTCTGGATTTTCCAGCATTAGCTCATCAATTTTATCCTACATAAAAATGGAATCAACCAACATTAACGCTCGTCTTCCCAAAATAGTCCAAGATAGTATCCAAAATAGACTAAAACAATCCAAAACAGTCCAAAATAGTATATACCCATGACAGACACAATATGTTCCCAAAACAGTCCAAGACAGTATCTAAAATAACCCAAAACAATCCAAAACAGTCCAAAACAATATATACCCATGATAGAGACAATATATTCCCAAAACAGTCCAAGACAGTATCCAAAATAGCCCAAACAATCCAAAATAGTCCAAAATAGTATATACCCATGACAGACACAATATGTTCCCAAAACAGTGTCCAAAACAGTCCAAGACAGTATCCAAAATAGCCTAAAACAATCCAAAACAGTCCAAAATAGTATATACCCATGGCAGACACAATATGTTCCCAAAACAGTATCCAAAATAGCCCAAGACAATCCAAAACAGTCCAAAACAATATATACCCATGGTAGAGACAATATGTTCCCAAAACAGTCCAAAACAGTCCAAGACAGTGTCCAAAATAGGCCAAAACAATCTAAAACAATATATACCCATGGCCGAGACAATATGTTCCTAAAACAGTCCAAAACAGTCCAAGATAGTATTTAAAATAGTCCAAAACAATATCCAAAATTAGTATCCAAATCCAAAATAGTATGTCTCGAAAACAATGCTACATATAAGTAAATATACCAAATTATCCCTCCTTCTTGACAATACCAAATTTGGCATAAATATACCAAAATATATGCCAAATTCACAAAACTACTTATAAGTAATTTTTTTAAGATAATCATGGTATTATTTGTTATCAAAATTATTGTTATCTATACTTAACAATTTGGTGTTATGTCATATATAGATGTAAAATTTTAAAGGAGAATGATTACATAAACCAATATGATTATTAGTTGAAGTAAAATAATACATGATAAACAAGTTATAAAAAATGATGTGTCAATTATAGTTAAAAGAATAGTTTTGTTAACTTATAAACTTAGACTTAATATAAAAGCTTATTATTCTTAATTCCAAATATTGTATAAAATTAAAATAATAACTTAATTTTATAATTGGATGATAAGTTTTTGAATTTATAAGTTCCTATTTTATTGTTGATTTAATAAAGTCAATGTTTTAAAACTTAAAATGTTAAAAAAAAACAATTTTGCTTAATAAAATAGTAGAAAATAGAGGAGGTTTGATTTTATCAACAATGAAAATATCATAGAGAAAGATAAGTGTTTAATGTTGTTTGAAACCCATAACAAATTTTTTTGTTTTTTTTTTTTTTGGAGTTTTTCATTGATTGGTAAAATGACTCATTTTTTTTTACAATTTCAATAAGTAATTTAATTATGAAATTTTATATGCATTCTTTCTATGAATTTTGATATGCCTCGACCTTTATTTTGGCCCTTTTGACTTATTTTTTTTGTTATTTTCAATACTCAAAACTATCCCTTAAGTCTCTTTTGAACATTTTTGCTTAAGATCAAGTCACAAATGTCATCAAATCTCAACTTGGTATTACTTATAGAGCTACTATTTGGAGTACTTGTATCCCAATTATTCGAAAGAGATGAAATAGAATTAATGCTTTCACCCTATCATCAAAGTTGATCTTCACTAATGTTAGCTGTCAAGAATTATGTTAAATTCATTAATGTGATTAATAATTGAATTATCTTCATCCATTTAAGGTTGACTAGCTTGCGTATCAAATAATCTTTGTTGGTTGCATATGGCTTCTCGTACATACTTGACAACATCTACATAAGATCTATAGTTGTTTTCTCATTTAGAATTTTGAACACAACATTCTTGGTCAATGTCAATCGAATCACATTGAGTGTTTGGTGATGTAGCAATTCCTTATTTGAATGTTCCATGTTGTTTGACTTCTACCCCTTTAAGGGTTGATCAACTTCTTCTTATACAAATAGTTTCTCATCTACATCTTCCAAAATCTAAAGTCTCTTCCATCAAACTTCTCAATCTTCACCCTCCCTTCTTCCAACATCATTGCTCTTCTCTTTCAAATAAAGTTCTCACTACTCCTCTAAACAGAGACCAATATGAAAAAAAAAACAAATATTTTTTTATGTGGAAGATTAGACAAGGCTACAACAATGGAACATACTAAGATATTGGTAAACCATACAGTTTCCAGAAACACCTTCTGAAACTGCACCACACTAGAACACACAAAAATACAATGTTCAAGGAAGAAGGGAATATAATACACTTGGGTAAATCAAAGATTAAAGCTCAGAATTACAAGAGAATTCTATTCCAAACTTGAAATGATGCAAAAGATCTTTAAAATCTTGAAAATTGTTTTTGATTAATCTCTCTTTCTTAGTTCATGCATAAGAGTGTAAAATAACCTTTTTATACTCCAATCAGATGGTCAAAGCAGTTAAATCAAGAACTAAAAGTTAGTGGAATCATTTAAAACAAATTGCAACATCCTAACAGAATTCTGTTAAGGTTTTTCAGAAAAACAACCAGTTGAATTCTTGAAACAACCGGTTGAATCTGTTTCACAGAAAAGTCAAAACAAAGTCAAGATTTTCAAACTCATTTTAAAAGCCACTAAGTGTCAAATAATTGGTTGAATCAACATTTCAATAGGTTGAAATTTCACACTCTTTAGAAAACACATCTTTTTCAAAAGGATTAAAATTCAATTAACTTTGGATCATCTTAAAGAGTGGATTAACAATTCAAAGATTACTAGATACACATAAAAAACCAGCAACAAAGTCTTCAAGCATTCCTATTGGATTTGGAGACATCAAAACACCTTGTTCAACATGTGAGACTCTAAACACCTTAATGTTGGGCAAAGTTTTTAGATTTTGGGAGTGTGGTATCAAACATAAATTTTCTTTGTTGTGAAAAGTTCTTATTTTTGTAAACATGTTTATGTGGAGACATTTCTTTGTACTTTATAAAAGGGTTGAAGCATCCCTTAAATACTCCATTTATTTTATTATATTTTTTGTCCATAAAAAATATGTGCATTAAAACAAGACAACAAAGTACATTAATAGGGTTTTGAAACCTGAAGGAAAAGCAAAAAAGTAATTACTAACACTACAGGGGTTACAAGGTGCCGAGAAATAACAGGTTATAAAACCTTCATAAACTAACAAAAGTTTAAAAAACCGATGAAAAGTAACAAGAGTTTAAAAAACTTTTGGAAAGTAATAGAGGATACAAAACCTCTAGTAAGTACTACAGGTTGTAAAATCACATATAAGTTGTGCTATTCCAATAGTTAATAAAAATTGTTAGTAATTCGTTAGTGACTTTAGTTTTACTTAGAAAAACACAAACTACAAATATCACAATTAAAGTTAAAATCGTTAAAAATACTAAATATAAATTCACCTAAATACCTAAATTTTATTAAATCATTCATTCATATATGTCCCTTACCATGTTTTATGAAGAGACTAAATAAAAAGGGAAGAAGTAAAATCATGGTTGTGCTTCTTTTAAGAAAATGAAAAGGTAATAGAGATTTTATAGAATTCTCATAGTGGAAAAAATACATCTTATTTGTGGATCATAGTGAAAATCATTAACTTTGTATGCATGTTGAGAACTATATTAACCTACGAAAACTCTATTAAACTACGAATGATGGAGGGTAGATAATATTTAGATTAAATCGAAATCGCATGCCTAAGTTATTTCTGTTTCATTTCTTAAATATCTTACTTTCTTTATTTTATCAATAATCAATAAAAAATAGCCTGCCTGATTTTGAGTGTAAATTGTTGAAGATCCCACATCGACTAGAGATTAGAGTCTTTCATTGTATATAAGTGGGTGCAAACCTCAACCCTATGAGCCGGTTTTATGGGGTTGAGTTAGACTTAAAGTCCACTTCGTAATATAAATCATTCTTTGCACTTATAAATTTGATAGTGTTACGAAATAAAAATTATGTGTAGGATTTTGATGTAAAGTTTTTACGATTTAAGTTTTGCATAAAAAATGTCTCCTAAAAAACTATAAAACGTGGTATTAAAAAGATTAAAAAAAATGTTGTGTTGCTATCTTTTTATCCAGCTAAATTGAGGGTGTCTACCCTAAATTTGGGCAATGGTTTAATATGCAACAATTCATTATTTACAAAAAAGGAAAGGTGTGAAGAGTGGCCAACCATAATTTTTGCTCTACTTTCACTCTTGTTAGAGTTAATCAAGACACATCTAGCTTTAAATACCCAATTCCATTGAACCCTCTTTGAGGAAAGGGACATTATTTTTAATATTGTTCTAAAACTCCTAGCTCAAACACCCCCATTGACATGAAAGTTCCCACCCTCCTCACTAGGGCATATACATCTTGAAAAAGTGTTCTAACCAAACATATTTCTTAAAGATCCCAATTCCAAGAGTCAAGCTCACAAGTTGAATAACCCATGGAAGGAAGGGAGGTAAGCTTGTGTGGGTGGGAGGCTAGAACTTCTTTTGTCAAAAATAAATTGAGAACTCCATTTTTTTTCTATGAACCATTAGAAAGTAATGGTTTTTGCAACAATAAATGGTTAATGAAACAAATAAACAGACAAAGATTTGGTATTAACATGACCATTTACTTTTGGGTGTTAAAATGCATGCATGATATAATTTCATTTCAAGTGGAAAACTTCTACTCTTCCTTCCCTCTCCTTTTCTTATCCAATTTTTAGAACTTTTTATTTATTTATAAGTCCTTTTTAAAGGTCAAGATAATATTAATTATTATTTTAATAATTGTGTTCTTACTTTTCATTTAATATTAAATAGTTTGCATTTATGTACTTATTGTAAAGTAGAAATAAAATATAAAAAATCATCACAATTTTATCAAGATGAAAAATTTATTATTTTTTTATATATATAAATCTTAAAAGATAAATACAAGAGAATAAAAAATGAAAGTGGAAAATTACATATACAAGTAGTAGGAAATATACTCTCTTCTAACCTTTTGATAAATTTTAGAATTTGATCTTATTTTTCTATGAAAAAATTAATTGAATTAAATGAAATATTTTAAGATTATTTCAACCCTATACGTAAAATATAAAAGTTTAGTCAGTCTAACATATATGAACTCAGTCTCTATATACATATTTCTAATGAGGTGTAAATATCTATATAATTTAATATTTAATTATTTTGGATAGAATTGCTAATTCTCATGTTTTGACATCTTAAAATATTATGGATATATATTGGAAAAGAAAGGGTTGATGAAACATATTTATAACATAAATCCCCGCCTTATACAATTTATTGATAGAATTTTCTACAATTTTCATGCACCAATCTTGGTCTTTCCATACTTTATAACATTTGCATTATGACATTAATAAGAGCTAAACCATTAATAAGAAAAGTGAAATGTATGTTCATGAATCTAACATAAGTAGTACTATTAATTACCTAAAAAGATACATATTTGACTTCCATTAAACTTTTTCATTGGTACAATATTTTTATTTCTGAAAATTAAAATATTAATACGGGCTTTATGAAATATCATTTCTACTTTAAAAACAATATTTTTATGGCTCTACTATACCTCCTTTTAATTTTATGTCTCTACATCATATCATTATATTATTAATTACGAATAATAGATAACTATTACATAAAAATTTAATACTAAAAATAAAAAATAATTAATTATTATATTAATTAAATTAGATATTATTATAAAAATTAAAAATTCATTAGTATTTAAATTAATAAATAATTTTTAAATTAGTATTTAAAGAGCTACCAAAAGTTTTAGTTATTTATTAGGAATCTAAAACTTTAATAGTTAAAATCTTCATAGTTAATAACATATTAATTTAAAAATTATTTATTAATAATAAAATCTAATTTAGATATTAATAATTTTAATTTATAAAATAATATCTAATTTATTTAATATAATAAATAATTATTTTTTATCTTTAAAAATGTTTTTTATTTAATATTTTTATAGTAGTAGTGATGTTTTATCCTATTTGTAATCTTTATTCTTATTTTTATTTTATTGAATGTCTAACCAAAGTCTCTCTCGATGCAGCAAAGTTCCTCCTCAATGTGATCTTATCACCATGTTGTCAGTGGGATATATTATAGACAATATACAAACTCAACATGGAAATATGTTTCCATTAAAACTTGGTCAATAAACTTTTTAGAATGGGAAATGAATCCCATTTTAGTTTCTTTTTCTTTTAACTTAATTAACCAAATTACATAAACTTCCAGCAATAGTATTAATGAAGGACCATATTCTTTCTATATATTTACCTTTTGTTTCTGTCTTGAGCTTGTATTGGTTGATGTGCATTGATTAATTAAGGGGGTATTAACCAATACAAGGCCAAGATGAGCATCGATTTCTTTAGATAAATATTTATAAAAATCAAAGAGAATCTTTTATAAATTGAAATTAAGTAACTAATAAAATAAAATTTACACATAAACTAATAATCTACTAATTTTATAGTCTGTAGAAGTCTATTTCATTTTCTTTATAAATATTTATAGATAGATCTATCCAAATATAAATGTATATATGTTAGAGTTTGATTGAAACCTTGAACTTGTATTGGTTAATGTGCATTTTTATAAGGGGGTATTAACCAATACAACTGAAAAGGGATTAAACTTATATATGCATTTTGAAAAAGTGAGGAAGAAAGTTACTAAGATGATCCTATATTTATTGGAATGTATGCAGAAAAAAGCTACAAAGATGTCTGTGCCTCAATTTGGAGGGTGGGAACACAAGTCCGGAGGAGTGCCCACTGATTATTCAATGGTGTTCAGTCAAGCTCGTGCAAACAAGAAGACTCAGAAGACTGATTTGGCTGAAGTCAAACGTTTAAGCCTTGGAAATGAGAGGGATACCCTAAATGCCAACCATCGTCGTGGAAATGGTCATGCACATGGACATGGACATGGACATGGACATGGGCATGGATCTGGACATGGGCATGGGCCTGGACATGGGCATGGGCATGGGCCTGGACCTAGTCATGGACATGACAAGGAAGATCCTCCACTCATAGTGAGACCTTAATCCTTGATTACTTTACTTTTAAGTTACTTCATGAATTAGCACAAAGAAAAATATTAAATAATAAATAATTTTAAAATAAAAAATAATTAGTTAAAATAATATCATAATTTTTAATTAATTTATAAAATAATATCTAACTTAGTTAATATAATAAATAATTATTTTTTGTTTTTAAAATTAATTGTTATTTAATATTTTTTTATGCAGGTTTATTATTACTCTTTTGAATTTTTTGTTTATTCAGAATTTGACTTCCCAATAATATGTTATGTTTGTTCTTTTAGGAAATATTACACCTAGTTTTGATCCATACCCCCCCTTAATCAATGCACATGGATCAATAGTAGGTGAATTATTTTCAAAAGTAACAAATGAAAAATAATTTGAACTCTTTTTTATCTTATAATTTTACAAAAGAAAATCCTCTTAGCCCTATAATGGTTTACAAATCATAAATATAGAAATAAAAGAAAAATATTTATAACTAAAGAAGATGAAATGAGAAAAGGATCTGTATAAGTAAATGCCAAATGATTAAAGGTAACCAAACAAATCAGTGTCATTAGCTTACCCAAAACATGTCAAGACCTTCTAACTCCTACCTAAATTAGTCAAAAAATTATGGTTCGACTAACTTATGGGTGGATAACAAGCCACCAAATGAGAAAACAAGGAAAAATATTCAAATATTGTTTTGAAAATTTAACTTAAATTTACAAATTTATATTAAAAAATATAAAATATATCAATAAATACCCTAAATTAATTTTTAAAATATAAACTTTCTTATTATTGTTAGATTAATTGAATTTATAAAATAAACTAGTATCAATAAGAAATATATATTTAAATTTTTTCAAGAACATTAAAATCTTAAAAATATTACATGATTTAAATCTAAGCCTAAAATAAATAAATAAATAAATAAAAGTCTATTCTAAAAAATAAAATTAGATTAATAAGTCAACATATAGTCCTGTCGATTTGACGAGACTAATAAGTGAATAAAACAATATAGTTTAATCCACAATTTTGGTGAGTTAACTTTGTCTAATTGAATCAATTTTATCATCTATGAATGATTAGTAACTAAACATAATTTTAGGGGAGATGGTAATGTGCAAAAGCATATCAAATATGTATTACAATAAAAAAAAATCAATAAGAGAATTAGTTCAATCCTTAAGATAAGAAAAGAGCAACAACAAAGTTATGAAAAATGGAAAGGAAGAAGATCTTATTGTTCATAAGAAAATCATAACCTATGAAAGTTCATAAGAAAATCATAACCTATGAAATTAGGAATGTAAATCAACCTCATAATTAGTTAGCCTATCAACACAAGAATTGCATATGCGAATAACATGAAAGATGTCAAGGCACCACATTTTCATCATGAAAAGAAAAAAGGGTAATTATGAGTCAACTTCAAGTTATATAACCCTCTAGTTAAAATGATCTTGCAAGAGTAATGACTAAAATGTTAATAACTAGAGCATAATCAACATTGATGGACTAAAACTAACCGAGGAGATTACCTTAACTAAATAGATCGTTACAAGAGACATGATCAGAGTTACCACAAAAAGGACATGATCAAGAGACATGATCAAAGTTCTCAAATGAGGAAACCATTTTACTTCAATTATCAGATATGCAAAAGAAGGATAGATAAGAACGTAAAGGAATTTAAGGAAAGAACAATCATTCATGGAAACACTATCATTACCTTTAGAAAGTCTCCCTTAGATAGAAGCTTGAAATTTAATGCACGAAAAAACTTGATCAAGAAAAATATATTTATTAGCAAATTAGGAGAATTATTTGTTTTCCAAGTCATCCAAATAATATGGATTATAATAGAATTCACCACGGTCATCATGGTTTTCCTACGTTATTCACTCTTGAAATCCAATAAATTCCAATTGTCACATGAAAGTCACAAAAGGACAACAAAAAATATTTGTATTTTCTTCATCTTTACCATAAAAGTTGCAATAAGATATCATTGTAAAACAAATTTTATGGATAAAGTCATTAATAGGTAGTCTATTATCTATTAATCTTAAATAAAAAAAGACTGTGAGGGAGAAATAACTTGAGACCAAAAGTTTTTATATCTTAAATTTTATGTTAGAGGGCCTTTCACATACGACAAAGCTAAAATAAAAGAAAACACACTATCCGTGGCTAGTTTCCAAAGTAGTTATTCTTTCTAAACACTCTTAGAAAGTGAAATTTAAGTTCAACTTAACCTCACAAAACTTACTTAAAAGGTAGGTTTACGTCCACTTATATACTATAATTTGAATATATTTGTAGCCAATGTGGGGTCTCTAACACATCCCTCACACAAGGATCTAGACATCTCAAGCATGAGAATATATGGGGCAAACTCTTATACCATCTTAGAAAGTGGACTTTAAGTCCAACTCAACCTCACAACTAGCTTAAAAGGGGAGGTTTACACTCACTTATATTGTATAATTTGGTCATATCTTTAGTTAATGTGAGATTTCCACACAATTCCTTACGTTGAGGACTAAACATCTCATAATTTCATCATATCTATAATTGATGTGTGATCTCTAACATAACTTTTCATATCATGAATTGAATATCTTGAGCATGTGAATAGAGGGGGCTCGATAGGCCTGGAAAACTTCATTAGGATAGACTCTAATATTTGTTAGAATTAATGGCTTAAACAAGAGGGGAGAATGAATTGTTTGTCAAAAGATTTTCGAAAAGATTGGATAAGAATGAAGTTTTAGCAACAATCACGGAAGAAGTAATCAAGGAAGCCAATCAAACAATGTAATTGAAACTGTTTGCAGATTTTCAATCGATTGAAACTTCGTTTTAACCGGTTGTTTATGGCAGCAACAAAACAAAATTAAAACAAACAATTTATAAGGAGTGAGAGAGAGAGATAGAGATTACACAACCAATTTATATTGGTTCACTCAACCTTGAGCTACATCCAGTTCCTAAAACAACCACTGGGTTCCACTAGTAATGAATCACAGATTACAATACACACAATCACAAAGATGTTATATTGATACCACAGGAACCACTCACCCTCTTTTCCTTACACACAACCTTAGTCAGAACACCCTCTGACTTTACAGGTTCACACACTTCACAAGTTTTATAAAAGAACAAATACAAGAACCAGAAAGGAACAGATTACACCTGAATTTACAAGAATCACAGAGCTCATACGATCAGACCTTGAACTAGTGCATAATTACTTAGCAATCTTGCAAAACTTGATTTGAATCTCTTCTAAAAAATAGTTTCAATCTCACTGTAAATGTGTTTTGTTGTTTTTTTTGAAATACAAAGAGAAGCCATACATATAGCTATTAAAACTAGTCGTTCTAGGCAGTCAATCATGAGCCAAAACAGTTTTGATCCAACCGAAAACAAATCTAACAGGTTTTTGAAAAGCTATTATGAAATGTGACAATCAACCGGTTGAAAAGTCGTTTTAATCGGTTGAATTGGTTAGGCAGTTATTTAACCAAGACAAAAACAATTTTAAAAACCTTTAATCAAGCTGAGTGGCAAACAACCACTTATATCGTGGTTTCAATCGGTTATTTTTCTCTTTGCTTAGAAAAACACTTTTTTTCTTTTAAAATAGATTGAAACAGCTTGTGCAAGGGACTAGGAATGATCTTTACAAGAATTCTAAACACCCTAGACTAAGCTCAAACTAAAAACAGCACAACTTCAACCTTCAACACAGATTTGAATCATCAAAGCTCCCATGTTCTACAATATTGTCTTAGAAATTTGACTTTAAGCCTAAATCAACATGAAAAACCAACTTGTAAGGTGAGGTTTTATATTCATTTATATAATGTAATTTGATCACATCTCTAGTTAATGAGGGATCTCTAACAAATACCTTCCTTCAGAGTCATGGCTTTCTCATTTAAAATTGGTAGTTTATCAATGATAAATGTGGGGTTTAAACAAAGATCCTTCATGTCCAAATAGGAATTGCTTTATATATGGGAGAGTCCAAGCACCAATTAGCATTTTAAACATTGATATGAGAATTGTCTCCCAATTCCCAACCAATATTATCCCGGAGTTCATTTGTAAGGTTAGATAAAGATGATCACAAAGAAGAAAGCTTATGGCTTTTCAAATAAAGATATCAAGGAAGAAACATGGTCACATCATAAGATCCCATTGTGAGTAAGAATATAACATATCTTAAGAATGCCTAATATTATTGGCTGATAAAAAATAGAAACCAAACCTAACCTACTTTGACCAGTTAACAAACATACTTTCTTCCAAGAAACAATTACACTCTTATTTTTATATATTACCAATCCAAACTAAATTTTGTATAAAATGTTCCAAATCATTTATGATAGAAACTAGTCTATTATATACATGTAAGATATAAATAATCAAACTTGATAATATGAAACTACTAGTTGAATGTGTCCCACAATTGAAAAAATATTGCCCTTTCTGAGGAAATTTTAACATGAATATAATCCACTAAGCCACAAAAATGTTGTGTATGCATAACTCCTATAAAAAAGGGAACCCCAAGATATGTTGAAGGCAACAATCCATGACCAAAACCAAAGATGTTTTAATGCATATGGATATACTTCAAGATATAAACATGCATAAAAATCCATGTAGCTAAACTAACGACTTAACTGAAATCATGACATATGCAATGTAAAAATTTGGTATTTGTACTGCAAAAGACAAAAAAAAATATCATTTACATACAAAAATATATGGTCCTTTTATACATTAAGAATTTTCCATGGGAAGAATTTTTTTGATCTCTCTCAAGTAAGAAATGTATTTTTAAATAGCAAAATGAATATGCATGGGTGAAAGAGGATCCCCTCCCTCACACCCTTTTTACAAGTCATATAACCTTCCATGTTATCATTAATAGGGAATGAGAGTCTAGCTAAAAATGACATCAATCTAGAAGTAAAAAAATATCACTTGGAAATTACAATCTAGAATGTTAAAAGTAATTTTAATATCAAACTTTGTGGATGTGTTTCCTCATCAATCCTTTCATTAAGAATGTTAATAACTTTGATTTGATATTGATGTCTTCCACCATACCCATACCTTTTATAAATCCAAATTTATAAGGAGGACAATTCTTCATAATAATACAAGATAAGAGATCAACCAATACATTAGTGATTATTTCAAAATCAAAGTTTGCAACAATAATTCGTCTTAAATATTGAATCAAATCAACACCCTAAACCTTAGGTATGAATGAAATGGAGTTAGCATTAAGACTAGGAATAGTCATCTTTGTTAAAAGAATTATTTTACACCTTGCAAAGTCCTAAGATGCCAAAACAACTTGGACGTAAGGAAATATTATCATTGAAGTCAAACACAAGTGTAGAGGTTGCTTAAAATCAAGCACATAGGTAAGCATGATTATTCATAAGAGTAATACTTTACTAATGAGATCATTATCAAAGATAACATTTTTTAAGTATATAGATCAAAGAAGAATTTAAAGACATGATTTTTAGTATTCAACACATAAGGCAGAAAGTTGAGATCATTCCTTATAAAAAGATTTTATTTAGAATATTTGTTACATTAACCATGTGAAAGAAATCAAAGTTTTTATGAGCATAGTTAAACCACTAAATCTGTGACTTTTCTTTCTAAAATGTTCAAGTCCAACTCAACCTCACAAACTTAGTTTGTAATACGAGGTTTGCGTCCACTTATATACTATATTTTGATCATACTCCAATCAATGTGGGATCTCCAAAACTCCCCCACATTAAGAACCAAACATCTTAAGCATTATTTTAGGATGGTTCATTTGTTTGGTGACACTTTACTTAGATTTAGATTTTAGGAAAATTATAGGTGAGAAGCCTAAGGAGAATTCCCACTGGACATTAACTTAACAAGTGTTAAGTAGATGTGAAGGTTCATTTTCACAAAGCCAAAGGAAAAAACACAATTAATGGTGAAGATGAATGTCAAAATATGGTGCGGCAATTTATCAAATATAAGATGAGCAACATATGGACCGAATTGAATTCAAGAAGCAAGAACAAGAACAAGACATATTTTGGAATTGAAAATTGAAATGGAAATGGAAATGGAATGCAAAAAGATGAGTGAAAGGAAACTTAGGAGATGAGCTTGAGAAGGTGAACACGCCACTTGGATTGGTGATTTGGTCCAAGATAAGTGTGAATGCCGCCACTTGAGAGCTCTCAATTTCTCACAAAATAAGATAAAGGTTTAGGGAGACAATGCTCACACACTCTAACACAATTTGTGTATAATAACTTTACTCTAATTTCCACTTATGAATACATGGGGTAGGCCTCCCTATTTATAGATTTAGGAGCCTTGGAAAATAAGAAAAGAGGGTAGAATGGGAAGGTAGAATATGGTGCGGTTTTAGGTCTCAACTTTGGTCAAAACCGCACCCTTCCATACATTCTAGAACCTAGGTTTTCCTTTCTACCCTAATGGACTTCGTATGGCCCATTCTTATGTTTTCACCTCCTAATTATGCTATTTAAACCTACTCTATGTTTATTCTACTATTTGGACCCCTCATTTGAGCCCAACTTATTTACAATATTTTTCTAAATATTTAAGAAGACTAGTATGAAGAACTTTAAGTTCTCTAGTCCTTGTCCATTCCTCCTACTGATGAGGTATTCCCTTGATTGTTGAGATGACCCTTCATAGTTGGCATCCTTGGTTATCTTCTTGTGGACTTGGGTCGTATCAAGTTATAAGCATGATTATTCATAGGAGTAATACTTTACTAATGAGATCATTATCAAAGATAACATTTTTTAAGTATATAGATCAAAAAAGAATTTAAAGACATGATTTTTAGTATTCAACACATAAGGGAGAAAGTTGTGATCATTCCTTATAAAAAGATTTATTTAGAATATTTGTTAAATTAACCATGTGAAAGAAATCAAAGTTTTTATAAGCATAGTTAAACCACTAAATTTGTGACTTCTCTTTCCAAAATGTTTAAGTCTAACTCAACCTCACAAACTTAGCTTGTAATACGAGGTTTACGTCCACTTATATACTATATTTTGATCATACTCCAATCAATGTGGGATCTCCAAAACTCCCCACATTAAGGACCAAACATCTTAAGCATTAGAATGTAGGGTGGTCATGTTTTGATGTCATCTTAGAAAGTGAGCTTTAAGCCTAACTCAATCTCATAAAACTAGCTTGTACGGTTAGGTCTGCACCCACTGATATATTATAATTTGGTCATATTGCAATTCAACTTAGGATTAACAACACAATCTCTCATTTCAAGGACTATACATCTCTAACGTAGGAATAGAGGGAGGATGAATAGATCCAACAAATTTCATTAGGATAAGCTTTGATGTAATATTTGAAAATGGACTTTAAGTTTAAATTAACCTAATAAAAATGGCTTGTAAGATGATGTTTTCACACACTTATATACCTTTATTTAACAATATCTTTAATCAATGTGGTAACTCAAACAAATACCTTCCTGTAAAACCACGAGTTTATCTTTTAGAATTGGTAGTTTAGGAATGATACACATGAGGATTTTTAGAGATCCCTCATGTGTAAAATCCTTCACAATGGCTATAAGTTGATTGTGAATATGGTTAAGAAGATCGATTGATTTTTCTATGGGAAAGTCTAGGCACCAAGTGTTATGGAGTTCAATGATAAGCTTAACTCAAGATGACCAAAAATAAGAAGGCTTGTGGCTTTTCAAATTAAGATTAGTACAAAAAAAACAAAACATGCTTGCATCATAAGACCCCATTGCGAGTGAGATTTTAGCATATATCAAGCACACTTAATATTACAGACTCTATTAAGATCATAAATAGAAACTAAACCTAACCCTCTCTTGGTAGTTAGAAAATATACCTTCTTCTAAGAAACAAATAAACAAATAATATGTAAATAAAATATCACAAAAAAACTAGCTAAATGTGTCTAATAATAAAAAAAAGGCATGCCTTTTGAATGAGAAAATTTTAATGAGTACAATCTACTAAGCCACCAAAATTATGTACATAACTCCTTTTAAAAGAGGTGCCTTTATATATGTTAGGCAATTATCTATGACCAAAACCAATGATGTTTTAATACATATGGATACACTCAAAGATATAAAACTTGTATAAAAGACCATTAAAAAACATTTAGCTATACAAATAATTTGACAAAAATGTCATATGCATAGACAAAAATAGTGTTTTATAACTTTAGAACATATCATAGGAAGAATTTGTTTGTGTTTTTTCAAGTAAAAAATATCTTTGTTAAGAACCTCTTTTTTAAAGCCAATAATCATGGGTGAGAGTGATAACATCTCCTTCATTCGAATGGGTTTTTCTTAAAATTGGGTGAGAATTGGCGGAAACTTAATGGAAGTAGTGAGTCAAGGAGAGCTCCATTGGAGTCATGTATTCCTTGTAGTTGCCATGAAGAGTGTGGAGAGTGATTGGTTTGGCCACATCACTTGGAAAAGGTGGAAGATGAGACCAAATGTGTCTATCCTAAAGAGGCTAGACAAGAGAGTGCTTAGGCTTGCAATTTGGTAGCATAACACTCATATATTTGAACTTTTTTTCCATGAGCCAAACACCTCAATTTATAGGAGATAGGGCTGGACATTTTGGAGCCCAATTGTTACCCTAACTAGACCTATTATCCTGTTGGCCCAAATACAAGCCCAAAATATTTGGTCCAATTATTTTATGCTACTAGGCCCAATACATGGCCCATGAAATCCTAAATAACTTTATACAATTTATTTAAGTTAAAGCTTGACCCAAAAAATAATGTTACTAGTCAATCGAAACTCAGTCTTCTTGTGCTATTCTAACTAAAGGTCTAGTTTATGTTTTGGTGAGTTGGAGGTCTTCTTGGTTTGCTTTGTGCATTCCTTTATCCTAGAGTTGTCCTCTTGATTGGACCTACAAAGATAAACAAAAAGGTCAATTAGACCCATATTTACAAATAAGTCCATAAACAGACTCTAGGTCTTCATCCTCCTTATTATGTGATTGTGTGTGGTTGGGGGCTCTACCATGAGAGGATCCATTTGCCTCATAAACGTCTTACAAGCCATGTAAGCTTTCATGTTAGCATTAATAGAGATTGAGAATCTGGCTGAAAAATGACATCAATCCAGGAATGGAAAATATCATTGAAACTAAATTTCAACGTGGAAAGAAGGAAATTACAATTTTATGGCATTCCACCATGAATGCATTCATCATGCATGTTAATAGCTTCTAATGCATTATTAATGGCATACACCATATCCATATCTTTTATAAAGTGAAACTATTGAAGAGAGATAATTTTTTATAATAATATAAGATAAGAGATCAACCAACACTTTAGTAATGATTTTAAAACCAAATTTCGTACCAACAATTGTTCTGAAATCTTGAATCCGCCCAACACCTTGAAACTTATCAACGAAATAGAGTTGTAAATAAGATTCGAGACCAGTCAACTATGTTGATTTTTTTTTTGTTTTACACCCTTTTAAACCCCCTTAATGTCCCAAAAAGTTTGATAAAAGAGATCCCAAAACCATGTAGGCCTAATAGTGTTCTACTTAAGCACAACCATGGAAAATTACATTGAAAAATTTAATCATGATTAACAGTAGGAGTAAGACTTTAATAACACTAAGAAAATAATTTAGTAACAACTAATTTAGAGACAAAAAATAATTAGTCAAAACATTATTAGTATCTAAAATAGTTTTTATTATTAATAAAAAAATTATAAAATAGTTTCTAAATTGCTATCAAACATTAGCTATCAAGATTTTAGTTACTAGTTACTTTGAATTTTAAATTAGTTTCTAACTTACTCACTAGAGTGACTAATTATTTTTTATTTCTAAAATTAGTTGTTATTAAATGATTTCTTCTAGTGTGAAATCATTATTGGATATAATATTTTTAAAGTATATAGATTAGAGCATAATTTTATGACATGGTTGTTACTTGATAGAGAAAAGAGAAAGTTGTGATCATTCTGTAGAGAAAGCTTCGATCTACTGACTTTGTTATATTTAACCATGTGAAATAATTTGGTGTTTTTATCACCATAGTTAAACTATTAGATTTATGACTCTCAAAATTTTAACCAAGGGTAAGGGTTTTGCTAAGCTAATTAGTTAATAGTATTGTATGTGCATCACATTCAATGAACATTAATCCATTAGTTTTGATTTTTGAATGCAAACTCTACATAGTGTTAGCTAAGCAATGTTAATTTGTTACTAAATTTTATTTATTTTTAATTAGAGTGGTTTAGCATCAGGTTAATTGATGTTAATCTAAATATAGATCTAGGTTAGTTGGTCTTGTTGATACTAATGTTTTAAAAAATTATTTCACAATTCATGTATTATAATCTCCACACTTAAGGTAGAAGGAAACATATTTAAATAATTCTGTGAGGACACATATGGTTATGATATAAAGGAAATATATTGACAATGATAGCATATTCTAGGTTATATACACAAGAGCTTGGATTGCTTTTTGACTGAAAAATAGTTGAAAGAATAAATAATAATATGTACAAATAAAAGAGATTTAAGTGTAAGAAAATTTATATAAAAGAGTGAGAGTAGAAAATCATAAACTCTTATTGGTGAGAACTAGATTCACATGAATCATAATATTTTCTCATATTTAAATATAGACCTTTAGATTAAAATTTATCTAGAGTTTTATTTTAAGTTACAAATATGTAAATTTATATTGACTTAGACGACGTTAATTTAAATAAATAATATGTTTGAACATAATTGTAATTTTGATATTATTATTATTATTCATTTAAACTTTTTAAATGAATCTATCATTATTTTAACTGTATAATTCAACAATTAACTTTACATTTAATATCAAATTTTAATTGCATAGTTCAGCAATTAAATTTACATTTAATATCAAATAAAAAATAGATAAAATATAACAGGGGTGTCATGTCAACATTTTCGTTAAAGCAAAATGTCAAAGGTATGAATCAAAATACATAATCAATATAATTATTAAATTTACAAAATAATATCGAAAACCATATTTAAAAGATTAAAAAAAAGTGTTACTAAACCATTTATTTTTCATGATGTTAAAGTCAATTTACTGGGAATGTCAATTTTAAAGTTTGAAATCAATCTTTAAAATTAGTTACAAATTCCCCTTTTTATAATTTATGAGGAAATTAGATGCAAAATTGATGATGACTGTTTTTAAAAATAAAGTGATATTTCAGTAATTTGACATTTAAAAAGGAGTGAAAGTGATGAAGGGAGAGAGGTGAGTGGAAGAAGTTGAAAGATGGAATACAAGATCAATACAAAAAATCTACTAACTCAAATGTAATTTATGATCTTGCAGAGGAGAAAGAAGGCTCTCACTAATTACATGAGTTGCTTTATTCCTTGATATCAATCATCAAATCAGAGAGATGAGATCATGATATTAAGCATGCATGCATGGATGCCATGTAAGCTATATATAAACTTGAGAGACATAGAAATCTGATCAAAAGCCTTCATAATCTGAAGTGCCTTGTGTTTCTATTGAAGCTTTTCTCTCTTTTACTTCTGACGTTTCTAAGGCCAAATGAATGTATATGACATTAGTCATTACAAAGCACTTTTATGTAGACCATATGCAACCAAAGTTCAGATTTCACATGGTTCTCACATATTGTTGAAATCAGTGTCAGAAATACCTTTTGTCAAACACATCTTGCTCAAGAATTGTCAAACATTACATCAGTTTGCAAAAGTTGAATCAATCATGTACTTATTTAATTAAGTGAGATCTCTTTGTATTATGAAAAATATGACCCATTCTCACTTGTTCAAATATATCATGTATTCTCATTTCTCCAAAGTATGTCAATTTCAAAATAATTGTCAAATATTTTTTTTATTTGTAATAAATTAATAGAATAAAATGGGATACTTAAAAAGTGTTCCAATACGTATACAAAACCCCTCACAGTTTAAGCAAACAATTAAACAGAATAAGATTAAAAATCTTAATTAAAAAAACTTAAGCTATTTAAGATCCCTGCCCGGCATCAACCGTGATCTGCATAGGCTCAGCTTGTGTGCTGCTCCAAATTACACAGGTACTAAAGTACACAAATTTCAAAATGGTAAATGTTACTGAAACCAGTAAACAAAAAGCAACAACAATTAAGAGACTAAGATTGAAGAAGAAAAAAGGGAAGTGTCAAAAGAATCTCTTGATATTTTTAAATCAGAAAAAGTATTTCTTGGTTGATTTTTTAATTTTGAAATTACTATATTTTTAGATTTTATATTTTTACTTATTTTATCAAAACATTACTGAGTAAAAAGTGATGATGAAATCATATAGTTATTTAAATAATTATTTTTAGAAAAGGCAGTAACAAAAAGTTAAAAAAAAAAGCTTGGTGCATATATAAAAAAACAGGTTTTAAACAGAAAAAGTGTTGGGTCACACCAGGCTTTTAAAAATGCGGTGGCATGGTGTTTTCCGAAATTATAATTCCAAATCAAACAAAATCAGTGGGTCTCACTTTTCTTTTGAAATTGGTACCAAATGGTGCAGTAATAGAGCAGCACAAGTAAAAACTCTAACTAATCCCTACAAAACAGATAGCAAGGGCATGCATATTCAAAACAGATAGCATTAAGAGCACATGCCATTGGGAGTGAGGAGAGGTTGAAAGTGTGAGATTATGTGAGTGTTAGGTGAGTGGGAGTGTGTGAGAGAAAACAGTGAAGGTATATAAATTCTCAAAAACAAAAAAGAAATACCAATGTAAAATAAAATCGTATAGTCTTTATTAGAGACATGCCATCTCACATAACTCAACGACCTTCTCTTCATCTAAGGTAGAGGATGTGCTGCAATCCTGCTATTTAAACGCTCTCAACTATAATTGTCAAATATAATTCTCCAAACATATGTCAATTAACTTTAAGTAATATTTAATAAGATGGTGTTAATTTGTTACTAAACTTAAATTACTTTTTTACATCTAAGTTTTTAGAATTCTACGATCTTAACGTGTTTTATTCAAAAAAATTCATTAAATATAATATTTGTATATCATTTAGAAATATATAAGAAATATACAAAGAAAGAAAGTGACTCTTAGATGATATATACTTTGCTATGATATCAAGCAAATATATTGTGTTGCAAATAATACTATTTTTGGAGTTGAACTTGATTTAATGTCTGTTCTTTATACACAATAATGTTTGGATTGACGTTGAATTTGAGTTTATCTGTGTAGCTATGGTTGAATAATATTTTAAAGAAGAGATAATAAAATGTGTAAAGAAAGAAATCTAGATGAGAGAAATTTGAGTGTGAATACATTCATATAAAAAGGTTAAAAATGAAAATCTTAGACCTCTCATTAACGTGAAAGGGAACCTCGTGGGAGGAAGGGTTCAAAAGCATTACTTGATGTTATTAAGGAAATCACATGAATGTTTACGAGATATGAAAATTGAATATATATTGTACCCACGAGCGGCATGGGTCAGTGTCTCGCGAGGCACGTGTGCCAAGGTACCGAAGAGTGGTCAGACGCCGATCACCAGGATGTGCTGATGTGTCATTGGCATTGTAGAGGTCAGACAGCGATGACTCGAAATACAGAGCTGGGTCATGAGAGGTGGTGAAGCCTAGGTCAAGAGAGTCCATGCGTGTGGTGTGGATGACGCGTTCAGGCGTAACACAAGTAAATAGCCACTGGGAAAGATACGACCTGAGAGGTGAGCTGCATGCATGGCACGTGAACGGCTAGGGCGCTCCCAGGACGGGCGATCCCAGAGATCAGATGTACGAGTTGGCACCCACGTGGTTGTCCCGTCAGAGGTCACACTCTAGTTAGGGAACCCTACGCGCTAGGTTGCCCTAAAAGTGGGTAACAACGACGCTAGGGCCCACCCTCAGAAAACCTATTTTGGGTAGTGGAAACCGTGGAAACCCTAAACTATATAAAGGGTAGTAATAAACCTAGTAAGGTACGCTATTCATTTGCGCCGCTTCACACATACAGTTTACACAAAGCTTTTACGCTTAAGAGTTTTGGTGTTTCCTAGCTCTAAGATTGACTTGAGCGTCGAAGTGCAAACGACCTTTAGGGCGCCCTTTGTCTTTGTGATTTCAGGTGTTATATCGAAAGAAAGGCACGAAAGAAGGCACAGAGAATCGGACGTCGGAGTATCGTGAGACGTACGAAGGCCCTCGAGTCAACCGGCAGGAACATTTGGCTCCCACCGTAGGACATGATCTAAAACACTGTCCCACCAGCAAGAACAAGAAAGATCAAGAAGATGAGAAATACAAGGCAAGGATCTGTTGCACCAAACGGGGGCGAAAGCCTCACCCTGCAACAGATTATGGACACGATGGAGGCCTTCCAAGAAGAAATGGCTGCGTCTAGAGCAGATCACAAACGCATCCAGGCTGATTTGGCTGCATTGCGGGCAACAAACGAAGAACTGCACCGATTGAATGAGGAATTGCGCAGGGATCTACAAAACAGGCAGGCGAACGTGAGGAGGAAGATCAAGAACCTGCGACGCCGCCCAGAGAGTTCCCGATGCCGTTCTCGCAAGAGATCATGGATGCAGTGATACCAGCCACGTTCGTAGGGCCCAAAGTCACTTTTACCGGTATGGAGGACCCATAAACTCATCTGACGGCTTTCCATACGCAGATGATGTTGGTTGGGGGCTCTGACGTGGTGCGATGCAAGCTGTTCATGAGCACTTTGGTGGGAACAACGATGGATTGGTTCATCAGTCTCTTTGAAAGCCACGTGACGTCGTTCCCACAACTCATTAAGCTGTTCAGAGAATAGTACATCGCGAATCGGGCTCCCCCGTCCATTTCTTACGATCTTTTTGACGTAAGGCAGTATCAGGGAGAGTCCCTGAAGGAGTTCCTTAACCGTTTTGGGACACAGGTGGTGAGACTGAACATCAAGGACGAAAAGATGATAGTACACGCATTCAGAAAGGGCATCATGTCAGGGCCCTTCAGCGAATCACTCATAAGGAACCGCCCTAAAACTTTCGGCGAGATAAAGCGTCGAGCGGTGGCTCACATTGCTGCGGAGGGAGAAGTCCATGAGGAGCGCATATGCGTTGTTCCCACGCGCCCACGCGCACCAGGTCGACCTCAACGGTACATGAGGCAACGACAGAGAAGAAGACCCCGGCGAAGCAGCAACCCTACCAACCCAGGAAGCCCCAAACTATGGGGCATGCAAGAGAAAATGTGCCACCAAGGCACGAATTCATAGTAGAATTAAAGGACCTCATCACTATCCCCAACATAGCAGAGAGACTGAAGATACCCGCTAAGACCAACAACAAGCTCGGGCCCAACAAGAACGCCTGGTGTGAGTTCCACCAAGCGTTCGGCCACCCCATACGCAACTGTTTGGTGCTGGGTCACCAACTAGATGAGTTGGTGAAGAACGTCTTCTTGAGGGATTACTTGCAGGAAACACAAGATGTTGCGGACGTGGCGGTGACAGGGGGCGACTAGGGGAATGAAGGGGTCGCCCCATCAGGGATAGTCGCCCGTGAGAGGTGACCCGAACTAGCAGCTGAAGCGCTGACGAGAAGGGTGGAGTACAAGTGCAGCTCGAAGCTGAAACCTCGCCAGTTCCAGGTCGCCGACCTGGTGATGCGGAAGGCCCACCCATATCGATTAGAGAACAAGCTATCCCCTAAGTGGACTGGTCCTTTCAGAGTCACATAGGCCCTTGGGAATGGACCATACAGGCTTGAGACGTTGGAGGGAGGCACAATTCCTCGTACATGGAACGCAACCAACCTGAAGTTTTATTTCATTTGAACAGTAACATTTTACATTGTTCTTAAGGGACACTCTTTTTCCTTTATAGGGTTTTTTAATGAGGTCACCCAGTAAATTTCGATTGAAGTATATTCTTGAATTTTTTGTACAATGCAGTTACGAACTATTCACCTTGCGATAGAAGTCTCGAGAGCGGGAAAGGTAGGTTCGTAGAGAACACCTTCCCCCTCGAGTGAGAACGCCAAGGTTGAGTGAAATAGTTCACCAGTTAAATCCTCGTCGCCTTTTAGCAAAGATGAGGTCATTTACGAACTGTTCACCTTGCGTTAGAAGTCTCGAGAGCGGGAAAGGTAGGTTCGTAGAGAACACCTCCCCCCTCGAGTGAAAACGCCAAGGTTGAACGAAATAGTTCAACAGTTCAATCCTCCTCACCTTTGAGCGAAGATGAGGTCAGTTGCGAACCGTTCGCTTGGGTTAGAAGTCTCGAGAGTTGGGAAGGTAGGTTCGTAGAGAACACCTCCCCCTCGAGTGAGAACACCAAGAATGAACAAGTATGGTTCACTAGAGAAATCCTCCCTCGCCTTTGAGCGAGGACGTGGTTAGATACGAGCCATTCCCTTGCGTTAGAGGATCTCAAGTGCAGAGGAGGTAGGTTCGCAGAGGACACCTTCCTTTCGAGTGAGAACGTCAGGGTTGAGAGAAATGGTTCATCGGTGAAATCCTCTTTTAAGAGGCCAGTCACAGGCTTTCCCTTGGGTTAGAAGTCTCGGGAGAGGAAAGGGTAGGTTCGCAGAGAACACCGCCCTCTCGAGTGAGAACGCCAAGGTTGAGCAGCGCAGTTACAGTTAAATCCTCCCTTGATTCTGAGTAAGGGTGAGGTCAGTTCAGGTTAGTGTGCAAAACCCCGCTACCTAAGTACGCGATAGATAAGACGGACAAGTATGCTACCTAGAGTTCAAAGAGTTCATCAGAGGCGTTGTTGGAACGTAGGTCTCTCGGGCGAGGACTTAGTCTCTTCGCTGAACAAGTTACAACTCGAAACTGGGGGGTTTGTGTACCGACCAGTCCTCGGGCGTCGTTTAACCATTAGTAGTGATGGGGCTGCATAAGGAGGGTCCCACGAGCGGCATGGGTTAGTGTCTCGCGAGGCACGTGTGCCAAGGTATCGAAGAGTGGTCAGACACCGATCATCAGGATGTGCTGATGTGTCCTCGGCATTGTAGAGGTCGAACATCGGTTACTCGAACAGCAGAGCTAGGCCACGAGAGGTGGATCCCATACCACACACCAGTTATCAGTTAGGGAGAAGCCTAGGTCCCAAGAGTCCATGCGTGTGGTGTGGATGACGCGTTTAGGCGTAACACAAGTAAATAGCCATTGGGAAAGATACGACCTGAAAGGGTCACGTCCCAGGGGTGAGTTGCATGCATGACACGTGAACGACTAGGGCGCTCCCAAGACGGGCGATCCCAGAGATCAGGTGTACGAGTTGGCACCCACGTGGTCATCTCGTCAGAGGTCACACTCCAGTTAGGGAACCCTACGCGCTAGGTTGCCCTAAGAGTGGGTAATAGCGGCGCTAGGGCCCACCCTCAGAAAACCTATTTTGGGTAGTGGAAACAGTGGAAATCCTAGACTATATAAAGGGTAGTAACAAATCTAGTAAGGTACGCTATTCATTTGCGCCGCTTCACACACATAGTTTACACAGAGCTTTTACGCTTAAGAGTTTTGGTGTTTCCTAGCCCTAAGATTGACTTGAGCATCGGAGTGCAAACGGCCTCTAGGGCACCCTTTGTCTATGTGATTTCAGGTGTTAGATCGAAAGAAAGGCACAAACGAAGGCATAAAGAATTGGGCGTGGGAGTATCGTGAGGTGTACGAAGGCCCTCGAGTCAACCGGCAGGAACATTTGGCGCCCACCGTGGGGCACGATCTAAAACATTGTCCCACCAGCAAGAACAAGAAAGATCAAGAAAATGAGAAATACGAGGCAAAGATTTGTTGCACCAAACGGTGGCTAAAGCCTCACCCAGCAACAAATTATGGACACGATGCAGACCCTCCAGGAAGAAGTGGCTGCGTCAAGAGCGAATAAAGAACGTATCCAGACTGATTTGGCTACGTCAAAAGCTGATCAAGAACGCATCCATACCATCCCTCTATTATTCCCAATTTAATTTGAAAGTCTCCTTTGACACTTTGGAAACCGAAACCTCTATTTCCTCGGTCTGCAAAACACTCTTTAGTAAACACTCACAAAATCTTACCTCTCTTCCCTCTCTCTCTTTTGAAATTACTCTTCCCGAAACCTATCTTCACTCTCACTTTGCTCTCTTCGCGAAACCTATGTTAGTTCTTCACTCTCGCCTTTACGCATCTTCACTCTCGCCTTCGCTCTCTTTGCGAAACCTAAGTTAGTTCTTCACTCTTGCCTTCAAGCATCTTCACTCTCGCCTTCGCGAAACCTAAACATAACCTTCACTGTCCGCGATTGTCATCGTTTCTTCTGTCCACCATTGTCGTCTCTCGCAAGAATTTTAAACTTCTGTCCGCCATCGTTTTTTCAGGTTCAAAATCTATTGCTGGATTTTCTTCTAGTATAGATAATATTTGTTAAGATTTGGTTAATAGAAGAAGTAATTACGATTTAAATCAATTGAGCTTGAAGTATATAATGCATTAAAATCTTCGAAAACTAAAATGATAGACGAGGAAGTTGTATTATTAGATGGCGACCAATTTATGCTGGAGTTAGATGTGGCAAATGTTCGTGAACTTGAAGATTTTCTTATTAATGAATGCATGTATTAGGGAATAGTCCGAGGAAAGCTGGATCAGTTGCGTCGATGCTTTGAGATCCTAGCACACCTTCATCTTCATCATCTGTACCAGACTCTCTCTAACTGGTAAGCTCTCTTTTTCATGTAGGGCCCTCGGTAATTTGTAATCATATGTATGCCATTTAGTAAGTCAATTACCAATTCTTGGAAAAATTTGTGTGAAATTTCAAATTTCTAGGTTTGATATTAAGCTTGCTTTGTGATGCTGGATGACTTGAATAGTGGAACTTGCTTCAATACTTAAAGCTTTTGGATTTTTGGACTCAACATTTTATAAAAATATTAAGTCTGTTTAGCATCTAATCTTAGTTGAAAGTTGGTCTGAAGTTCATATTGTCCAAAATTTAATTTGTATTTTATATACATTTTTTGATACATAAATTTGTGTTTGAATATTATATTTCTCGTTTCTTTGCTTTAGAATGTCTCAATTTGATATTTTATATAGAGTGTAACTTTTGGGATGTAATGTATGGTGTTTATCTTCGAAATACTAAAATTAATTATGAATGGGAAACATAGGTTGTCTACATTAGAAAGTCTGCTATTGTTTGAATCCAAGAGAAGATCAAATGGGTTGATTCTACGAGTGAAATTGACAAGAAGCACAGGAAGGATGTGGAAGAGAAGGTGGAAGAAGTAAAGAAGTCTATTTTCAAGGTGGGTTGGATTTATTTTGATGAGAAAATGTCTGATAGAAATTTGTTTACATATAATTTCATTCTTGTACTAAATGTGTTGAAAAATTTGTTTATCTTGTTTTTATTAACCTTTAGGAAAAGATAGAAACATTGAGCTGAAACCATCAGTATGGATGTTTCATTTATATTGAGAAAAAAAAAATCAATACAATAAACAAAAGATATTTAATATATCTATCTATACCTATAAAGGGGATTCCCTTTTTAACTGCTCTCAAATTTTTTCTTATTTTATCCTTAGATTAATATCTAGTTTTATTTCATTATTTTGGTTATTGCGTCATTTTCTACTTTAAAAAAATATTTGAAATAGATTATCAGTTTTGAATTGAAAGATATGATTTATTTTGAAATTGCATAAATGATGGAGTGTCTGTTAAAATTATGAGAGAGAAACAAATATTAAGAAACGTGAGTAGTGGCCAAAGTAGTGGCAACAATTTTGAAATGTAACATCTTCTTTTAACTTCTTTCATAAATATTTTAACTTCCCACTTGGGTTAACCTCCACGATTCCCCTTTAACTGTTAACTCTTTATTTTAAAGGGACTCTCAAATTTTTTTTTCTATTTTATTCTTAGATTAATATTTGGTTTTATTTCATTATTTTGGTTATTGTGTCATTTTCTATTTTTATAAAAATATTTGAAATAGATGATCGATTTTGAATTGAAAAAGATTGATTTATTTTGAAATTGCATAAATGAGGGAGTGTCTCTTAAAATTATGAGAGAGAATCAAATATTAGGAAACGTGAGTAGTGGCCAAAGTAGTGACAACAATTTTGAAATGTAACATCTTCTTTTGAAATCCCATCCACTTTGTATGTCTTTTGTTTAACTTGTGTTGACTCTTTAAATATTTTAAAGACTCATGCAGGGCCCTCACAACTTTATAAAGCTCTTTGTTATAGATGGGGTAGTTGAGGGTTGCACCATGAAGTTTTTCAATAAAATATGAAATTGGGTGCCCACCTTGCAGCAACACAACACCTATTCCTACTCTCGATGCATCACACTCTAGCTCAAAAGTTTTTACAAAGTTTGGTAAAGCTAGAATAAATGCATTGGTGAGTTGAGCTTTCAACCTTTGAAAGGCTTGTTCATGCTTCTCCATCCAACAAAATGGAGTGTCTTTCTTCACTAACTCATTGAGTGGTGAAGCTAGATTTGAGAGGTTAGGATCAAATCTCCTATAATAACTTGTTAGACCATGAAAACTCCTAACATCTCCTACATTTTGTGGAGTTGGCCACTCTTGGATGGCTTTGATTTTCTCAGGGTCAACATGTACCCCATTTTCGTTAACTATAAAACCCAAAAACACTACACTATCAACACAAAAATTACATTTTGTTGAATCAAGTGTGTTCAAGCTTTGAAGAATCCAAATCCTTTGTGTTTGGTGGAAGGCTGGAGGTGCTTGTTGTTGCTGGTGTGCTTTAGAATAGGATCTGGGGTAGATTATATTTGTAATCCACTCTTTGTTGAATCTAAAGCTTAAGTGTTTTCAAATCGTTTAAGTTTAAAGTGTTTTTCAAACTAAGTGAAAAACAACCTGTTGTTTTGTCGAAACAACCGGTTGTTTTATACTTAGGTGTTTTTGAAAAAGTTTGAAAATTGTTTTGGATGGTTGACTTGCTGTCAAATCCAAACAACCGATTGATTCGCTATTTCAATCGATTGTTTGTTTGGAATCCTAATAGAAACAAATTTGTTTGTTAAAAGAGCTTTAATTGATTTCATAACTGAATACGCTCCTACTTTAAATGCTTTGACTAAGATTTGAATACTATAAATAGTTTGTTAATGTTTTATAACAAACAACAAGAAAGAAAAACATATTTGAGTTTTTCAAATAGTTTTTGAAGCATTTGAGTTTGAACTTTGAGCTTTGGTTATTCAAGAGAGAAGTGGAATAAGATTACTCTGTATTGATTTCAGTTGATTCTGTAACAGTGTAATTCGTTTTTTGATTTGTGTACATTTTGGTGTTGTAAAGCCAAGAAGGGTTGTGTGCTATTGAGGTTGTCAAGATCAACATTCTTGGTGGAGTATGTGCTGAGCCAAAGGAAGTGTGTGTCTTGAGGGGATCAAGGTCACTTCTTTGGTGGTGTGTGTATGTAATCTGGATTTGATTACCTAGTGGATTCCCCAGTGGTTTCTGGGAAATTAGATGTAGCTCTTGGGTTAAGAGTGAACCAGTATAAACTGTTTGTGCATTTCTCTCTTCCGTAAACTCTTTAATTTCAGTTGTTGTTATTTTACTGATATAAACAACCGATTGTTTCTGCGAAACAACCGATTGTTTTTCTGTTGTTTTTCTGTTTTGAGCTTTGTTCTTGGCAAACTGAATTCCTAAATCTGGTTTCTTGCAAAGAATTTCATTTTATCCTAAAAAGTTTGCGAAAAACCCCTTTAAACCATTTACCCCCTCTAGTTTAAAGTCATACATTCTAACACATTTATCACTATTAGCAAACAAACTATTAACTTTAAGCACTAAGAAAACTTCCCTAAGGTGTCTTAGGTAGTCATCAAAATAAACTACTACATATTTACCTATGCAATCCCCCTTTAAGGATTCTTTCTTCACTATGCTTGTAGGGGGTGTTGTAAGATATTTCTCACTCTTTCTAGATTCCTCTTCTTCTTTTTCAAACAACCCTCACTTGGCTTTTCTATTTCTTTCTTTTTTTTTCTCATTTTCTTCACTCTCACTAGTTTCTTCTTCTTAGATACTATATTCATTTTTGTTCCTTAAGATCATAGATCTTTCATTGGAACAATGAGATGCTAAATGACCCTTACCAAGACATTCTAAACATTGAATTTCTCTAGCTTGACTGTGTGAGATATGCTCGGATAGGTTTTGGGAAAGTTGTAGAGATGTTTCTTTTATATGTTCTTCCCCTCTTTGGAACTCATCCTTGTCATAAGATACAAAGTATGAACTTTTTTGACTTGATTGTTTTCTCAAAAAAAAAAAAAATTCAACTTTAATGCTAAGTTGAATCAAGTCATTTAAATCTCTATAAGGTAAAAGTTCAACTTTGTTTCTTATCTCAAGTTTGAGACCACTTAGAAACCTAGATATGGTGGTATGGTTTTCTTCATTGATCCCTGCCCTTTTTATATATAACACCATCTTTTGCCAATATTCTTCTACACTCAGATTTCTTTGATGAAGTATTTGGAGCATGTCCATCAACTTCCTATTGTAATGTGAGGGAATATGGCGACATCTCAAGGCTCCCCTAAGGTCATTCCAATATGTAATGAGAGGGTCATTGTGGAGATGTCTCTCTCATTTTAGGGCATTCCACCAATTCATAGCATTTCCTTGAAAACTTAAGGTGGCTAAGGGTACCTTTCTTTCCTTACTTACTCCATGGCAAGCAAACAATTGTTCTACCTTCATTTCCCAATCTAGATATGTTTCAACATTTTGTTTTCCATAGAAATGAGGTAGCTCTACCCTAACCTCCTTTGGGTTTTCTTGTCTTTCTTTTCTAGCTCTCCTAGAGGATGGTTGATAATATTCATTAATTCTAAAGCTTTGTTTCCCAAAAGAATTATCTATCGTAGAGCTAGATGCATGAGAACTTCTTTTTTATTTGCTGTATTCATCTTTTTCTTTAACCATTTGTCTATCTTTTTCATTTTTCTTTGCACTTCTTTCTGTTGAACCAAGTGGTGTTCAATGTTTTGAAGAATCCAAATCCTTTGAAGGATGATGAAGCCTCTGCTTTGCTTGTTGCTGTTGTGCTGGTTTTAGCCTTGTTCTGGGGTAGTTCAATGTTGT
>Ga0123342_1002353_pt1 | contig 31415 bp, 14 predicted proteins | sample Turbeawhitnodule_FD_89960 | JGI IMG/M metagenome (GOLD analysis project Ga0123342, IMG submission 89960) | Root nodule microbial communities of legume samples collected from Mexico - Turtle bean Mexico white nodule | ecosystem: Host-associated > Plants > Roots > Nodule | place: Mexico: Nepantla... | reverse complement strand
ATATATAAAAAAAGTAATAAAATTATAAATAATAATAGTAATTGAAATAAAATTTAAAATAATAACAAAAAAAATATAAACAATAATAATAAAAATAAAAATAATTACAAATCTAATAATAATTAAAACAAATTTATTAAATAATAATATTTAAAATATTTTTTTATTTTTTATTTATAAAAATATTTTTTATATGTATCTATAATAAAAATAAAAATATTAAATATTAAATAAATTTAAGCAATAAAAATATTTAATAATATTACTAATAAATATAGATACTAATAATTAATAATAATAAAAATTATTTATAATAAATAAAAATAAGTATACAAAATTTTAATTATTAAAAATTATTTTTCCTTTTTAAAGATTAGGATAAATTTATAAATTTACATTCTAATATTTTAAAAAATTAAAAATCTCCTTACATACATCACATCACTCACCAACTTCAATAAACTTTATCGACCAATTCACTCTATATATACCTTAATCCAAACAACTTAACTTTCCTCACATTTTTCTCTCAAATCACTTCAAATCAACTCCCTTAAATCCTCTCCTTTCTCCTTCCTAATCCAAACACCATATTTCAAACTAAAAAACAAACAATAACTTATATGTTATCCTAATGAAATTATGTCAACAAATTTGAGATTGAAATAATTGTTATTTTTAATATTAAAATGATTAAATATACAAAATAAGTAAAATTAATAAGCATATATTTTGATTTTTAAGTTAAAAAATTATTTTTAAAAAATACATAGTAAAATTTTAAATTTAAATTTTAAATATATTTTCATTTTTCCTTTTTGAATTTTTTTTAGTTGACATGCTAACGATTGAAACAATTAATCTATTCGAGTGAGTAAAATTCAAATTCTTTCTAATTTGGTGAGGATGACTTAAAAAAATAAATTCTAAAATTATTTTAATATAATTTAAAATTTTATCTAATTTTTTGAAATTATTCTTTTTTTTTTCTGAATAGAGAAGTGATTTCAGCTTCACCATCTATGGACATTTAGAATTGGACTATTTTATTTTTTTACTCTAGTTTTTTCCTACCACTCTTTATGGTTCTACATGTTTTCAAGTGGTAATCTGCTAGAAAAAATATTCTTTATTATTTGTCTAGTTTCTTCTCATTACATTCATCGATTTAGGTAATGTAGACTAGGCTTGTTGGAGATTCTGATAGTTGCACTTTTTTCTAAGAAAATACATTTTTTTACATGTAAAAATTGTTAAAAATTATATTTAAATTTTAAAAAATTGTAAATAGGGAATGTTTTACGTTGCCATGTAATGTTAATATTTACCAAAAAAGGGTCAAAAAGTACTTTTAAAATTTAGAGATTAAAAGGCTTCTTAAATAAATACATTAAAAGGCTTTTCTTCACACAAGTTTTTATTGGTCGATCATATAAAATATTTTAATTGAAATTTTGAACACAAAAAACTCATTTTATTTGAACTAGAATTTAATAAATTTTCATAAAATTCACTATAAAAAAACATGAAATAGAAAAATGAAACAATTAATTGCTACAGTATATTAGTTTAGTTGCTAATTATATATTAATTTAAAAACCATTTAACAATGGTAAAAACTAAATTTTATTTAGTCTTTGAAATATCTTTAATTTAGTTATTATAATAACTAATTATTTTTTATATTTAAAAAATAGTTTTTATTTAATGATTTTTTTAATGATTATCTTTTTTTTATCCGAATTGTTGGAGATTCCACATCGACTAGAGATTAGAGCCTTTCATATAAGTGGGTGCAAACCTCAACCCTATGAGCCGGTTTTATGGGGTTGAGTTAGACTTAAAATCCACTTCGTAATACAAATAAATATCATTAATTTTTTCTCATCTAAAAATATAAATCCACAGAAAAAAAAAGTATTTTTTTAAAGTAAAAACAACGAAGCAAGTAAATAATATCTATACCCTGCAGGACCATGAATAAGTGGCTATTAACATTTAAGGGTCACAATTTCTCCCATCACTTTCATGTTCAAACATTTCGATCAGAATGGTCCACATGGCATTGCATAGGTGGAAACCGGTTCGGGTAATCATTATTTGTTTTTTCTATTTTTTCTTTTAAAGAATCTGATCTCTTATCTACTTTGTCCTTTCTTCCATACCTACTTTAAAATATCTTAATTTTTTACATATATAAATATATTCATAAATATTTTAAAAAATACAAATTTAATAAAGTTTCATATCAAACAAAATTATATAAGAAAATATTAATAAAAAAATTAAATTTATAATATATATATATATAAGTGTATAAGTTTTATCTTAATAATTTTGACTATAACATAATATATCTAATTAATCTTAATTAAGATAAACTTTTAAACAACTTTGATAGTATATTAAAAAAATTAAGTTAAATTTAATTTTACAAAATTAATTAAAAATGTGATATTTACGTTTATTTTATATATTATAATTGATTATATCTCTAAGATATCCAACTATTTAAAAAATTAAATCATAAAAAATATTTTATTATTAATATTTTTATTGACTTTAGTTTACTTATATTAAAAAAATCTAAATAAAAATCACACTACAAAAAAAATCATGAAATAGAAACCAATTTTTAGAGACCAAAATAATTAGTTACAATAGGAACTAAAATAGAAAATATTTTAGAAACTAAAAAAAATGGTTTATAAATTAATTTCTATTATTGTCAAATAGTTTCTAGATTGGTATCTAATTAGCAACTAAGGTTTTAACTACCAATCATTTAGTTTCTAAATTTGGTAGCAAAAACATTGGTTGTTAATTAGATATCAATTTAAAAACTATTTAACAATAATAGAAAATAATATAAACTAATTTAGAAATTTTTTTTTTTAATTTCTAAAATAATTTATAATTTAATTACTATTATAACTAATTATTTTTTTTCTTACAAATTGATTTCTATTTTATACGGTCATGAATACCTATAATGTGTAAAGTTTGATATCCATGATATCTACTTTCTTCTAATTACATGTGATGATATATACATTTAGATTCTTTTTGATAGATTTTATCCACTTAAATGTGTAGAAATAGATATTTTTTCCAATTTTGTTGGTTCGTACAATTAGTGTATGGAATCTATTTGACGTGGCATGTACCTTGTGGTCTCCCCAAATGTCACCTCAACACAGCATAATGCATGTGTTTAATGTGCAATATCTAACCATAAGTTGTTGTTTAATAATGTTTTTCTTCTATTTTTAATAATGTTTAATACTATTTATAAAATTATGTTTTAGCAACCAAAATACTCATTTTTAAAATTTCAAAACAAAAACTAACATAGTAGAGATTGAAACACAACTAAATTATGCTAAAAATATTTCAAAATATCTAACATTGATTATTTGACATATTTGGACAATGATTGAAGATAGATAGGATAGGATTGTCCTGGACAAAAGAGTTAATGGGACCCACTTTTTTAGATTTGTAGTGCACTAATTTAATTTTTCAGAAACATCAAAATGAATAAACACATTAATTATTTTCAAAGATGACAAAACAGATAAAAGATAAGGTAAGGAGAGTCACCCATTTTCATTTCTCCTTGTGTTTCATATTTAGAATCCATCACGTTTCAATAATTCCTTTTCTATATAATTAACAAATATTTCCTGGACCATTTATAGTTCACAATCAAATTAATGGGTGATTATTAATATATGGTAAATTTATTCACTTTTTAAAATAATTAATAACTAAATCATGATATAACACTATTTTTTATATAGCACATCGTTATTACATTTATAGTTTATTATTATTTTCACATTTTATCAAATTCCTTTGAGTTTTTTTTATAAAAAGTTTTTATGTTAGACATCATCATACCTTTAGTAACAACCATCATTTGTAATCACATGAAAAAGATATTATTAAATGAAAAATACAAAAATATGGAAGAATAATCAAATTGCTTTGAAATTCTTTAAGTAACTCATTCAATTTTTGTTTTTCATACAAAATGATTAATACAAACATCCAAAATTTACAACTTAAAAAAATGATAAATATTAATTTAAATAAAGCTATTGTTATTTTAGTGAGGATTTTTAAATACTTCATAATAAGTATTGACCGGTGAAATTTACATTGTGTTTGGATTTGTGAAAAGAAATACACAAAAATTTATTTATTGTTCAAATAAAAAACCTGAAAAATGAAAAGAATATTTAAGAAATTTAAGAAAAAATTGTAGCATAACCTTTTTAATATATGCTTTTTTTTGAAGTAATTATCTATTCTAATATAGTTAAATATATTTTTAATTTTTTATTAATATTTACATTTTTATTTTTTATAATAAAAGAAATAATTAATATAATATTATTAAAATAAAATTTTCAACAAACTTTTAAATCTACTGTTTTTTTTAATCCAATCAAATTTTTAAAACTGGGAATTCAAATATATAAGAATAGATCTAATTACTAAATTTTTAATAGTTATTTATTTATTAGCAGTGGCAGTGAGATTTAAAACATTAAATATGAGTCATCTTGCAAACTAATTGATAGTGTTAATTATTAAATCTATCTTTTATCATTTATCATATAATCACATACTAAAAGTATATTTTTAACTTGATTATTGTTCTTTTCTGATGGTTTTAATATCCATTAAATGTATTATCTACAATTTAACTATTTTTTTTATGATAATACTACGATAGTTAATAGATTATTCACTGTTTTAAAAACATGTGGTTGCAAACGAGAGTTTGTAAATCGAAGTATCTTATCTGCAATCTAATCCATAAGACTTTTGGACTTTTTTTAATCGCTAGAAAGTGAAATGATTTTCAGTGTTATTTACATGGAGTTTATACATATTAATATACATTTTTAATGAATATCTATTTTTTTATATTAGGATTGGGATTTTCATTAATTTTAATACATGAAAATTTTCAATAAAAATTAAAAGTCCTCTTCAAATTAATTCCAGATGAAAATGTTAAATATATTCTGAAAAAAAAAATTAAAGAAAAGCAATTTTTTTACAATTTTTATTCAAAACTAAAAATAACATTTATGAAATAACAAAATTTACATGTTTAAATAGATAACATTATTAATTTATTATACTCAATTTCATCATTAAAATTCACATAATAAATATATTAGACAATAATTGAATATCACTTTCATGATACTATTTTTTTTCTTCGTTTGGAGAGTTTTTTCCTTCAAATAATACCGCATCTATGTAACTGCATTTTTTTTTCTCAACTTTTACGATAGATATTTAACATACATAAATAATATTAAGTAAGTCAAAATTGAAAAGGAAAAAATAACATGCGAAAGAAAAATGATGAATTGATTAATCAATTTTTTCTTTTTCCTAAGATTTGAGTTTCTTTTTTTTTCAAGTTTTTTCTTTTCTTCCATTTGTAGTTTTGGGTTCAGAGAATGTGATGATGTTCACGTTAAAGTTAGAATTAACTTGATGATAGATACAAAAAAAATGATGATTTTACTAAAGAATATAGTTGTTTGAAATGAAGTGGAGAGAATAATTGAGAATGGAGTGATACTTGAGATTTGATGTAGAAACTGAGTGAGGGTAAAAATATACTATATTTCTTTCTTGTTGTTGTCTTAAAATAAGAAATTAAATCGATCACTTAACATTAATTTAAAAAATTAAAAAACAATTTTATTTTTTAAATAATTCATATAAAATAACAAAATAGTTCATTATACTAATAAAATAACATATATTAAATGAAATGAAAATTTTATAAAAAAATAATTAAAAAAAAAACTATTCATATATAAGTATATTTATATATAAATATAAAAATAGAGTAGTTTTTATTATTCAACATCGTCGTGGAGGTATATAACTTTGTCAATGGTGTGGGAGACATGGAGCAGAAGTTGCGGAACTCTATTCCTGGAGCGACGCGACTATTTCCTCCAATTGGGTATTTTATTTATTTTTTAAAGTGTATTATTTGGAGAAAAAAAAATAGGAACACTTCTTTCACCGAACATTAAAAGTATAAATATAAATTATAATTAGTAATACTGAATTTTTACTATCGAATATAATAATTTAATCACATTTCAAATATTATTTATTGGATTCTTAATTCAATATTCGTTTTATATGAATAATTATATATTAAATATATTAATGACACTTACCACTCTTATTCCAAATTAAAAGTGATCAAGTGGTACTGAATTATTTTTATAATTATGTGATCTTTAATATGTGATGATTAAAGGACAATTATTTTGGTAATGATTAAATAAAAATATCAATGAACAATTTCATCTGTCCATAAATAGATTAGGTTATATCATATTACTTTCTTTACTATTTTAAATTCCATTATCAGTAAAAAAATGCATATAGATTATTAAACGATTCTCTCAAAAGAGTATAATATGTATTGACGTGAAAGATGAAACCGTTATGTTCTTTTATCATTATGAATTAATGAACTTAGGTATGCTTTCAGTTTTAGTTATGATAATTAAATGATTGCCTTTTTCATCAAAGGCTTAAGGTTCTAAAATTTTGTATCATATTCATTGTTATGATTATGTTTCTTTTTTCGACTTATCTTTTTATTATAATACTTTATACATTTATCTCGTGTTTTTTTAAATAAACTTATATATGTACCTTCTGATTACATTCACGATAAAATATTTTGATAATTTAGTGATTGATTTTATTTTGTTTTCATATATTTTTTTATATTACAAAATGGTATTTAAATATCCATTTGTATGTATTTTTAATTGAGATATGAAAAATATGATAAAAGTTTTTTATATTCTTCAAATCAATTAATAATAATGGTAGTGTGATCATGTTTAATTTTATTTTTTTTATATATTTTGAAATTAATTAATCGAAACATGTTACCAAAGTGATCTCTCTTGTGTAAATTATTTTATTTTAAAATATACAATGATTATGAGCCTGAAATGTGTGCGTATTAGTCATCTCAGAGGAGGGTTAGTATTGCACGTGTAAGGGTGATATCCCAAATAGTTTTGAAATGATTCAGTTTATCATTCTTATTTGTATACATATACATAATTAACATCATATTGAATACCACCACTACCATCATCATGATAAATGAATGTTGTTTGAGTGAGCTCTTCTAGTTGAAGCAACTTTGTTTTTCACAATTAAGAAAGACTTCATCGTTTAAGCAATCTCACACCACTTGAGTAAACAACTTCAAGTAATAGAATTGATTATGTCTCAACCTCGCTCAAATGCCCTTTCTATGCTCAAGCGTCCTTGCAATGCTTGAGCAATACACTTCTTGTATCACTTACAACAAGTTACAGAAGCATAAGGTTTACCGTTTCACCTTCACTAGAGCTTGAGAAATCACATCATGTTTGAGTATCAACACGTATTTGCATTATCTCACATGTTGCATAAACTCATGCACCATCACCACAACTCACACTTGAGAAGATCATGGTGTCGCTTGAATTATCACCTTTAGACAAAAGAGAGTATTTTCAGTCTTTGTCTCATTCAAGATTAAGTTTTTGCTTCAATTGTACACTTTATAGTTTGAGCATTCATGTTGTCATTCGAACAATAATAAATAATGCATGTAATTATTACACATTGCTTAAGTGGTATGCCACCACTTCAATAATTTTAGTCTTTTTCAATCAATAAATAATTCTATTTATAAAAATCATATTTATACTAGGATTAAATCTTTCAACTCACTAGGAATATCAATATTTTTTCAAACAATAGAGAATTTCAATTATAAAAATCATGTTTATTTTATGATTAAATCTTTAAATTGACAAAATAACTTACCAACAATATTCATATTGACCAATACTTTCGTATAATAATTGTATTTATCCAAAATTTTGGATATAAAAATATACATATACATGGAGTATACTTATTTAACAATAATACTTTTCATACACATAAACAATCATTCCATATAATAGATACTAATATTAACTACTTTTAAATACTATAAAATATTAAACTGATAAACTGGTAAGCTTTATATATCAAATCCTATACTAATGATATTTCTCCTTTGTAAAAACACCCAAGAAGAGATAAAATATTTAATAAGAAATAAATTATTTATCCAGATCAAAATTCACAGCTTAATTAATTCAACTTAATCTTCACCTCACTATTATATATGTAATTTGATAGTATAATACTATCTTGATTATTTTTTAAACTTAGAGAAAAATCAGACAAAATAAAGTTTTGTAAGATAAAAGTATAATGAAATAAAAAATAAATATTTATAATTTATTTATAAAAAAATATTCCTTTACTTATTTAAAATTTATCTTTAGTAAAATTCATATATTCCAGAGAAGGCATTGAAACATATAATTTGACATAATTAAGTAAGTGTTAAGATATTTGTTTATTTTCTATTTTATTTTCCTTTTTCTTTTCAATAAGTTAACTTATATTTTCCAAGATAATAAATTTGAAATTGTATGTGGTATTTGAAAGGATGAGCCAACCATTAATTTGTCTCATTGGCAACAAGATTAAACAAAATCTATGTCATGTTATATCCTTGTCAATCCATAAAATTAATTTCATTTTAAGGTCTAGAAGTGTATTATGTCGGGTGGGTTCCACAACAGTAGAAAATAAAACACAATTTTAAAGATAGATTTATTACAATGCAATAAAATTCTTTCGAAATATTAATTTTGTGTGATGTTAATCGATGTGTAAACGCATTATAACAAGAATATTTTTTTCGCATCTTAAATCAATTTTAATTTGTGTTTTTTCAATATTAAGAAAAAAAAAATATCAACTGTCAGTGGTCATATTAACAAATTTGACGCAAAACAAAAACATTTGTATTGTTAATGTTTTAATTAATTATAATAACTAGACTTTAAAAACGTTATTTTTATGACATAACTGAGTTATTTTGTATTTTTTAAAACGTAATAGTTTATTAATGACGAAATGTACAAAAAATTGGGAAGAATCGTTGCAAGGTAAAATCATTGCTTACCCTTTTTTTATTCTTTTGGCATGCTTTCTAAGTACTGATAAACAGATACTAACAAATTGTACACTTTTTTTATTATAAATTACAGGTATATAAATGTTTCTCAAATACAATAATTATTTCTCAATTGAAAATATTTGAAAATTACAGAGCAATAATATAGAGCAATAATTAGGGGGTTTACTTTTTGTGGCCCACGTATTTCTCCATGCACGTCCAAATATTTTAAAATACCAGCTTTACCCTTTGTCATTTTACGTCAGAGAGCTGCACCCATTCTCATTTTTTTTTAGTTTCAGAAACTCCATAGCTTCTCTCTGGTGGAGGGTTTCGCGGTAAATAATTTCACAACCATACGGAATGTTTCACTTCACAATATGTTTTTACATTGTTCTGGGCTACATACTTTTATCCTTTCTATAACATGTAATTCAGAATAAACTATTATTAATTTTTTAAATTTAGAGCTTCATCGTAATTATATCTTTAAAAAAATAAAAAATAAAAAATTTTTAATTATATTTTATCTTTAACTCGTAAGTAATGTGAAACTATAATAGGGATACATAAGTGTTGAGTGTGAAGTCAGACCAGTTGGGCTGGACGGACTAAACACCATATTTTAGTGAGTGAATTTAATTATTGTGCCCCACTATAACTATTTAAGAGATCTTTATGCTTGTAATAAAATTGTAACAAATAAAATAAAAACCTAATTAGTTGCCCGTGGACGTAGGTTACAGATTGACGACCGAATCACGTTAAATTCTGTGTTATTTATTTTCTGCAGTTAATTCAGGACTGTGTGTTGCTTTCGTGCGTGTTTTTATTATTATTATTATGTAACAAAATTAATGTACAATCAATTGTGTGTTGCTTTTGTGCGTGTTTTTATTATTATTATGTAACAAAATTAATGTACAAATCAGTCCAAGTCATTGAGATTTTCGAATGATTTTGTTTAATTTTCGGTAGACAATATAAATCTCCTTGGATTTGGCTAGACAATTAAATTATGGAGAAAATAAGATTGGTATTAAAAGACATGTGTAAAATATGAAATGAGATTCTGAAAAAGAAAAGAGGTTCTTTAATAACCTCTCATTCCCTCTTCAATCTGTTTATTTATACGACACTCATTCTCACTCAGTTCATGCTATAAACTAAGAAAAAGAAGGTGTAGCAGAAAAATGCCGGTGAAACAAATTCATGGTTCAAATTCAGGTGCAAGCTGTCTCATCCCTCAGAGGCCATGCCTCCGTGGCATTCCTCATCCTTCTTTTCAGCTCTGGTCAAGGCCATCATCGTTTCCAAGCCAAAGGAAGCTAAAAAGGGTGAGCCATGGTTGCAGAAATGATGTGACCAAAATCAAAGCTGTGGCTGCCAAAACAGCTGAAAAGAAATTAGTGAAAGTTAAAGCCATCATAAGTGTTCAGCCAACGGTTGGTGGGATTTTCTCAGAAAGGGCTTTAGAACGAGGGTTGGATGATATAAAGGATTTGCTCGGCCAATCACTTCTCTTGGAACTTGTTAGCGCTGAGCTTGATCCCAGTAAGTATACAACAAAATTATTTATTTATTTTTTGTCAACAAATAATAAATAAAATAAAATAAAACATTTCAGAGATATTTTAATCCTTATACAAACACTTCAGAAGTATCCAAAACATTATACACAAAACAATTTGTTCAACAAAATTATTTATAAGAGCACATTCTTTAGTTAACTTTTACTCTTATCATCTTAAAAAAACTCTTATTTTTATGGATTAAGAATATAAGATGCCATTAAGAATTTTTTTTATAACTTATGTATAAGATAACTTTAATCAATAATTTAAAAAATTAATTATGAAAAAACTCTTCAAATATACATAACTTTTTATTTTTATTATAATAAAGTCGCACTTTTGTCACAAGTTTATTAATTAAAAGAGTTTTGTTACTCGACAATTCAACAATAAATTATTCTACATTATAATTACTAAAAATAAAAAGAGAAATATTTTTCTACTTAAAAAAATTCCATATCTTGATAACCTGTATTGTATTATATTATAATTGATTTTTTTTTTCTGAAATATAGATTCTAAGTGTGGAGATGAAATAATTTTATAGTTGTAAAGATACACATTTTACTGTATAATTGTTAGAGTAAATTTTTTTAACTGAAAAATAGGTTTATATGAGGAGATAAGATTGTAAAATGATGGTTTTGACATTAGAGTTGTGAAAGTATTTTTTTTTTTAATTAAAACTAAAGATGTAAAGAGTGTTTCCTATTCATTTGGATGGGTAATCCTATAAAACTAAAAGACAAAGAAATTTATGGTCGTTTAAGATATTTTTTAGTTAACGAGGGACCACTTTAATTGGTGAGTTTTTATATTGATATTTGCAAAAATATAATAAATTAAGTGCTTGAACGGGATATTCTTGAAATACTAAAATGGCGATTTTTTTTGAAAAATTGAACATTTTTTGTAACTATACCTATACGTATCCAATAAACTCCACTCGGACCTTTTGTCTGAGAATGGTGACTTTTGAAAACACAGTTCATGATTTAGATTTGAGTTTGAACAGTTGCTTAATTAAATTAGCAAAAAAGAAGGTGGTGATTAACGTTATTATTACTTGTGGTGTTGAATTTTGTTTTGGCAAAAAGAGACGCAATTAGAGAAGAAAACCCTGGAACATTTTGCACACAGGACGCATCAATCATCAAAAGAAATTAGGTATGAGGCTGAGTTCGAAGTGCCAGAAAGCTTTGGAGAGGTTGGAGCGCTTTTGGTGGAGAACGAACATCGCAGGGAAATGTTCGTCAGAGAAATTGTTCTCGATGGCTTCGAATTGGGTCCCGTGAGATTTGCCTGCGAGTCATGGCTTCATTCGAAGCACGACAATCCTCAGAAAAGGATTTTTTTCCCCAACAAGGTTTCATCGATCACCACCACCTCCACTATAGAACTATTATCATTTAATCTACAGTTTTTGTTACCTATTTGCTTCATACGTTAGAATTGTGAGGCAGTGAAAGTGATGAGTGAATTGTTGATGAAACAGTCGTATTTGCCATCAGAAACACCAGAAGGTGTGAAAAGGTTAAGAGAAGAGGAACTACTAACTTTACGAGGGAATGGGCAAGGAGAACGGCAGAGCTTTGAAAGAGTATACGATTACGATGTCTACAACGACCTTGGAGATCCCGATGAAAACTCCGATCTCCGTAGACCGGTTCTTGGTGGTCCAGAACATCCTTATCCAAGGCGTTGCAGAACAGGAAGGCCTCGCACCAAAAAAGGTTCGTCTCTCATAAATCACTCTATTTCTCTCTCTTGCTTTATTTATCCAATATCTTTTTACTCATACTCAATTAATATTAAATCAACACATTTTATTTAATTACTGTTAATCCATACTTTTATGTATGTATTGATACAATTTCGTTGAAAGAAAATCTTACTAAATAGCACTATTCTGTTAAATTAAATTTAGGCTGAAATCATATCATCTCGACGTCAATTCAATATTAATTAAAATGTGATTATGTTAAAATCTTTACGTTAGTTCAATATCAATTAAAATTTAATTACGTTAAAATAGTTTAAAAGTGATATTTATTTTAATAATTTTTTAAAATTTTACTTATTATAATAATTAGCCTATAAAATGATTTTTGATAAAAAAAAAATCTGAAATGAGAAAGTTGTCCTTCTCCTTGTGTGAGACTCCGTACAGACATAGTGATGAGAAGTCCATGAGACTCTGTAGTGCATGGGTCAATTGCTTTTCAGATCTACAGAATCACGAGGAGAGTGATGAGTGAGAATGTGACACTGTGTATATAATATATGACTATATTATAATATAACTAGTGACACACAAAATTATTATTCGTTTGTATACAAGTGATTATTTATGTGAAGCACGCAAAATTGGTTATCTGTGTGCGAGTGATTACTTATGTGAACTTTATGACTGAATTTTTATTTATTTTTTAATAAAAATATATATTACATATGTTAGATGATTTAATCGATGTAAATATATTACATCAGTTATATGGCTTAATCAATGTAATAACCCAACCACAGGTTCCTTCACATATATTGACAAATACAAGACTGGTTACCTGTGTGTCTGTAAGTGGTTACTTATGTGACATTTATGATCTACTAACTTTTTATGAAAAAAATTTCATTTTTTTTAATATGAGTCATATATTACATCGGTTAGATGACTTAACCGATGTAATATGAATCATTTTGAGTAAAAAATATATTACATCAATTATTTCTAAAAATCAATATAATATATTTTTTTTACCCTATTTTGAAACTCTTTACTCTTTCACGTCATTTTATGTGTTATTGGAAGATGTTATTAAATTAAGACTTTATGTTAATATATAGGTGAAAACCCTCTATCTCAATCATGGAAAGTGACTTTTTAGCTATTAAAACAGAGAGAAAACAAAGTTAATTAAGCCTATAATATAATATACCAACCTATGTGCATATGCGATGAATAGGACGTTGGCATGTATGTGCAGGTTCTAATTCTATTATTACTGTTGATGGTATGTTAACGTAACATGTGATGTGAGTGAGATGATAAAGCACATTTTTGAAGTGTTATTAGTTTTGATTGGTTGAACAGATCCATTGTCGGAGAAGAGAAGTAGCACGGTGTACGTGCCTAGAGACGAATGCTTCTCCGAAGTAAAGCAATTAACGTTTAATACAAAGTCGCTGGCTTCGGCATTGAAAGCGTTGATACCGGCGCTGAAGACAGTGATAGTTGACAAGAATCTAGGGTTCCCTGTTTTCTCAGAAATAGATGCTCTTTTCGATGAAGGACTTCCCTTGCCTTCTCGAAATGTCAAAATCAGCAATCTTTTGCCCAGGCTCGTCAGCTATATTAAGGACAAAGGAGAGGACATTCTCCGTTTCAATCCTCCCGCAACAATGGAGAGTAAGATCATCATCCCTTCCTCTTCATCTTCTTCCTTCACTAAATACAATTCATTATATTCTATATTTGCATCTCATTCCAATGCCAGGGGATAGATTCTTTTGGTTGAGGGACGAGGAATTTGGAAGACAGACTCTAGCGGGTCTTAACCCTTGTTGCATCCAATTGGTCACGGTAAATTTCCTTTCCTTTCTATTTCTTCTACTTCACACAAAATGTTTATACCAACAAAAATTTGGTGTGATGTAGGAATGGCCATTGAAAAGCAAACTTGATCCTGAAGTTTATGGCCCTGCGGAATCATCCATCACCACTGAATTAGTAGAGCAGGAAATAAGAGGATTCCTCACAGTGGAAGAGGTATGTTTTAAAGCAAATGCATGAATCAGTGACTTGCTAGGCATAAATATTTTATGGTGCAACACTTAGCCGTGAAAATGTTCAATTAATGCAGGCCATAAAACAGAAGAAACTGTTCGTCCTGGACTACCATGATTTGTTGTTGCCATTAGTGGAGGAGGTGAGAAAACTAGAAGGCACAACGCTATACGGATCAAGGGCATTGTTCTTCCTAACCGAAGATGGCACATTGAGACCACTGGCTATTGAACTGACTCGGCCACCATATGATGGAAAACCCCATTGGAATAGAGTCCTCACACCTACCTGGCACGCAACCGGTGTTTGGCTATGGAGGCTGGCCAAAATCCATATCCAAACTCACGACTCTGGTTACCACCAACTCGTCAGTCACTGGTAATTAACAAGATCTTTAGGAGCTAGCTATGATTTTGAGTAATTAAGCTGAAAATACTAGTTTCTCAATGCATAATACAAGTATTGGTTTTAATCCAGGTTAAGAACTCATTGTGCAACAGAGCCATACATCATAGCAGCAAACAGGCAAATGAGTGCAATGCATCCCATCTACCGATTACTGCATCCGCATTTCCGTTACACCATGGAGATCAACGCGCTTGCTAGAGAGTCTTTGATAAACGCAGGCGGAGTAATAGAGGATAATTTCGTTCCAGGGAAACACTCCGTTCTGCTAAGCTCAATCGTCTACGACAAACACTGGCGATTTGACCACCAAGCGCTTCCCAAGGACCTCATCCACAGGGGCATGGCCGTCGAGGATCCCACCGCCCCTCACGGCCTCAAACTCACCATCGAAGACTACCCTTACGCCAACGACGGCCTCGTTCTCTGGGACGCCCTCAAAACCTGGTTCACCGAATACGTCGACCACTACTACGCCGACTCCGCCGCTGTTCAATCGGACACAGAACTCCAAGCCTGGTGGGAAGAGGTCATAACCCTTGGACACGCTGACAAAAAAGACGAACCGTGGTGGCCGGAGCTGAAAACCAAAGAGGACCTCGTTGAAATCGTGACGACCATTGCGTGGACAGCTTCGGGCCACCATGCTGCTGTAAACTTCGGACAATTCACCTTTGCGGGCTATTTCCCCAACAGGCCAACCATTGTGCGTAACAACATGCCCATAGAGGACCCCACGGACCCGGAGTGGGAGCTGTTCTTGCAGAAACCCGAGAAGACTATGTTGAAGTCTTTTCCATCGCAGATACAGGCCGCAACGGTGATGACGGTGTTGGACATTCTATCGAATCACTCGCCGGACGAGGAGTATCTCGGGATGTCAGTGGAACCGGCGTGGGAGGAGGAGCCTCTTGTGAACGCGGCGTTTGAGAAGTTCAAAGGGAAATTGATTGAGCTTGAAGGGTTGATCGATGCCAGGAATGCAGATACGTCGAGGAAGAACCGGAACGGCGCCGGAGTTGTGCCCTATGAACTTCTGAAGCCGTCGTCGGACGCCGGAGTTACGGGAAAGGGTGTTCCTTACAGCATCTCCATTTAATGTGTTGATCCTCCCTGCAATAATTTAAGTTCCCAGTGACTTTAAATATCAAAAAGATTTTGCTTTAAATTACATAAATAAAAGAGTCTTTATACTTTTATCACTCTATTTTTTATACAACTCTTTCTATTAATGTTATGTAACATTTTTATTTTAAAAGTTAAAAAAAAACTTTAATTCTATAATAAATTATAATGTAATAGATAAACTAAAAATATAATTTAAAATATTAAAGAAACCATCTTAAATTAAATAAAGTATTATGTAAAAGTGACAGAATTTCAAACTAACAATATATGAGAGAATAAATATTCTATAAAAATTATATCTCATATGCAATTTCGTATTATATTCAAGATTAATAAAAGAATATGTAAAAGAAAAACTATATACTATATTTAGTATGACTTTAATAAATGATAATTACAATGTTGTGCTTTATAAAGATAAAATAGGCATATGAATTTAAAATATACTAAATAATAATTATATAATAATATTGTTATAATTTTAAAAGTTATAAATAAAACATGTTAATTTCGAATATTACGTATAAATATTCATGCAATATGATAATTTTTTTATTTTGTAAACAAAAGTCAGAATTTTTAATATGGATCAGGTTTACAATTTATTTCCACTATATAATTTATTTTAAATTTTTTTAAGTGCAATATTTTTTAAATATCTATATCTATATAAAGGGATTCTCTCTTTAACCGCTTTCAAAGAACTTGTCTGATCTAGTGGTTAATGATTCTTTGGTCACTGAAAGACTTGACTTCAAACATTTATTAAATAATTTATTTATAACAAATAAAAATAAAAGTTAAAGCAAAGAAAATATAATATAATATTATTAGCAACTCAGAGCTAAAATGACATTAGTTTTTTTCCTTCAATATTAAATTAAAATAAATAAATTATAATTGCATAAACTTTAAAATACAATCATACATAAATTAAAAGTATTTTACTAATTTAAAATAAAGATAAGTATAAAAATAAATATGAGACAAATATATGTATATATTTATCATTGTCTCCTACTTGATTTATAAAAGTCACATGCTCCGATACATATATACCATGTGATGGGTTGATACCAAAAGATAGGTTGTTCTTCTTGGAGATTTGAAAAGGGTGGCGGAAGCAATGAATGTGATGGATCAAGGAGGGTTCATATAGAGGTATGAGTTTTTCGTAGGTGCATAAAAGGTATGGAGAGTGATTGGTTGGGCCATATCACTTGGAAAAAGGTGGAGGTGAAGATCAAAGTGTCTAACCTAGAGAAACTAGACAAGTGAGTAAAAACTTGCAATATTTGACAACAATTTACTCATAAAATTGATCTTATTAAAACATGAGCCAAACACCCCATTATATAGGTGTAAGTGCCTTGGAGAACAAGGAGTAAGGGTAGGAAGGAGAATACACAAAAGAGCGGCTACTAGGGTTTTGACTAAAGTCAATGCCGCACCCTAGGAGGAAACTTCTAGAAGCTAGGTTAATTTTTTACCCTAAAAAGACTTTACTCAAGCTACAATGATAAGCACACCCCCCATTATGCTAAAGGAACCCTATTCTACTGAAATTACAAATAAAGAAACTGGCTCTCATGGTTTGGGCTTTACTTCTTGTGGTCCTCTTTGAACATATAAAGAAACGTTTCTCTGCCATCAGTAGCAGAGTCCCAATCTTCTTGAATCCTCTTTACCATGGACCTAGTTGTTGGGCTTGAACTAGGGCCTGAGCTTGGGCCTCTTCCATCAGCATGTCTAGCCAATATGAATATTTCCTCTCAATATCAAAATTTAAATAATACCTACAAGTTTATTTAACATTCCTATTTTTTAACATGCCTTAAGATTTACAAAACCACACATAACAACATTCTAAGATGAATGATATTGTTTTTATTAATACATGGACTTTTTCTATAAATACTTACACGATGCATTATTTATTTCAAAAGGATAAATCAACATATTATACAATTAAATAAATTTATAGAATTATAAAATGTAACAGATTAGTAATTTCTTAAAAAAAACTAAAATATTTGAAACGAATGTTAAATTCTTAGGATACAAAATATATCAAAGAACAATAAGTCCTAATTATATGCTTTTTGAATTTTGCATACAAATTTCCTTATGATAAAACAAAACTAGAAAGATGATAATAATTTCTTAATTATGTAGTAGATTGCATTCTAAACATTACACCTATATGTGTGCATCTTTATAAAAAAATTAAGAGAAAAAAACATCTATAACATTGGTGAAATTATTCAAGTAACTATTCATAAAAAGTACTTGTCAAAATAAATGTTTCTCATGTTGACAAACTGATATTGTGTGTGATCCTAAGCTGATATGGTTTTTAATTAAACATAAGATATACATATAGTCGCATAAACTGGTGCCTCAACCAGAATTTCTTCAGGATGTTCTTGAACCAATGAGAATATGTCTTAGAGCTTCCTTTAGTCCTCAAGATCCACAGAATTAGTACTAAACAACACTACTGCTTAACTAGAATCTCATTCAAGAACAGGATAGAGAAAAGCATGAAACAATTATAACACGGATCTAGGTACTTATAATTTAAAATAAATTTTTTGATTAATGACCAAGTTCTTGTCTTATTAAGCATAGGGTATCATCATGCAACGAATCTATTGTTTTTGAAGAAAATTCCTGAACCAATGAGCAGAGAGCTTCTGGTGTCTTTTCAAATTATCCTTGTAATCGACGAAGTTAACTCCAAAACGCAAGGTGTAGCCAGAATTCCATTCAAAGTTGTCCAGAAGCGACCATGCAAAGTATCCATGTACTTTCACCCCATTCCTTCAAATCAAAAGCCAACAAATAAGAAACGAGTTAACATCATAAACTTTGAATTACGGAACAAGTAAAGAGAGTTTCACTTACTTGATTGAGATCAAAATATAATAAAGATGGCGATAGAAGTAGTCAATTCTATAAGTATCCATGAGTGACTCTTCAAGTGATAGTGTTGGATCATTGGACTCGTCCATACCTACAATTTAAGCAAAATGTGGCCATTTTAGTTTATTAGAGGTTGATTGGATTGTGAGGAAAACAAGAATGGAAAATAAAAAGAAGAATACTAAAGTATTACCATTTTCTGTTATGTAAATTACAGGGTTTTTATACTTCATCTTGATGTAGAGCAATAGTTCTCTAAGTCCCCTTGGATAAACATATAGCCAAGATGAACCAGCCTGCATAAAAATGACTTTTCTTTGTTATTTCATCAAATAAATAAATCATACCAACGAAGCACTTGATTTTACTTATGAGGTACACTGAGATGGCTAATTTTTTAGCTATAACAGCAAATGAAGGAGAGTGTTACGTACTCTTGGTCCAATGGGTGACCCGTGACGTTCAGCTGTCATAAGTCATAGCAGAAGTTGTTTTACATCCAATGAGTTTTGTTTTTCCATAAATTTCGCATAATAAAGAAGAAAAAAAAGGCATATGATGTATAATTCCTCATTAAGATTTGCAACCACCAAGGTGTTCTTACTTGTAAAATTGACACGAGTATCCTGGATATAGCTAGTATTTCCTGTGCTGTTAATTGGATGGGATATGTGGGCAGCATAATTAGTTGTGTAGTAATTGAGTCCAATAAAATCAAACGAGCCAATAAGTAGCTTGGATTGCTCTTCAGTGAAGTTTGGTAATCGGTTTCCCAGCAAAGAATGCAAGCTTTTTGGATACTTTCCTCTTGTAAGTGGTTGCATAAACCTGCAATCAAGTCAATTTAGAAGCATCAAAATGATGCAGGCTCAAAGAGATAGTTTAACAACATTAATTAGCCTTTACCATCCAAACATGAAATCAAGAGCTCGTTGGGCAGCTTGATGATCTAATGTGTCATTTGAGAAGGGAATAAACCAGTGACAATTTAAGGTGATGCCTATCAAACCATTTTGAAATGCCTGCTCACATTCTCAAGTTAATAGTTTGTACATTCATAATGAACAGCAGAACATGACATCTGCTACTAACAAATTCAATCATAAATAGGAAAGAGTTAAACAGAATAAATAAGAAAAAAGAGGAAATAAGCTTTTCTGGTAGTGTATGTGCACCTGATAATTGGTTTTATAAATTTTGACAGCTGCTGCATGAGCAAGAAGTTGGTAGTGTGAGCTCATGTAGGGCTCTGAGCCCATACTGTAACTCCATGGCTCATTAAAAGTAATCCAATGTCTCACTCTATCTCCAAATTCCTTAAAGCATAGCTCTGCGTAGTCTTGGAAATCATTTCTGCACATAGAAATGTGTATATGAAAATTTATATAAGCAGGAAAAGATCTATAGTTAATGTCTAATATTCTAGCTAGCTCGAATGAAACTTTTTGTTTTGTAACTCACATAATATGAGGGCTTAAGAAGCCACCGTATTCATCTTCTAAGGCTTGGGGAAGATCCCAATGGAAAAGGGTCACAAATGGCAGAATATCTGGATTGATAACATTCTCATCAATATATGATTATGAACATCGTGAATATATATATACACACATATATGAATACAGAATGAATTATATGCATGACCCTTAGCCAGTAGTTCGTTGATGAGATTGTTGTAATATTTGATTCCTTCTTGGTTTATACCCGCGCTAATTCTTCCTTCTGCATATTTGTCAGAGTGGTGTAAATGAATTTTTGACTGACTGAAACCTTTAAACACGAAACTATTTCCAACATTTGCTTACTTGGCAATATCCTTGACCACGAGATGGAGAATCTGTAAGCATCAGTGTTCATATACTTCATGATCCCAACATCTTCCTATGCTCCCATGAAAAACATATACAAAAACAGTTAGTACTAATGCAATGCTGTTCGGACAAGAGCCATTCTTGCATGAGTATGTGCTTGTTAGAAACAACACAACCAAACAATGACTCAAGATAACATAAAATAGTGAGCAAAATTCACTAAATATAAGAAACTAGACTCATTTAATACTTTTTAGGCAACAAGAGAGATACTAGTATTTCTGGTAAAAAAACTAGAATAATATAAATCTCAATATCCGTTTGGATGGTACCTTATAGCGATGATATTGATCAACAGCTACATCTCCGTTGCTTCTATCCGATATCTTTTCTGTTTGCAATTACAATTACAACAATTACTACACGAAAAAAACCAGACACATGAAAACTGCCATTGCCCTGAGGGAGTGGAACAATGGTTATCAATTTTTCCCTGTTAAATACATAATCAATTATGAATGTTTTTCTTGACAATGGTCGTAATCTTCACTTTGAACGGGGTTAGAAGAACCTTTTCATATCATAAAATGACAATGCAATACAACCAATAAATTTTTACACACAAAAGGTGAGAAACTCCCGTCTGTATGTTCCTTATCTTCAGCTAATACAAATTTTATACTGTGTGATATGTTATGGGTGGCCCGATTCTGTGATATGTTATGGGTGGCCCGATAAGCCCCAAAACACTGTTAGGATAGATTCTTGAAATGACTCTGATACCATGTTAAGAAGTGGGTTTTAAGCCTAACTCAACCCTATAAAACTGTCTCTGAGGTTTGCACCCACTTATATATAATGAAATATCCTAATCTCTAATTGACGTGGGATCTCCAACGAGCAATCTGATCCAGTGACAACGAGTTTTCAAACTAAGGATATCTTTAAACTAATAGTTTTCACCAATTACGCCAACACCACCAAAACAGATAAGGTAAATCAAACACCTTTTCCTCTTTCTTCCAAATTATTCACCTATCAAATAGAGATACCTGGATATTTATGAGAATAAGTATCCCATATACTTGGTCCTCTCCCTCCTTCATTTGCAGCACCTTCGTACTACACCACAGACACAAATCAACCATTAATTATAGCATACAAATCTAACACAATCACTTTTTTTCTGTCATGGATTTCTTACTAGAGACTAATTTTGCTCACATTATTATAGCATAATAGGTATCATAACAGCACCGAAAATGGTCTATGAATGAAATGATACTGACCTGGTAGGCTGAGGAGGCAGTGCCAAAGATGAAAGCTGGGGGAAAACTGGTTCGATTAAGAGAAGAAACATCAAGAATAGGCGCAGCAGCTTGTGTGATTGTAAAGGAGAAGCTTACAAGGAGAGTGAAGATTCCTACAAGGAGAAGACATTGATAACCATTGAATACCATATCCTTGTTCATCTTCAGTGAAGTGTCTCTGTGTGTGCTTAATTTTGTTGATTAAGCCAATTTTATAAGATTTAATAACATTTGATTAGTTGTTACAACTTAACATTAAATAGTTGCAGAGAAGAAAACTGATTAGCAGCTTTTCAGTTTCTTTACATTTTTAAAAGATTCATGTCGATCACCACTTGTTGCAGGAAACAATATAAAACAAATTTGGTCGTTTTTATTAACTACAACAAACACGCGCGTCTCAAAACATGTCTTCGTATTTTATAAAATTTAAAATAAATAAATTAATAAATTTACAACTCAGTATAAAAAATAAAGCTTAGAATCACTATAACATTTACAGTCAGAAATTCCTATCTACTATAAACTCAAAAATCTAATCATAACTGAATATACTTGATAATATACTTATCATATGTATTGTATACGATTTTAATTTATTTTTTGTTAGTTTCACCTTATCATATCACCTTTAAGATCTATCATACCTTTCACACACACCAAAATTTCTAATTAAATAAATTATAAGAATTACTACTTTTATATATTAAATTATTCAATTAGAATAAAAAATTGAAACTTAATTTAAGAGATATCTCTATTGCAATTATTATATTACAAGCTTATTATCTTAGTATTATGAGACTGTGTTGATAGAAAATAAGATTTAAAAATAAAATTTTTCATTATAAAATTGTAAAATTATTTCATCTTAAATACAACTTTTCTCTTAAGATATTCCATATCTTTTATATTGAAACAACAGTTAACATAATAATTTTTAATATATTATGGCATAATAATAAGACTTAAAAAAAATATATAATAATTTTTAAAATTAACATTACCTAAGAGTTAATCATTCAAATTTAAATTATAATACCATATAGTTGAAACAATAAAAAAAATTCAATCTCTTGTTCTAATATTTTAATTATAATTATAAAAAATTGTTTCAGCGGGTCACCCACGCATCTCTAACTCTTGGAATGCGGGTCAGAAAATGGTGATGGGTGAAAAGTTGTTCTGATGAAGGTGTTGGATTACTATTTAGTTATTATTTTAATTTTTGCAAGTAATTTGATTTGTTTAATATTTAAAAAATTATTATTTGTTTTTAGATTATTTATCAAGTTATACTTGGGGCTTAGTTAATAGTTAAATTATTATGAAGCTAATTGTTAAATACTTTACAATCTTAAGAAGATTTATTTTAATAATAATGAACTGTTTGGCGCTAGGTTACTAATTAGTGGTTACTTCATTTAATCAGTAAAAAAAATATGTAATAGAAGGATAAAAACAATTAGATTATCTGATTAGTTGTTTAATCAGTAATAAGTTTTTGCAAATAAAAACTTTTCAAATAAAAGTACTAAAATTATCTAATAAAATATTTAAAAGCTTTTACTTTTCAAGGGTATGAGCGATGGGAAGAAATTACTTAATTATTAGTGTGTCGACTTATTTACAATTTTTTTATTAAAAATGTGTGGATTTATTAACCATTGGATATGATGAAATAGGAGGATTCAATGGACAAATTAGGATATCCAGTAAAATGTAGTGTGAAATTTAAAAATAGTGGTTCAGTTCAACCCATTGAACATGAATTAACTTGTAGGATCTGAATTATTTTGAAAAATAACCATATAGTTTTAAATATATTAAAAATAGTATTATTTCTGTAAAAAATATATGTTCAAATTTATATATCAAAATACTACATCTAAAAATTATTATTGATTTAATTCATGTGACCAAAATTTTAAAGATTATTTTTTTAAAAATTTAGAATTATATTTCCATTTTTTAAAATTTAGAATTATTTTAAAATTAGATTTTTTATTTTTATTTTGTTTTAAATCAGAATAAAATGACCTGTTCGCCGAATATAGGATTAGATTGGACCATTTTTGTTTTGCCCCGTGGACAGATACAAGGCAATTGCTTCCTTATATTTTGGATTTTCTTTTCTGAAACACAATAATCTCTTACAGATAAATTGTTCTGGAATGTATTATTTTAAATTCTAAATTTTTTTATTTGGAATGAGATTTTGATTTTTTGTTTTCATAATTTTATATTCAGAACACAATAATCTTTTTCAGATTTACTTTTCCAAAATGCATTATTTTTAATTTCGGATTTTTATTTCCAAAATAAAGGATGTTTTCGGAATTATTTTTGAAATTGTGTTGGATGCAAGTTCAAAAATATAGGGTGCAGAAAACAATTGCCCAGTTGACTGGTTAAGCCGGTCGGACCATTTGTTTTCTTAGTTCTATCAATCACACAAATTTGATTTTATTGTATTTTAGGAAATTTCAAAAAATGTTTCAAAAAGAGTTTTCAAAGTTAACGCAAGATTGAAAATGCTATTTTTTTCGTTAAAAAACATAACATTATTTTTATTTAGATAAAATTAAAATTGTTAATTTTTGTATAAAATTATTTGGAAAATGCATTTTACAGTGAAGGAAAGTTTGTTTTTGTTTTATTTTTAAAATAAGAACACAGTTAAAAGGAATTTGGAAATAATTTTCTGGTTGTAAATGAAGAATGTAACACATTTTGATGAGAGGGCTCAGAATTAAAACAGACATGAGAGAAAGAATTAGGAAGGGAAAAGGGATATAAAGCAGCAGAATTCAATGCTAGCTAGAATCTGATATCACAAAATTTCACATTACTTTAAAACCTTAGTTGCATAATTCATTTTATTTAGAACCTAGTGAATATACTTGTTTAACTAAGATCTGCTGAGAAAGTTCTTGAACCATTGTGCTGAGAGTTTTGGGTATCTTTTCAAACCGTTTTTGAAATCCACAAAGATGAATCCAAATCGCACAGTATAGCCAGAGTTCCACTCCATGTTGTCCAGAAATGACCATACAAAATATCCTTTCACCTTCACACCATCCCTAGTGAACAAAAAAACTCATAAAACACAAGAATTAACCAAAATATTTACTCCTATACTAGTTTTCTAAACTTTCCCTTTTACATTTTCATAATAAAAAGGGAGAAAGAACCCTTTTCCTATTAAAGGTAAATGTAAAAGGAAATGTGAAAAACAAGTATAGCATTAACAATACTGTGAAGTAAAATGCAGAAAGCAAATAATCAACAAAAGGAAAGAGGCCATGCTCTTCTGATACAACATTACTTACCTGATTGCCATTTTAACATAATAAAGATAACGATATAAGTAATCAACTCTGTTGGTATCTAAAAGCTTTTCTTCAAGTGATAGTGTTGGATCATTGAACTCATCAAAACCTGTCAATTAATTTTGTTGGATTTTGATTAGCTTGTTTTTCTGTAATGAAATTATCAATTTGTTACCTATGAACAAAATTATCCTACAAACGAACGTATGACTGAGTTATTACCATTTTCAGTAATGTAAATTACGGGATTGTTGTAATTCTTCTTGATGTAAACCAATAGCTGTCGTAATCCTCGTGGATAAACGCATAGCCAGTTCGAAGCAGCCTGCAAATTATTGTAGTATTCTCTTAGCATTTTCTGTATATGTGATCTTTTGAAGTATAAAAGGTAACTAAAGCATTGATATGTAACGTAAGCCAATGAAATGATGAAATACATACTAATGGACAAAGGATCCGGCCGTCATGCTGATCTGTCATTAAAAAAGGATGTTTTCAAACATAATTCGTAAGTAATACATACTATGTAGTCTGAGACTCTGCTGTCTCAGATTATGTTATCTCGATTAATCTAATGTCTACATGGCACATAGTTATATGTTTTGAATCTACAAAAAATGTACTAGAGATTGATAACTTCATGATCTCAGATCATCTAATAATTTCTTGTTTGAAAGTTCAATAGAAATAAAGCAACTGGTGCAGATGTATGAAAAAGATGATACTTACTTGTAACATTAGCAAGAGAATCCTTCAGTAGGGATGGTTTGGAACCACGTAGATCAGGTGCATTGGCAGCATAAAAGGTTGAATAGTGGTTTAGACCCAGAAAATCAAACGACCCCTTAAGTTGTTTGGCTTCTTCTTTGGAGAACCTTGGTAGACGGTTTCCCACCAAATGTCGCATGCTTGTTGGATACTCACCTTTTGTCAGAGGATCCATATACCTAACCAGAAATGCAAAATGAAGATGTCATCAAGAACAAGCACACTGCAACACAATTTTTCAATTTCCTAATAGCACAAATGACATATCATTACATTTGAATCCAGCTGGTTAGAGATCAATATGTTTCTTTTTAAATTCAATTGAATTAATACAAAATTTACTTTCAATTTTATACAGGTGTCAGAGCATGCATATAATTTGTGTAAATAGCCCAAATCATCTGACATAAAGATGAGTACAAATACATCAATCTAAGTGGTATCATCTGCTAATTGTAATTAGCAATGACGAATGATTGATGGTTAAAATTAGATCACATAATTGCATACTGTTGTTGGTCTACATTCTTAATGGAGTAGTGTACCATTATAAATCAAACCATTCTCACATTTTCAAAAATAAATATTGTGTCTCTCTCAATATACTCTCCTTTCAAGCTATGAATAGTTGAGTATAAGTATAATCTTACCACCCAAACCTGAAGTCAAGGGCTCGACGGGCAGCGTCCATATCTGCTATGTCATCACTAGCCGGCAAATACCAGTCACTGTTCAAGGTAATCCCTAGTAAACCCTTTTGTGATTCCTGCATACACAATTTTCCAATATTTTGGCTATTTACTCTGCTAGAGCATTCAATAATTTGGAACATGAAAACAAAGCATGGTCCTCCACCAAAAAAAGAATTGACAAGTGGTTTAATCCTTCTAGTAGAAAAAATCAATTCTCATGTTTCAAATTCAAGATATATATATATATATATATATATATATATATATTGATTTCTGGGTTTTAAAAGCATTTGGTGATATAAAACAGTTCAAGAGTGTTGAGAACCTGATACTTGGTCTTGTACAAGTTAGCAGCAGCAGCATGAGAAAGAAGTAGATAGTGCGAAACCAAATATGGCTCAGTTCCTGAATCACCACCTGTGCAATTCAGTTTTTGCCAATCAGAACACCGACCTGGTGCATGATCTCCAACTGTATAACCATCGAAGGCCACAGTGCTTGGTTCATTCAAAGTAATCCAATGTTTCACCCTATCACCAAATTCCTTGAAGCATAGTTCAGCGAAGTCCCTAAAATCATCTCTGCATACTCATTTGAATCATATAAATTTATCAGTTTATTAGATTCACCAAATCCTTTCCCTCAATAGTGATACAATGTTCCTCAGTTAATTATACAGCGGAAACTGGGGCTACTCACACAATGTGAGGGCTTAAAAAACCACCATACTCATCGTCCAAGGCCTGGGGAACGTCCCAATGAAAAAGGGTCACATATGGTTCCATACCTGCATTATTCACGATTATTATTATGACTAACGACCCCATATATAGATATGATATACTAGCACAATTAAAGAGTTACATGATAAATAAAAATATTAATGAATTATGACCATTCTTCAATAGCTGGTTGATGAGGTTATTGTAGTAGTTTATTCCTGCCTTGTTTACTCCTGCAGAGAGCTTTCCTTCTGCAAATAACTCATAAGACATTAATAAAAAGTTACTATGAAGTACGAACGAAGAAAAAATGCTTATAAACTTGACTTACTCGGTAATACCCTAGGCCAAGAAATGGAGAATCTATAAGCATCCAAATTCATGCCCTTCATGATTCCAACATCCTCCTAAAACATGTGAACTAGTTTTCATGACTCATCATAAGATGATGTTTACATTTTGAGATTTCGAACAGTTATAAGTTTTTATTCTTATTAAAACATGTATTTCTATTATTGAAACCATATGTACCTTATACCGATGATATTGGTCTGTCGTTACGTCTCCAGTACTCCGATCTTTTACTTTTTCTGCATGCCATTTCATTCATAAATAAGTAGATATTGGACATTTAATTAGGCAATTTGTAGGTTATTAGTTATGGTAAGTTTCAGCTAAGAATTAAATGAAATTCTAATAAAAAAAATTATTTAAAAAAATTAAATATTGAATATAGAAGTAAATTAGTAATTCATTCAATAATTTCAACAAATCCATCTCTCTCTTCTCATTCCACTCTTTATTTTCTCTCTTTCAAGATTTCTTCTATAAATCATAAAAAATCATCTAAACCAAATACACATAATTTTCATAAATCTCAAATCAATCTCCAGAAAACCCTGCATAGCAAATAATGCAGTTCGATGAGCAATTAGAAGACTATATAAATGGATGGGCTCTCTTGTTAAATAACTAGGATCTATTATTCAATAAACTATATTATAATTCAACAACTTTATTCTCAAAGAGACCCTCAAACATGATCCAGCACCAAGTGCACATATATTATCAATGGAGAAATGCTAGTAGTAGGTTGCACAAAAGTAAATGAAAAATTGCAGGAAGGATGTGACATGCATACAGAACAGAGTTATCCTCTTCCAAATCCACTATGAATCCCATATTATATTTAAGATATTTAATGAATTTTTTTTACTTTCAAAATGAACCTTAAAAAACACATACTTATTTGAAAAAAAATATTGACAGGACTATTGGAGGAGAAATATACCTGGATATTTGTGAGTGAAAGTATCCCATATACTCGGTCCTTTTCCATCTTCCCTTGCAGCACCTTCATACTACACGACAAAATTATCTTTCTCATACCTTCTGAATACAAAATGATGGTAATTGCTCTCGAGGATGAACAAGATGATTCAAATTAAATGACAAACTAATAATGAAACAAAATAGAGTAAATAACATGGAATATTTATATTGGAGATCCTACTACTATTCGTATCTAGTAAATAGAATAAATCATGTTTTTTTAAGGTAAGATTGAGTTAAATTTAAAGTTAACTTTTTAAAATAATATTAAAATTTATTTTAATAAAAGTTGAACCACACATAAATATCTCTAGTTTCATACTAGTTAGAAAATCTCGATGATACGAGAAGATATTTTGAATATTGAATGACGAACAAGTAGCAAGTTTATAAACTTGTACTATAGTTTCATAATAGGCATACACCAAAAACAACACATCTTTACTTTTCAATTCATGCATCAGAATGCGCAATTTTGTTTTGAAATTTAGAAAGTGCATCTTTAAACAAAACATGCAACAAAACATGCAGTTAAAAAAGTACCAATTTTCATGAAAGGAACATGTTTTATAAGATTAAGTTAAAATATCATAAAATAAAATGGTATTAGATTCTAGATCTTGCGTTAAAAGTACTATGATATATTATGATGTACCTGGTATGAAGCGGATGCTGTCCCGAAAACAAAGCCTTTGGGGAAACTGCTCCGGTTGAGGTAAGAAACGTCAAGAATGGGTGGAACGGCCTTGGAGTGAGTGAGGGTGATGATGGAGGAGGTAACAAAAACGCAGAGCAACGAAAACATGTTCATTGTGATTACCATACGTAATTCACAAAGTGAAGTTAAGGTAAGTGATACTGTGCTCTACAGTTGGCACCTTTACATAATTTCAGTTTCTGTTGTAATACAAACAAAAGAAAACCAGCGACTTTGTTGTTTGATTCAGGAAATTTTATTCTTCAATTTTGGTTCTCTTTTCTTGATCCAAAAACAGGGATAAAGCCAAGGCCATTTTCGTTTGGACACGTAGGGTGGAATTTTGAACTTTAGACAGTAACGTCAGTCAATAATTTAGGACTGTGGCATCGTGGTTTGTTGTGTCGTGAGCGGCTCTGTACTCCAATTTTCTTCACTCTGCTGTTTTCCTGTAATGTGTAAGGGAAATTCTACTTTTCTAACACAGTTTTATAAATCCGATTCAGAATTTCAATTATTAATCTAAAGGAAATTTCTAGCACGTATAATAAATAAAGAAATTTTCACAATCATATAATAATAAATAAAAGAATAATAAATAAAAAAAACAAATAAATTTTAAATTAAATGAATAAAATATAAAGATAAAGATATAAAAGAAATAAATAAATAATTAAAAACAATTTTTTTCTAAATACCAATACACATCTATACACATAATACACATAAACATTACCCATACCGATACACATAATAATCACTCTCATTTCAATCAATCAATTCCAATTCAAATATCCATTCATACCATGCTTATTTAATATTTAATATTTAATATTTAATCTAATTGATTTTAATTATTTAATTTATTTAATTATTTAATATTTATATTTAAATTTATTTTTATATCTTGATATTTAATATATTTTTTATATCTTTATATTTAATATTCATTTAATTTAAAATTTATTTGTTTCTTTTATTGATTATTGTTTTATTTATTATTATACGATTGTGCAAAAGATCTTAGGAAATCCTTCGCTATCAAACACAATTGTAGAAAAGACCCCAATTTAAGCTTTGTTGAGAGAAGAAAGAAACCCTAATCCTCGATTCTGAAGACATTGCTTTTGGGCCAACTGTGAAGCACTGAACCCTTCAGAAGTTTCATATGAGTGACACAGTTGCCAAAATGGTGAAAATAAGTAAAGGAAAGGAGAGAAGCGAGGGCGGAAGTGTTGCCATTAGGGTTTTAAAGAAAAGAGAGTTTCAAAGAGACTGGAGAAAACAAAATATGAGAGAGAGAAGAAAATCGAAACAAAATGAGAGAGAAAAAAAAATGAATTTTAAAAAGTGCTACGTGACATGTTTTGGTTTGTTGATGAAATTTTTTCTACTTTTAGTATTAAATGTTTTTTATTTTTTTTTTCCAAAATTTTGTGGAGAGGACACGTAACAATTTTTGGTGACAATTTTTTTAACATTTTTAGGGTTTAGGGTCTTTTAACATTTGAAGTATTTTGGTGACAATTTTTTTATTTCATTTTACTAACTTCTTCGAGTAAGGTTTTTTTGGATCAAATTTTTTCTATATGAAGTGTGTTTGAGTATAATGTATATTGATATTACAATTTTTTTTTTCATTTTCACTTTTTTTTTCTCACAACCCTGATTTGAGAAAAGTTTATTTTTTTTTTCTTTTGTGATATTCATTTCTCTTCATAACATAACTCATAACTGTCTATATTATCAGTATAATTTCTTTTAGATGTCATTCTCTTTTGTCCTTTCTTTTCATTTGCTTATTGCCTTTTTACATTTGAAATATTCTCATGTTTTTTTTTTTTTTT
>Ga0123342_1002352_pt1 | contig 31418 bp, 19 predicted proteins | sample Turbeawhitnodule_FD_89960 | JGI IMG/M metagenome (GOLD analysis project Ga0123342, IMG submission 89960) | Root nodule microbial communities of legume samples collected from Mexico - Turtle bean Mexico white nodule | ecosystem: Host-associated > Plants > Roots > Nodule | place: Mexico: Nepantla... | reverse complement strand
TATTACGAAGTGGACTTTAAGCCTAACTCAACCCCATAAAACCGGCTCAATGGGGTGAGGTTTGCACCCACTTATATACTATGAAAGGCTCTAATCTCTAGTCGATGTGGGATCTCCAACACATACATTAGTAAGCCCCATCTTTTGAGCTTCCTCCGAAGCATGTTTAACTCCATATAACTCAACAACTATAACAGTCTAAACTTCAAGAAACGCAGAGAAAGCACCAATAATCTCCCCCATACTCCCAAGAAAAATACCTCCACAAGTAGCAAGATCAGGATATCCCCTAACAGCCCCATCAATGTTAATTTTAACCCAGCCTGGATATGGGAACTCCATCTAATAGGAAGAGAGTTTAACGTAACTAGGTGTGAGGTTATGTACACAACTTATAGTACCAAAAGCATGTGGAGGAAGAATGTAAAGAGGGAAATGAGGAATGGGTACCCGATCATTAAGAACAAATGATGACATGCAATTGAATGAGATAACATGCTATAAGGACAATATCCCAAAAAAACAGTGTGGAAGATGATTGTGAAGATGTGTATGAGTAGTTTCGATAAGAACTTTGTTTTTGCTTTATGCTACTTCATTTTGTTGAGGAGTATGAGGACATGTTGTTATAGGATTAACTCTTTACTTTTTGAATTATAACAATGTTGTTGGGATCGTATTTGAAGTTATTTTTTTGCTCATTGAGGATTTCATGGGATGCCAATTACTTTAATAAAAGAATGTGTTATTTTCAGCTCTCAAAGGTTGCCTTTCTCTCAGGCCATTGTATTGAATTCAACAGTTCCTATTATGGCTTCAATTATGGCCAGGGTCTTTTTGCATGATAAATTAAAAGTTGCTGATATTGCAAGTAAGATGTGACAGTTCTGCTCTTAAATTACCTTCTATTTTAAATTTATGGAATGGAGAGAAACTTTAAAGTCTGATTTTCTACTTAATTATTTTTCAATACCTTTTCTCCAGTACTTGTTTGTATTATGAATTACTTCCATACTTGTAGCCTAAATTCTTACAAAGTTATTTCTTGTTTATAAAGAAGTTTGCAAACTGTTAATTGTAAGATATTAACTGTAATTATCTGTTACGAAATTATAAGATCTTATATTTGATGGCATCTTTCTGTTTATACAATTCATCCTCGTATAAGATGGGGTAGAACATGATGGCAAACTTGAAACACTGAACTCGTATTTTTACGGATGCCCCAAAGACAACTGAACCTTATTGGTGTACAAAACCTTAAATAGGGCACCCGATTAAACCTCATTCTACTTGGACAAGTTTGTCAGACTTCAAAATTCAAGCAATGACAATCTATATTTGGATATAAATTCTTAACAAGTCAACTTGTAATAAGATATTTATGGCCTACAGTAGAAACAACTAAATTGAAAATTCTTAATTATTTCATAATTCTGAAGTTACAAGTATAAATTTCATATTACTCTATATATACAAGGACAGAAAGTTAATATGTATAAAAGTAAGCATTTGTTATCATTTGTAAGTAATGATAAATTAATTCAAAGCTGCTGTTGTTCAGGTCTTGCCTGCTGTTTCTTTGGTGTGTTGTTCTTCTTCCGAGAAATGCTTGCTACAGAAGGTATAATAGTTGTTTCCATTCTTAGTCTTTTAATTGCATTCTCCTTTGTATAATTTTATTGGTATGCTTGTGGCTTTCAACTATAATATTCTTACATGTGATTTAGACTTAAGAATACATTGGGTTTTAAATTCAAATTTATGGGCCAAATTTTCTTGACTTGCATTCTATATGCCCCACGTTTTTAGAAAAGAGAAAAGACTACCACATGCCTTTGACCTGTTTGTTACAGGAGGTCTGAGGTAATATTTTGTGTAGTTAGTAATTGACTGCAGGCAATGTAGCCTGCATCATCTAGGTTCAAGAGAATAGTACATATACTTTAACTACTCTTCCTAATTTCAGAATTTAAATTTTGCAGGACACTTAGTCAAAGCTAAGGAAGCAAGCAATGCATATGCTAAGACAGGTCATAATATATTTGCAATCCTACTGGGTATCTTTTCATCAATAATGGGTGGAACTAGTTACTGTCTTATTAGGGCTGGAGCTAAGGCATCCGATCAGCCTCTGTAAGATTATATTTTTAGTGCTTTTGGATTTTATTATTTATCAAATCTTAAGTGTTATGTTCCTGGATGGTTTAAGCCTTAGTTTTCTTCAGTTATGTTTATTTTTATGAGTTCTACTTGATTATTAGAATACAAGGTCCTTCTCTTGTTGTTACTCTGACTGATTTTAAATATTTCGTTCCATCTATTGATACTTTTGCATCTTATGTTGATTATGTTTAATGAAAAGTAGTTCCAAATTATTTTATCTGAGAAATTTTATCATGAAATGAAAACCCAATTTGGTATTTCTATATGCTCTCTTCATAGTGAGAATACACGTGATAATTTATCTTATCAATTTATGGCATTGGAATAGACCACTTGTACTCTTCTCCATGGCAACATTCCCCATCACTTATGAGTTGATGCTGCCCCATAGCTGTCTTTATTGATCAGCCTTTTTCCTCATTACATTTAATACAGTTGATCCTCGTATGTTTGGCTCAACTTGCTTTGTTCACAATCTGATTCCAGACCTTCACAAGCTTTTAACATTGTCCATCAAATATGTTTCCTAGGTTATCATTGATAGCAGAAAGGTAATTAATGTGCATAAATTTGTAGGTTATAAATTTATGCGAGGACAATTATCCGTCCCAAACTCCGGTTCTGTAAATAAACAGAATCTTTGGTAAAAGAAATAATACAATCAAGAGAACGAGTGAGACAACTAATGGATAATAAGCTAAATGGAGACCCAGGGACATAAAGATCATTATCAATAGATAACGAAGGAAAAATATTAATGGTACCAACACCATGCGATGAAACCCTAGATCCATTGGCCATGGTAATCGAAGATCAATAACACGAAGTAGACAAGGAAGAGAGAAAATATTTATTACCAGTAATGTGATATGTGGCACCTTAGTCTAAAACCCAAGGGCCAAGGAAAGTAAAGTGAGTGAGACCAACAAAAGATGTACCTGTGAGTGCAACAGAAGGAGTAGAAATAGAGATTTGACGATCCTCATACCATTTGAGAAATTCATTGAAAATAGTATGTTGTCCTAATGTATTAGATGAGGAGGACCAACAATAGATGTTTGTGATGGAACAATTTGGACAAGAGGCATAATGGCAGCAGAAGAAGCCCTAGATGACAAGCGCAGATCCAGTTGCTGACCAATTGGCGGCAACGGTGACGATTGTGGTGGTGATGGTAGCTTTGGCGGCAAGGAGGTGGTGGGGCGGTGGCTGGAAAACACCGGTGCACAGTGGGTTCACTAAAAGAAAATTGAACCTTAAACCTATGCTCTAGATACCATATTAAAAATAAAGGAAAAGAAAAAATCAGATAAATTTTCTTAGGTATATTAAACACATAGGATTATGTTTATATAGAAAAACATACAAAAAATATGGGTTAAGCTCATTACATAAATAGAAATATCTAACAATTTCTATAATATTTGTTGAATGTAACGGGCTTAGCCCATAGTTTATATTATTTTGTTATTATCTTATTGTTTATGTTATTATTCTCATCTATAAATAAAGACTCCTATGTGTGTATTTTACACAAGGGATATCAATCCTATATTTATTTTCTTTATTCTTAACAATATCTAACCGAAAATAATGACAAAGTTGTTTTATATGTAAAATGCAATGATGATCGCTACTTGTAAGGAAAATGTCATCAACATATACTACTTGTTGACATCAAATGTAAGTCAAAGGTGACAATGACATCAACATATACTTGTATGTAGAAAGAAAACTCAAAAAGGTGACATCAAATGTTATCAAATAGTGACAAAGAGAGGATAAGAAACACTTATACATTTTTTGAGAAATAGGTAGCCTAAAAAGACACTTATGAGACTGTTGATAGTTTATCGAGGCCAAGACTAAGATTGTGAACAAAAAAGGTAGATCTAAAGACTAAAGGAGTTAAGGGGTGGAAAAGTTGACGAGGGAACAAAATAGAGTGACAATATAGCACAAAATGAGAACATCACTCCAAAATTGTTGAGAACATAACCATGAGGTAAAAGAGTGAGTAATTTCAATAAGTTGTCTCTTCCTGTGCTCTGTCATTGCATTTTGATTAGGTGCACTTTTGATGAAGAATACTATGGAAAGGCATGAAATCTGAAAAGTATCAAAGGGGTTTTTACCAACATTATCACTACTAAAAGTACAAGTAGAAGCACCAATTTTTTTTTCTTTATTATAAAAGGATTGAAATATGGAAAACATGGTACAATTTTTCATTAAGAAAACCAATTACATCAAGAATAATCAATGAAAGTTACAAATATTGAAATCCCAAAGTAGAGTTAACATAATTCGATCCCCAAATATTCTTTTGGGACACTCCTAGGGAAAGACTATGACTATATTTTCCTAATTTACACAATTCACGACAAATTTGAAAACATAGATAGATGTGGTACGTGGTGTTGAAACTTATCAAGGTTTTGATGACCCAATTGAACATAATTAGAGAGAGGAATCCACCATCGAGCTAGCATGAGTAGAGGTCCGAAGTTGATAAATATCCTAGGACTCACATCTAATGCATTATCCATCCCAAAACTTCAGTTCTGTGAGAAAACAAAGTCATAGAGGATTAGATGACTAATGGATAATAAATTAAAAAGAGGCCAGGAACATAGAGGACATTGTCAATGGAGAGAAAAGGGGGAAGATGGACAATACAAAAACCTTGTGATGGGGCCATAGAATAGAGGGTTGTTAGTAAGAAATTTTAGTGTACAACTGTGCAACTGTTTGCCTTTTTTGTTAGTGTACAACGTCCAACTATTTGCTTGTATGTTAGTGTACAACTGTCCCGCTACTTGTTTATATATCAATGTACACATGTCTAGCTAAGAGTTGTTAATGTACAACTTTTCCAACTCTTTGCTTGTATGTTAGTGTAGAGTTGTCCATTATAATATTCATATTAGATAATAGTGCTAAGTGGTAGCACATAGGTGCTAAGCGGTAGCATATAGGTGCTAAGCGGTAGCACATAGGTGCTAGGTGGTAGCACACAACTATTAAAGGGTGCAACTACTATAAATACTTACAATATTCATTTCAATGCGTTGTTCAACAATAAACAAAAATTTTCTCGTTCAGTTTCTCTAAAATGGTATCTAAAGTTTCTTTTAGATGATCTAGTTTCTCCATCACTCGAACATGATTGTCCATTGTGCTTCTTTTTCTCCTATTCTTTGTTCTCATGATGATGTGATCATCCTTGCTATTGCTATTCATTCTCATTGTTCTAAAATTTTGTTTGGTTTGGTTTTGTCAATTCGATGTGTGATTTGTGATCAGGAAACATTAATTGTGTTTGCAGTTTGTTATGTGAATTGGAATTGGTTTGCTTTTAATTTGTTGTTTGTGCCGCGTTGCAAGTTGTACTATGGTTTCTTTTTCTTTAGTTGTTCTGGTAACGTATCTGCTACTTTGGCTTCCGCTTCCTAGTCCTTCCCTACATCAATATTTGATAAACTTAATGATAACAAACTATATCTATTGGAGACCATTTGTTGTAAATCCAATTGTTCCTCCTTGTTTTTTGACTGAAAATGATTGAACAATTGACAATATCAATCCTAACTATGAAGCTTGGGAGGTTCAGGATCAAACATTACTAGTTTGGCTTCAGTCCACACTTTCCAAATTAGTTCTCTCTTATGTACTTGGTGCAACTCATTCTTATGAAGTTTGAAAGAAAATTCATGAATATTTTGAACTTCAAAATTAAGTCTCGAGCATGACAATTGCGTATTGCAATGCGTGCTGTTAAACTAGAATCTAAATAAATGGTAGACTATCTACTCAAAATTAAAAGCTATGTTGATGAACTTGCTAGTGTAGATGTACCAGTGCGTCATGAGGAGCATGTTGATGCTATTCTTGAAGGACTTTCGTCTAATTATGCACCTCTCTTCTCAGGCATTGAAAATAAGAAAGGTACACCTTCCATTGCTGAAATTGAAGCTCTTATGGTTATTGGACATGTCTCACTCGTTTTATTTAGGAGACACAAGCTTTAGTATCACCATTATTGAATTTCACTCACGCCTCTTATGGACATTGATGGAAAATGCTCTTCTTCTAGTAGTTTTCTTTATGATTTCTTCTTTGGATGGAAGATAAAAGAGAGTTGAGGACCGGAAGCATTCTTAACTCAAGAGGAGTTTCGATGGATTGAAGTGGAGATAAGGAATATGTGAGAGTAAGAGGTGAGACCAGCTCACTCGGAAAGAGTGTAGGCTAAGTCTTAAAGTAGACTAACCTAGGGAGAGCATAAGAACAAGTAGAAATGCCATAATTGGGCAGAATTGGGAGCACTCCTATTTATACAATGAGGGTGATTTTTTCATCAATGGAAATAAAAACACTACAAACTCGAACATCCTAAGCAGCATGATCTTTTTCAGTTGTATGGAAGAAAATAAAATATGTAGTAAAAGAAACGATGCAATCAAAAGACTTGTAAAATTTACAATTGGATGATAGATTAAAGGGAGCTGCAGGGACAAAAAGAGCATTATGAATAGAGAGGGGAGACGATGGACAATACAAACACCTGAGGACCATGTTTGAGAACGATTCACTATGGTGTTGAAAGGTAAATGACCAAAATTAGAATGAGAAGAACAAAACGATTTTTTATTGATTGTGTGATTGATTACGTGGTTGCCAATGGTGCAGACAAATTTGTACAAATTTATATCCACATGCACATGCTTAAAAACAACAAAAATGACAAATATATTAAAAATATCATAATGGCAAACTAACTTCATAAGATTTATAAAATTCTCATGATTGTTATCACACAAAGTCTTAAAAACAATTCATAAAAACCCTAATATTTAATTTATTAATTTGAGGATGCATTCTTTGGTTTTGGGTGCTTGATATTATCTTGTAAGTGGAATATAATTGGGAACAATACTGTATAAGTAAACATTAGAACAGAAACCAAATAATTGGTTTTGGAATTAAAAAAGCACAAAGAACTATAAAAATAAAGCTCCAACTAGATGAAGAACATGTGTAAAGAGGAGAAATGGACAAAAAACAAATAAAAGAAAAAAGAAGAAAAATTGGAGAAAAAACTTGGTTAGGTTGTCAGAGTTTCACTGTTTCAATTGGAGTAAGTTATCATCATAGGTGACTCTAAGTAGACTTGGCATTAGAGAAAGCTCATTTTCTAATGCATTCACAACTTAGGGTTCTCAGTTCATGAAGGTTCTCATTTGTAAAAGAGGGATCATTCTCTCATGTCGATTAATGTTATAACTTAAATAAAGTATATTTGTTGGGGATACCCTTCAGTGTGATCTAACCTTTAACGTTGAGTTAGATTCAAATACAAAATTTTAAGATTGCCTTAATTTCATCTTTAAGGAGGTGTGTTTTTCCCACATCAAATGTAGATAAGTCCAATGTGTAGTTTTGATAAAGCTTGGGCAATCCTTACATTACAAGTCAGTGTATTAAGGCTTTTGCTATCATAAGTTTTTATTGCATAACTTACCAGACTTAGCTTAGAAGATGTTTATATTTCATAAGTTTCACCGAGCTTTTTGAAATTACATAAAAAAGCTCATAGGAGTTACAATTATTTTCTTAAGTCCAAATGAAGCTACTCAAACATTTTCTGAATGCCTCCAAAATTGAAAGTTGAATGTAGCTTATTTCCGCCTGGACTTAACATATTTTAGATTTTAAATTTTTAAACAAACATGAAATTGTAATTACTTAATGTAATGTGGAAACATTCTCAGAGCAAAGACGGATTCTAATCTTCTACTAACATGCAAAATCTTTTAAGTTGGTTCTTTATTGTTATATGCTTTAAAGGCTTTCTTTTTCAATAACTATATTAAGTGAGATTGCATGTAATGGATTTATAGTGCAGTAGAGAACAAGAGTGGTTGTTGGATATTAAAGTGCATCTTGCTTGCTGTTTAAATATTTACAAAAGTTAGCATAGAGCAGACCAAATATTTGTGGTTTTGATAGTTTAGTATTAGAGTCAATGTATCTGTATCTTAGTTATACAAATTTCAATTTTATTGCAGGTTAACTGTCTTTTCATTTGGCTTATTTGCTAGCCCTGCAATGGGAATATGTACTTTTATCTTTGAGGTAAGTACATACTTTGTTGAAACTACTTCTTTAATCAATAAGGGTTGAGGTATACTTTCTTGAAGAAATTGGCAAGTATGCCAATAACCATGAGTATATGAAAGAATACATGTTTTTAAAATTTATTTAATAGATTCGTATGTATCTAAAATATTTTTGTATTTATCATCAACAATTAATCAATCCTGTTATTTTTATTTTTCTTTTGGCTAGGGATGAAACTTGGAAAGGTTGTGAAAACCTTGAATTTATTCAAACTAGTGGAAGGAGTAGAAACCATGTGCTTCTAATCCGATGCCCCAATCATTCCTCTCATACTGGTAGAAATCAAGTGTGCATTGGCTGCTTAGCACAAATAGAAGAATACAAGTGCAGATACAAGACGTTTGAATAAGAGTTTTAAACAACACGAATGAACATGTAAATAATAAGAACACAAAGAGGAACTAAGAACTACTAAAGAATTGAATTAAGAGCATATGAGTGAATGAATAACAAGAATAGGAAGAAATAGTTAATGAAGATAAAAAATATAAGAACATAAAATAAAGAACAAGATTAAGGAGAAAAGGGGAATAAGACTTAAAAGATGGAAGAAGCAAGGCACACCACTTGAAGTTGAAGATCCATCTTCATCTTCAAGATGAGCACTAAGGAAGAATCACTACTTGAGTCCAAAGAATTCAAGATAAGACTCCAAGATATTTGGAGATGTGGGATTATTCGATGCATGTTTACAATCAGGAAAATGTTGCCAAACTTTTTGAGCTGGAGCTTGACATTGCTACTTATTTCCAAGTAGATCTTTCTATCTAGGATTATTATTCTGAGTTTCTTAATCTTTGGACTGAGCATTTAGCTATCCTCCATGCTTGTGTCTTCCAAGTATCTCTTACTACTGTCCAACAAGTATCAAGTATATGTTTTTTGAATAGTGGACTATTAAGTTAATAAAACCATTATTCTAACTTCCTCTTTGGATTGTCTTGTTTGTAAACTTGCGAAAAGCAAAGCTCTTTCCTTCCTTTTACCTTGGTCACTCTTAGTAAGTGGGTTTATTCCGAAATCAACCTCATAAAACTGCATGGTAAGGTGAGGATTGCACCCACTTATATATATATATATATGACCTTATTCATAGTCCAATGTCAGATCTTCTACACACCTCTTCACGTAGAGGAATCAACATCTTTAGTGTGGGATTAAATATTTTTGGGTGGTCTAACATGGTTGTTGGTCAATGTATCATTCGTTACTTCTAAGGTACTTCACATTGAGGATTTTTTTTTCTTCAAGATTCTGTCTTACTCTACTTGCTTATAATGATGCGGATCGGCAGGTTTTCTTGGTACTCGATGTTCTATCTCTGGTTAGTACCTATACCCAAGGTTATCAAACTCAAGAGTCTACTCAGACTCGTGGGAGGTCTGTAAACCCAACTCGTAAACCCGACTCGTAGACTCATAACAGTCTACTTTATACAAAAAAATTAATAAAAAGATTTCATGCTACCAATTCCATAATATTGAAATAAACAAGTTCATACACCAACAAAATATTAATTGTCAAACTGATAAGATAACTAAATCACTAAAACAACAAAAATGTTATCAAGTTTAAAAGTCTCATTCATCTAATCCTCTAAGGAAATCATCTCCAAGATCTTCATTATCATCTCCATCTTCATCTTTATCACCATCTTCATCATCATCTTCATCACCATCACCATCAACATTATCATCAAAAACTATATTATCAAAATTAGTTGCATCTAGAATTGAATCATTTAAACTTGTTCCTCCAGCTAAGTCAACAATTACACATCATCTTCAACTTGAATTTGCTCAACCTCAACCTCAACATTTTCTCGTGCATATGTACAACCTCTCCTTCACCTCAAGATCATTTCTAAAAGTTTGTTCATAGTGAAAATGGGGGTTTAGGTAATTGGCCCCAAACAATTTGTCCAACAATTCCTCTATTATCGGAATCAGAAATTTATCCAGAATGGTTGCCTTATTCAAGGCCCTATAGTCCACACAAAACCTCCAACTGTCATCCTTCTTTTTTACTAGGATTGCAGGGCTTGAATAAGGGTTGTTGTTGGGTCTGATTATCCCCGCCTTCAGCATTTCTTCAACTTGTTTCTCTATCTCGGTCTTCAGTAGATGTGGGTATCAATATGGTCTCACATTAATTGGGTCTATCCCAACTTTAATTGGAATCTTATGATCAATCTCCCTGTTTGGTGGCAGATGTTTGGTTTCTTCAAAAAAAACCCTCACATTCCTTCAAAACATCATTCAATTTTGTTGTCTGCCTCAAAGTTAGCCTAGCGATCTCCTTGTCACTCCCGGTCTGATATGTCTTGGGCTGGTCAGCGCTCTCTATTCCCCATATGAGGGACACCGCTTTGATCTCCTCCTTTTTTAAAGCTTTAGGAGTCACCAAAGTCCTAGATAACGTAGGGTCTCCTCTAATTTGCACATGTTGACCGTTAATGCAGAAATTCATTGTCAACATTTTCCAATTGACTTTCACATCGCCCGAAGTTGCCAACCATGCTAATCCCAAGATCAAATCCACCCCTCCTAGCACAAATAGGAAAAAGGTCTCCTTAAGCATATACTTTCCCAGCATCACCTTCACATTGTGACAGCACACATTAACTCTTTTTTATGACCATCACCTAACCTCACGTTATACGATGGTGTGGGCTCAATTGATAATCCCAATTGGCTAACCAGATCGACAGTTATGAAATTGTGACTAGCCCCACTGTCAATCAACACCAGTGCTATTCTTCCCTTCACTTCCCCTTGTAACTTCATGGTGTTAGGTTGTGCTAGACCCCAGCAGAAAAGATGGATAAATCCATCTGTTGACACTCCCTCTCCTCTTCTTATCCTCCAGATTCTCCTCAATCTGCCCCAATATACCTTGGTTCACCTTTGCAGGGACTCTCTTTTCTTTAGCGCAGGTGATTATCCGAAAAAAAATTTCAAGACAACGATGCTCTGGCACATACACCCCTCCACAGTGAAAACATCTTCCCTCTTCCCCTTCGTCACACAAATTCAAGGTAGGGAAGGGTCCTGGACCCCTTGTTTCTTGAGCCTTCTCCTGCAACTCCTCCTGACCGAACCTCTCTTCCTGAGTTGAAGGACTCCTTTCTTGCATTGCTAACCAAGCTAGACGAAATCTGCCAACTGTTTCCCTATACACTTCTGTGCGGGCTGTTATTCCCATACCTCCTTGATAACGTCCATAGGGAGCATTATTCCTATTCCCATTGCTGCCCCCTTTTTCTTCCGTAAAGGATTACTCCACATCCAGCGCAATTTCAATGGCTCTCATCAATTCCTTGGGATCATGGGGTCTAATTTGGTTGTGAATCTTGGACTATAACCCAACAAAGAAATATCCCAGCAACTGTTCATCTCCTGTTTGCGGTGCTTGTGATACTAACAATTCAAAGAACACAGATAAGAGAAAGAAAAACTTTGTTTTATTCCAGCACTGTTCAGAACTCACAAAAGAATTACAAAGGAATATAGTTCCTTTCACACAGGTTTGATCTTGTCAACTTTACACAACAAATCAACTAACCTCCACCCACACCAGGTTGGTCTTTATTTAAAGACCCCCCCTAACCACTTACTAACCCCCTTATCCTTATTTTTAAATTTCCTTCTATGATACACCCTCCATGTACTATCCTTATTTTCATACCTAACAGTCAATAAGTTTTGTATACAAAATTGAAGAATTAAAATAGAGAGAAATCAAAGAACTTTATTGACCAGATCTTAAAAATGGTACAGAAGATGATGAACCTTTGTTACTAGGTTAGAAGATCATTACTAGAAAGGTATCCCTTATTTCTGACTAATAGAACTCAAGTCCCATGCCGTCAAGTAGATCTAACAGATTATTATATTAGACGGACCTTTCCCTATAACCGAAGTAAAAATCAAACAAAAAATAATCTGGAACAAGAATATCACTATCCAAACAAAGGGAAATTGTTAACTCGAAAAATATAGCCCTATTTGGTTTGAGAAAATATTTTCTGTTTCCAATTTTAACTTAAAAAATCCTGCCTTGTTCTCTTTGGCTTTGAATGGAATATTCTTAAAATACTTTTTTATTGTTTTCATCATTTCCTATGTATATCAAAAATGGAAACAAGTCTTATAACTCAAAATAAGAAATGAAAACATAAAATATATTGTTAAATAAAGCAGGCCCTTAAATTCTACTTTCCAAAATTTAGCTACCATAAAAAAATGGATCCCTATAATGAATTCATAAATTCTGGATTTTCAACAACTTAGGGTTTTTTGTCCTTTTTTATTAAAAAATTCTTATATTTACTAAAATAAGCAGATTTCTGCTGTTTTTTTTCTTGTTTTTGTCTAATATGCTTATTTTAATATTAAGCTGTTTTCTTATAAGCATCCTATCTATTTCTGAAGTATGTGATCATTTTAAAAGGTGTTTATTTGGAAAACATTTATTTTAAGTTTAAACAAACTGGTTTTAGTCTTTATAGCTACTTGATATCTCAAACTTACTTTTCTGAGTTTTTTACGCCTTCAGCATAATGGAAAAAAGGTTCCTCTATTAATAGCTTTTTGAGTAAATGTTTTTCATGCAAGTCTACGCACCAGTTTCATGTCAAATGTTGCTTATTTGAGTGATTGTCACGTTTCCATTTTACTAGTAAGGATCAACTGTATTGTACCTCATATCTGAAAATTTTGGTACTTTACAATAACTTGTCTCCTTTGTGCAGGATTTTGTGCTACCAGGATTTCAGTCTATTTTGCTTATGCTTGTGAATAGTATTATGGCCTTCTTTGCTGAGGTGAAAACCTAAACTTTCATGGTGATAGTTTGCTTTTTCTAGAAAAAATAATAAGAACAACTTTCATAGTATAGACAATTGGTGTGATTAAATAATGGTCTTCTCATGCTGCTATTGAAATGAGGACTAACCAACCTTGTTTCTGTAGTGATAGATAGGAAGATGAAAATAAGATAGAAAAAATGCCATTAAGAATGGTTCTGCTGCTGAGACTGATATAGACCCTGCACTTCATTAATACATGGTTCTGCTGTTCCGGTGAACTATATGGTTACTGTAGCACTTCTCAAGGGTTTTCTCACTTACTGTATATGCTTATGAAACAATAATTTATATTTGAACATAGCCTTATATGATATTTTCTTGTTTGAATTTTTAGAAGATTTATCTAGCCAGGAGAAAAAAGAAAGAGAGCTACTCAACTGTATAACCTTTGCAGGGTTGGAATTGGATATAGGCTAGGCTAGGCTAAGGCTCATCTTAAAACAAATGTGGCTTATTTTTTAAATTTGAATTCTGAGTTTTGTCTAATTACTAACGTAATGTGATTTTTAAAAAACCTAGATTGCCTTTCTAAAAGGTCTAGCATAACTTGAAAGCCTATTTAAATATATACTTTGTAATATGGAAGTTAAATAGGCTAATGGGGCAAATAATTTAAATCAAAACATCAAACCAGTGCAAATTTTTTATTGTCTTAGGATATTAAAGTAAACATTTAATATATTGAAAATATTAATCTAGGCCTTTTAGGCCCACAATGACTTTTTGGGTGGTGTAAATCCTGATCATTTGAGCTTAATGAGCTTTGAAAAGCCTTGGCCTAGATTATTTGCTAAATTGGTCTAGGTTATGCCTAATATGGGCCAAGTTATAGGTTATGACCTATTTGTACTGGTATTTTGGAAGGTCGGTTTCTTTCACTAATTTGGGTTTCTTTTGGCCTTTCACTTTGTTTTTCGAGATGTTCGTTGAAGAATCCCTGTGAAAATAACCAAAGTTCCATAGAAGTTGACCATGATGAATAGTTTGTCATTCAGTTTCTTTGTCATGATGATTGGAGTCCCAAAAATAGATAACACAGGACCAACAACTTTGAGGAGAAGAAAACTTAAATATGACTAGGATGACCAACAAAGCTTTCGAAATTGACATGTGAGAATTCCAACAAGTAGAATACAAACACAAATTAGAATGCTAAGAAGAATCAATGTTCTACTATGGATGGATTCAAAGCTTCATGATTTGTTGGGTTGGGTCATGCTTATTAGTAAGTGGGTTTATGTCTAACTCAACCTTACAAAACCAACTTACAAGGTGAGGTTTGTACCCACTTATATACTGTAATTTGGTCTTATCTCAAGTCGATGAGGAATTTTCGACACACCTCCTCAACCTCATAATACCGGCTTATGAGGTAAGGTTTGCACCCACTTATATACAATGAAATGTCCTAATCTCTAGTCGATGTGGAATCTCTAACACACACCCCTCACTCTGAGAGTGACAACTCGTGCGTGGGATAATATATTATGGGTGGTGCGATAACGGTCCAACAGCGGGTGGCCTGATAAGCCCAACAAACTCTCGCTAGGATAGGCTCGAAAATGGCTCTGATAACATATTAAAAAGTGGACTTTAAGTTTAACTCAACCTCATAAAACCGGCTTATGAGGTAAGGTTTGCACCCACTTATATACAATGAAATGTCTTAATCTCTAGTCGATGTGAGATCTCCAACAGACCCAATAGCGTGTGACACACGATAGGCCCAACAAACTCTAATACCATTTCTGCTCTCAAGAGTTGGAACACGAAGGAGTCGTGTTCTCAAGCTTTACAAAGAAGGAACTTCCTCACTAGTTAAAATTTTATCCCTAACATGATCAAAACTTGGGTTCATAGCATGGAGGATCATAACAATATAAACCTTATCCAACTTCTTTTTTATCTCATCTAATGAATCAACCTCCAGTAACATCTTCAATTCTTCAACTACTAATTGAGCTTCAGCAATAAAAAACATTGTCATTATTAGTTTTCTTTAAAAAGGCCTATTGTTTAGCATAATCATAAAGATGTTGGATATCGTTTGCAAAAATATTTTGAGCCTTTTTCGAAAAGCGTTATAGGTCTTGAATGATCTAGTAGTACTCAAATTATTGGGTTCCATTGATTGCTATAGTAAAAAAGTAAGTTGATAATCAATTTTCTTCCACTATTGATCTTGATCTAATGGTACTTTACTTCCATCTTCATTTGGGTTATCATAAAAACCTTGGCCAAGGAACTAAAGTTCAATTAAAGTAGTTGATTTAGATTTTTTCATTTAGTTCCTCAAAGTTATAGTAGGAGTCCCACCGAAAAAGGTGGTAGTTCCCGAAGACATGTTGAAATAGGATAGAGGCAAGGAGGACAGAGGCAAACATTTCTATAAAGAGAAAATTTGAGTTGTAGGAGAGAGAAATTGTAAGGAAACGTTGACCCTCACACCAAACATCACCGATGCAGAGAAACAAGGAAAAAAATGTGCTCATAAGGTGCCAACAAGTTGAATGACAATGGTCTAGATGAATTCCAATCACAAGAAGGTGTCATATGAGACACGCGCACCTTGGCTTTGCTGAGAGAAGGACAGTGCGTGGTAGCATGTCTAACAGAGTTTGGTCATGTGACTAGTGGGGTTAGATTGTGCACCTCGAGGCGCACTAAACGGAAAACAAAACGATTGATAGTGGAAGATGGCAATGGACGGTGACCAAACGACGATTTCTTTGCCAAACAAGACAAAGACAAGCACATAGCTTAACTCAACCTCACAAAACCTGCTTGTAAGGTGTGGTTTCCGTCCTTTATATATTGTAATTTGGTCTTATCTTTATAGTCAATGTGAGATCTCTAACACATCTCATCACATTATGGACTAAACATCTAGAGTGTGGGACTACATATTTGTGGGTGGCCAACAACGACCTGATAGCGTGACACACGAGAGACCCAACAAACCTCACTAGGATAGGCTCTTATACTATATTAGTAAGCATTTATGCCTAACTCAACATTAAAATAGTTTGTAAAGGGAGATTTGCATGCATTTATATACTATAATTTGGTCTTATTTTTAAACAATGTGAAATCTCTAACAATGCTTAACAAAGTGCACCAAGTCTTTAGTTCGACGGTGAAATCACATGAGACCAATTATGGACAACTAACTAGATGAAAAGTGTTAAAATTGTGTCCTTTAGGTTTACACAAACTCTTAGCAAAGGCTATTAAATGAGTTTTTCTAGTCCAAAATGAAAACCAGTCTGACATTGTTCTGCCACCTCTCCTTACCTACGAATGCAAGATGTGGAAAGACTCTCCTACTCTTTATAAAGTCTCATGATTCAAATCCTCCTCCAACAGCTTCCCTTGCCATGGATCGTTTTCCATCAACTCTTTCATATGACTCCACTTCAGTTTGACATATTGCTCTTAGAAAAGGTATTTGATCTAATCGTAATCCATATCCTATTTATAATTGAGTTATCATCATCTATCTCCATCATATTCTTTCGTTTTTTCTTTGTTTGTCATCATTGTTCCTAATTATTAAAATAAAGGAAACGAGAAAATAGGATAAATCCCTTGTGTCTAATTAGCACATAGGGTTATGTTTATATAGAGAAAAAACATGCAAAAAATATGGGCTAAGCCCATTACATGGATAGAAACATCTAACATATCTAGAAATATTTAACACTCCCCCTCAAGCTGGTGCATATAATTTTATGTACCCAACTTGTTACAAATATAATCAATCTTAGGCACTCATAAGGATTTAGTAAAAATGTCTGCTAATTGATCATTTGAATTAACAAACTTGGTCTTGATATTTGCATACACAACCTTTTCTCGAATAAAATGACATTTGATCTCAATATGTTTGGTCCTTTCATCAAAAACGGGATTTGAGCTAATATGAAAAACAACCTAGTTGTCACATATAAGTGTCATTTGATTGACCTCTCCAGATGGTAATTCTTTAAGTAATTGTTTAAGTCAAATAAGCTCACAAGTAGTTGAGGTCATAACTTTATATTCTTTTGCACTAGATCTCACCACAACACTTTGTTTCTTGCTCTTCCAAGAGATCAAGTTATCACCAATGGAGACACAATATCCAAAGTGGATCAGCATCTGAATAATAGACGATTTTAGTATGCTTATTGTCATCATATAGCAAACCTTGTCCAAGAGAGCCTTTAATGTAATTTCAGTATATGAATTACTGTATTCCAATTATTTTTGCATGGGGAATTAAGAAATTGACTCACCACAGACTCCAAAAGAAATATTAGGACAAGTAACAGTAAGATAATTCAATTTTCCAACTAATCTTCTGTACTTCTCAGGATTTGAGAGAGGATCCCCTTGATTGGGTGGAAGTTTTGCATTGGGATCCATGGGTGTATCAACAATTTTCGAAGTCATCAACCCAATTTCTTCCAAAATATTCAATGCATATTTCCTTTGAGAGATAACTATACGAGCATTGGATTGTGTTACCTCAATCCCTAAAAAATATCTGATTTTGCCAAGATCTTTGGTTTGAAAGTGGTGAAAAAAGTGTTGTTTTACTTGTGAGATGTCATAATGATCATTGCTTGTAAGAACCATGTCATCAACTTAGACTACTAGATAAATACACCCAACACTCGAGTGACAATAAAAAAACTAAGTGATATGCCTCACTGCGAGTCATACAACACTGTTGAACAACATTACTAAATTTTCCAAACGAAGTCTGAGGAGATTGTTAGAGGCCATATAAAGACTTAGGTATATCCTAATAATGAAGATTCTAGTTGGTCTATTGTCATTCAAAAAAGTACTCGCTTTATGCACAATCCTCATCCTTTTTACAATTTTCTAAGGTATCATCGTTTGTCCCCTTCCTATTGTTCTTTTATCTTCTTTGTATCTTCCATTACCATTCCTTAAAATATGAAAGAGGCACTTGATCATCCCAAATGGCGACATGTCATGATTGTTGAAATGTGGGCTCTTGAGCATAATGGTACGTGGGACTTAGTTCCTCTTCCACCAGGACAAAGGGTTATTGGTTGTCATTGGGTTTATGGAATTAAAGTTGGCCAAATGGTGAAGTTGATCGTCTTAAATCTAGATTGGTGGTAAAATGATATAATAATATTTATGGCCTTAATTATGGTGAAACTTTTTCTTCCATGGCCAAAATGACTATTGTGCATCTCTTATCTGTTGTGGTAGCTATATGTCATTGACTTCTCCATCAATTAGATATAAAAAATGTTTTCCTTCAAGATTATCTAGAAGAGGAGATTTACATGGAGTAGCTTCCTAGATTTGTTGCTCAGGGGTGTTGTCTGCTTGGCTTGTAAGTGTTAAGAAGTGGACTTTAACCCAAACTCAACCTTATAAAACCGACTTATAAGGTGAGGTTTGCACCCACTTATAAACTATGAAATGTCCTAATCTCTAGTCGATGTGGGATCTCCAACACACACCCCTCACGTCGAGACTACCAACTCGTGCATGGGATTATATGTTATGGGTGGCCCGATAATGGCTCGATAGCGGGTGGCCTAATAAGCCCAACAAACACTTGTTAGGATAGGTTTTAAATGGCTCTAATATCATATTAAGAAGTGGACTTTAAGCCTAACTCCACCTCATAAAACTGGCTTTATATGGTTGAGTTCGGCTTAAAGTTCACTTCTTAATAGTAAGTGTTGCATAATCAGGAGAATTATGTTATGATTAAGTGCAGATTCCATTTTATATTTATTAGGACAGATTTGTTAGTGATTTGATTTTATTTTATCTGTACAGCTTTAAACACCCATTATTTCTGGCTTTCATTACCTATTATTTCTTCCTTAATTAGGTTGTAAAACAGTCTATAAATAGAGACTCTAATCACATTTGTAAAATATCTCAGAAATATATTTCATCTATTTCTTTCTACTGTAAGTTACATCGGTCTTTCTATGGTCTCAAGCACTCCTCGTGCTTGGTTTGGAAAATTCGGTTACATAGTTCAAACTTTTGGAATGAAACACTATAAGGCAGATCATTCAATTTGTATTGTCATACCCCTCCTGGAAAATGAGTTTACTTAATTGTGCATCTTGATGACATAGGTATTATAGGGAATGACTCTCCTAGAATCTCGTAGCTATAAAAATTAATGATAGATCAAGGTGCATCTCTCTTTGACATAGAGAGATACATAAGACTTGTTGAAAAGCTTATTTATCTAAGTTTAAAGAAATAAATGAAATGTATTTCTGATGTGATTTACAAATGTGATTATAGTCTCAATTTATAGACTGTTTACAACCTAATTAAGGAAGGAAATAATAGGTAATGAAAGCAAGAAATAATGGGTGATTAAAGATGTACAAATCAAATAAAATCATATCACTAACAAATTTGTCCTAATAAATAGATAATAAAATCTGCACTTAGTTACAAAATAATTCTCCTGATTATGCAACAATCTCACTATTACTAGACCTAATATATCTCTTCCAGTGGGTGTTGTAACTCAATTTATGAAAAATCCTTGTACCGACCATTGGGATGTTATCATCTGCATCTTAAGATACCTCAAAAAGGCTCCAGGACAAGGTCTGTTGTACAAAGATAAAAGGGATACCCAAATTTCTGGTATTGTGATGCCAGTATCTCCTATGGATAGACGCTCTACTACTGGATATTGTTTTCATTCGAGGCAACATTATTTTTTCAAGAAACAAAATGTGATTGCCCGATCTTGTGTTGAAGGTGAATATGACATCTCTCAGTTGTGAACTTGTGTGGGTGAAACAATTTCTTCAAGAATTAAAATTCTGTGAGATACAACAAATGAAGTTGTATTGTGATAATCAAGTAGCTTTCCACATTGCGTATTGCCTCTAACCTTGTATTCCATGAGAGGACCAAACACAAACTTGAATGTTGTTTTTATTTGAGAGAAGATGTTGTCTAAAGAAGTTTGTACTGAGTTTGTTGAATCCAATGATCAACTAGCAGATGTGTTAACAAAATCCCTAAGAAGACCTCAAATTCAACTTATATATTCCAAGCTTGGCACATACAATCTGTATGCTCCAGCTTTGAGGGGGGTCTTAGAATAATTTATCTTGGTTATATAACTTGTTTAGATAGGTTTAGTGGTATTCCCCTAAAAGTTGTTTTGCTTATTAGCATTAATTACCTAGATATAGCCTTTTCTTGTACCTCTTGGTATTCCTGATGTAGTTTTCTTGTATAAATAACAAGGATCAACTAAGAGATCATCAATCTCTCTTTTTATCATACTTTCAGTCTTAAAGTAATACCAACTGGAAAAAAGATCAAACTCTATGAGGTAAAAGATTTTATTGAATTGATTCTATGAAACACTACATCAGTCACCCTCTATAGAGAATTCTAACCCTAAAGTAATAATTACAAAGAAATCTCTAGAATCCTCTACCAGCACATATCCTGTTGTAGCTTCTCTACTATATTTCTCCTGAATCAACATGCAACATACCTCTACTAGTTGATGGTATTGTAACTAAATCTTTTGCAGGTCTTGTTAGCACGTGGACTGCAACTTGAGAGAACTGGTAAAGTTGCCAATATTCAGTACTTGGAGGTATACTTCTCCCTCAACAGCTGGTTGTTCTCTTTTTTCTTTTTCTCATTTGACTGTTAACAACTAAGTTTTTATATCTTTGAGATCCTAACTAATTCAGAAATCAACAACAAAGGTGCATTTTGTCATTAGCATGTATGTAAGTGTGACTTGGTTTCTTTCTTTTCACTTCCTAAATCTACACCTACACCTTCTTTTTATGTCACATGGAAGGTGTGACTTATCTTTATACATTTGCACCTTTTATACTTATATCTATACCTTCCTTTATGTTTTACTAAAAACTACTAAAAAGTAATTACTACAAGAGGCATTCAATGATGCTTAGTTGGCCCAGATCTTCTATGTGTGGGGCTTGAGTTGAAGCTTGACTTGTATTTGGGTTTGGGCTTGGGCTTGGGCCTCTGCCATACAAAAGGCCTTTGCAATATTTGGCTCTTGAATACGGAAGAGTGCAAAAAGTTCATTTTCCACATACCAAATTATTTAAAGGAGAATGGTTGCATTACTGCATATATTTTTTCCATTTTAGTATTTTAGGATATCTTACTTGGATCAATATTAAATAAGTCATCATATACTCTAATAGATATTGAGGTGTTGGTTTTGGAACAACAATTTGAGACAACTTAACCCTTACCAGCATATGATTTATATCTTAACACACTCAATAGTATCAAATCCTGTGCAAATTTACATGGTAATGCTTTTGTGGAGTATTTCCATGAATTGGAGTACTAATTGTGGGTGATTAAGAGTGGTTCCATCTTTTCAGGCAGCCCTAAGGCAATTGTGGAGCCTTGCTTTGACAAGAGTGGTTCCATCTTTTGATCGCCTCGTCGGTGTTTCACTTATTGTTATCTCTGTAAGTTGCACCATGTATATTGGACCTGATAAGGAGATGGAATGATATAGATTTCAGCGATGTAGTTGCCAGCTTATATGACGATATAATCATTTCTTATATTCAACTTGTTTATATAAACTATAGTCTTAATTGGTTTATTTAACGCTTTATCCCTTGTTTTGTTCTTATTTAGCTGCGTCAGTCTTCAGATTATGCATTCCCTTTTTTTTAATTAAGGTTTAACATGGGCATCATTATGGAACTATGGAAAGTTCAAACATCTAACCCATTTTTCTTTTAAATTCCATGGAACAATTCCCACCCTATCAGAAGCTTGTTTATTAAGGACTCACTCCCATTCCGACCAAAACTTGTTCCAACCTTTACTTTCTGCATGTTAAATTAGCAAAATAGCCACCATCAATTTTGAATCCAACTCTTTGCAATGTCATTATAAGCTATAAAATTCAAACACATTCTTCAAGCTTTTGAAGGCTTTTACTTCCTGCACCCCTCATTTTTAACATACATCCCACAATTGAGTAAAATAACTGAATTGCCCTCCGTCTTCTTCTCCCTTATTGCAACTCATCAACATTGTTGCAGAAGAACAGGAAGAGAAGAAGGAGAACGTTGTAGTTAGAAGAAGAGTAAAAAGAAATCTTGTTTTAGAAAGCTTGTTCTAGAAAATTCAAACTGGAATATACATTCTGAAAATTGTTCTCGAAAGCTTGTTTTAAAATATATTTCATGTGATTCAAATACTTTATTCCAAAAATCTTATCATGTTTTAGCAAATGTATTCTAGAATGTATGTCATGATTTTTTGAAAAACGTGTTCCAAATTTTTTTTATAGAATATGCAACTTTAAGAAAAATAGTCCATTTTAAAAATTGTTGGAATACATGTTATAAAAAGGAAGGATGTAGGAAGTAAAAGCCTTTTTTTGAAATGTCATTATAATAAGATATGAGAAGTCGAATCCATTCTCCTTGTGACCCTCGAAAATTTTCTTTAAAAGTTCTATCAATTTTTCATTTAATACTCTACGAGATTTTCTTAATATTAAATTTGACTTTAAATTATTTTAAAATAGAAAAATCAAAAGCTATATTATTCCTTATTCCCTTTTAAAATAGAACCTGACAAAGTATAATAGTAAAGGCTTGCTGGATAGTTAAAACATATGCTTTCAAATTCCTTTTATTGTGCTTACGATTGTTTGCAACTCAGCTGCTAGATTATTATGAAGCATGTTGTTGAGACCAGAACTATCCACTTTCGGTTAGAACCACTCACCTTTTCTTAACGGATGAAGTTTTTAAGATAACAAATCTAAATAAATCCTTAAATATTATTGCATACTATCATATTATGCTCATAAAGTTTCTAATGTTTGTTTTAGCAAGTAATACCATTAGACCTTCGTCAATAAATTCAAGTAAGACAATCTCTCTTTTATTCAATCTTTGTTAATAATTTGTTTGTGCTAAATATTTGTAATCACAAACTATTATTTCTAATAACAAAATGGGTGGTGATACTTTACAACATATATTAAAATACATCCATTCCACATTCCAATAAATTATTATTCTAATTATATTTATTTTATTTTTTAATTTAAAATATTATTATATTATTATAATTAGTTGTCAAATTAATGTTATTTATTATTTTTGTGTCAAAAGAAACTATTCTTATAGGGGCTTTGAAGTAAATAACTCTTCTTCATCTCCTCCTTACTGCCTTCTGGTATCTTGTTGACAACTTTGGGCTTCTAATTATTAGGCTAGTTGACTTAGACTATCTTTTAGCTAGGTAGACTTGGCTCTCTCTACTTAGTAGACTTAGTCTTCTCTCGGCTAGGTGGACTTGAGCTCACTGGGTGGATGTACCTGCAAGGTGCTCTAATGATAAAGTTAGAATCAGAGTCAGAATCAGTTTGATTAAGCTCTAATTTCATCAAAAAAATACTCTACTTATCTGTTAATCAGATTACCTATTTATAGTGCTCATTATTGAGTTTTTATTAACTTTATTGGAATTTTACTTTTTACACCTTACAATTACTAAATGTGTTTTTAAAGCATTGGGCTTATTCATTGGACATTGATACAATGTTACAACTGTTTTATTATTTCTTTATCTTTTTCTAATTTTATTGACCTATCGGCCTCTCGATCTTTTGGTCATGTATTCTCCTAACCAGTACAGAAACTTTTCATAACAAAATATAGTGAGTAGGCTTTTTTTATTATACATGCTTAATACAATCCTCATTATCCAACACATTACTTTTGCATATAAAGAAATTAACGATTTTAATGTTAAAAAAAATATTTACATTTGGAAATTAATTATTGGAAGTGAATACAAAAGGAAATATCTTGGCTTGTTGTTATTAAAAAAAATATTGCATATATTCATGTAATATTTACTTGTTTTTACATTTAACATCCAAAAGGAAATGTAATCTTTCATTTCTAACTCTCGACATATGAGAGTATATCAAGTCATATCAATATAAAAGGATTTACAATCATATTGTCAAATATAAAGAGATATCGTTAATGAAGGTTAAACCAAACAATGATCATATTCTTAAAGATTACAATTGACCAAAGATTCAAGATCTCATTACTAAACTAAAAAAGCATACAAAAGAAAATTGACTTATAAGTTTAAGTGGGAATTGTTCTTTGTGGGAAGTGTGAAACTTATGTATTCTTTATTATGTGAAGTTACTCGCCTTATGAGAATTCTTGCTATATCTTTTCTTTGAGAGTTATCTTTGCTACCTTCTACATTATGTGTTTATTTACCCATCTTATAATCAAGTTTTTATCAGTGAAATCCTTTAAGAAGTTTCTTAAAGTAGAACTAGGAATAGCTCAAGTGTTGTGGGTGAACTAGTATAGATTTGAGTTGTTGTTTCTTAGATGTGTCGCAACCGAAGTCACGACAGGACGATAAAATGATCTTTGTATAAGTATAGAAGAGTCACCTCTAGAGTTACGAAAAACCTTAAAAGAAACAGGTCTTAAAATCATATTTGGGTTCGGGAGTCGATTACATGTAAGGAATGTGTTAGAACCCTATGACATTCGTATCTTTAATTAAATGTGAAAAACGAATGTAGTTTTTTAATGTTTAATTTTCCACCAAAAATGAAACAAAATGCATAACAAAGAAAATATTTTTGAAATTTTTTATTTGGATGCGATAAAGATTTACATTATTTCTACGTATTTTTATCAATGGAAAAACAAGCTTTATGTAATTCTTTGAAAAAAGATTTTTCTATTGACATACTTTTAAATTTTTTAAATTTTGATAGTTTTTAGATTTTTGTATTTTTTCATAATTCACGTTTATTAGAGTATACGATAATGTGAACGACTATGCTTAATATATTTATGAATCATAACAAAGTGTCAACTATTCATTAATATTGCACATTGTTTCATGAATTTTCTTTAGGAGAAAATCTATTTTTAACTTTTATATCAGAATAATGTATAAGGTGATACATGTTGAACCTTCAGTCGCGAGAGATTTTTAAAATAAAACTAATTTTTTCTAAAAATGTAGTATAAGGTCAACCTAAGTCGAATCTCCAAAGACGTATCTCTTGTGTTATATTTTCATTGCTTTTATTCCCATCGTACAAATTAAAATTGGGGGAAAGAAAATAATTAAAATTGGAATGTAAAAGGAAATAGAAAAGTAAAGCAAAATGAAGACTACATCGTCTATAGATTGTTGTGTAATGGACCATCTAGCAACAATTGAGAATATAAAGACTAAACTGTCAATGGCCAAATATTAAAAATATAAAAGTAAATTGCAGTGTAAACTAAAGACAAGAAAAATGAAAAAAAAATAATGAATTACAATTGTTAAATCATCTAGTCTACAATCGGTTGTTAGACTGTCTAACAATTGTTATTGAGAGTAACACAAGTTGTGCAAAAGGGTCTACTCACAACTATTAAATCATCTAGTTAGCAATTGCTAACTAGACCATCTAATGGTTTTACAAAGAGAGAGTGGGAGAGAAAGAGAGCGAGAGCGTTAAACGTAAATTCCAAAAAAAGTAAATGTCAAAAACTTAAATTGCAAAAATTGTAAATGATTGAAATATAAAGTGCAGGAAAAGTAAATTGCAAGGGATGTAAATGGGAGGAAAATTAAAGTGCAAAAATGTAAAATAGAGCATCACGGGAATGTAAATTGCAATTGAATCAAACTGAAATCGAAATGAACAGAACTTGTAAATTCAAAATGTAAAGTGCAGAAGCTTGAGCGAATGAGAACTAAAACAAAATGAAAACAAAAAGAGCAAAATTTAGGATAGTGATGAAAAACAGAGACCTAGTTAGTAATCTTTAAATTCAATTTGCAAGAGACTCAAATCTATAATCCTTGTTACTGAAGAAAACACAACCAATAGATTTGTATAATCTTAAAAAACTACTCTAAATTGAAAATAGTTTCCAAAATATTTTGTGGTTCTCTATTTTGCTTATATTTTAATCTATAGTAGGAGTCTAAGTGAACATTTAAGTCATCATAGACAAGTCTTAAGTATTCGTAAAGAACATCACATCTTTGCCAAATTGGATAATTGTACCTTTTACAAAGAAAATGCAATATTCCTTGGTTCAAGGTTGGTAAGGAAGGTGTTCAGGTTGATCTTGAGAAAATAAAGGTTATCTAAGAATGGCTCGCCCCTAAAATTGTAGTAGATGTATGAAGCTTTCATGGTTTAACAAGTTTCTATAGGAGATTCGTAAAGGACTTATTTATCATAGTTATACCTCTTAATGGACTTCTTAAGAAGGATATTCCTTTCATACGGATGAAATACAAGAAAAATCTTTTAAAAAACTAAAATATATGTTAATCCATTCACCCCTTCTATCTAGGTTCACAATCACTGTTTAATAATAGATTCCTAAACCTTGGCCCAAAAGATTGTTTAGTGTGCCATCCAAAAAACAATAGCTTGGATCAGATCTAGTCTTATCAATGCGCTAAATTCAATCCACACTAAAGTTGTGTTTGGATTGAGGAGTGGATTTATGGGGAGGAGAGGGAGTGGATTTGTGAGGATTAGAGAGGATGTGTGAGGTTGTTTGAATTGAGGAATGATAGAGTAGATTTGTGAGGATGATTTATTGAAATTTGTAAGTGATGTGATACTTGGGAGAGAATATAGAAATTATTTTAAAGGTGTAAAATGTAAGTTTACAAATTTATCCTTGTTATTAAAAAATATTTGAATAATGAATTACGATATATTTTTTTGTAGGTTTGAGTTAATTAAATTTTTCTAATATATAATATCTATAATTACTTGTATTTTTTAATAAAAAAATAAAAATTATAATAGAAAATATTTTTGCGTTAAATTGAAATAAATTTATTATATATTAAAATTTATGAAAATAATATTTATTATTGTATACATTTGTTATTTTATATAATTATATGTTTGGTTGATATTATAGTTTTATTTTATTATTTTCATTATTTATAATTATATGTTGTTATTAATAGTATAATTAAATATTTTCGAAATTGTTAAATAAATTTATGTAATATTTAATTTTGTATCTTGTAATAAAATGCATCCACAAGGGTATTTGGGTAAAATGCAAGAATCCTACATGTAATCAACAAAAATCTCTTCATTTGTGTGAAGAATTAAAAAAGGTTTTCACTCTCTCTCATCCACTTCCCCACTCTCAAAACCACTTAAACAAACACAAGAAACACTCACTCCCCCTTCCCTCCTCATTGCACATATTGGGAAACAAACACGTCATAATTAAGGCAATGTTTCGTCACCACTTTTCACTACCAAATTCCTAAACCTTGACCCAAAACATTGTTCAAAGTGCCACACAAAAATAATTAGTTTTGATCAAGCCTAACCTTATCAACATATCAGACTTAACCCATACTCAATGAGATATTGTTCACAATCGTTGTTCGCCATTAGATTATTGAATCTTGGACACAAAATATTATTTAGTTTGCCTACCAAAAGCAATGACATAAATCAGATATAGCCTTGTCAATGCACCATAATCAATCTATCCTAAATGGGACATTATTCCTCACCGTTATTCATTATTAGATTCTTGAACCTTGACCCAAAACATATTTAGTGTATTAAAACAACAACCTAGATTAGGTCTCCTTTTATTAATGCACCAGATTCCAGCCACACTTATGCTTTGTTTGGATTACAGAGTGAAAATGTGAGGGTGTGAGAGAGTGGAATTGTGAGGAATTGAGAAGAAAGTTTGGTGTGTTTGTATTGGGGTATGTTAGAGTGGATATGTGAGGAAAGTTTACTTGAGTTTATGAATGATGTGATGGTTGTTCACAATCGTTGTTCACCATTAGATTCTTGAATCTTGGACCCAAAATATTATTTTGTGTACCTCCCAAAAGCAATGACAAGAATCAGATATAGCCTTGTCAATGCACCATAGTCAATCTATCCTAAATGGGACATTATTCCTCACCATTGTTCACTATTAGATTCTTTAACCTTGACCCAAAACATATTTAGTGTGTCAAAACAACAACCTAGGTCTCCTTTTATTAATGCACGAGATTCAAGCCATACTTATCCTTTGTTTGGATTGGGGAGTGGAAATGTGAGGGTGTGAGAGAGTGGAATTGTGAGGATTTGAGAATAAAGTTTGGTGTGTTTGGATTGGGGTATGTTAGAGTGGATGTGTGAGGAAAGTTTGCTGGAGTTTGTGAATGATGTGATGGTTGGTATGTGATTTATAATTTTTTTAAAAGGTATAAAATATAAATTTACAATTTTATCCTTGTAATAAAAAATATATAAATAATAAAATATGAGGAGTTTATGTATATATTTTGCTTAATTATAATTTTTTAAATTATTTATAGTACCATAGAATAATTATTTTAAGAAAAAACACGAATAATTACTTTTATTTATTTATTTAACAATATTATTAAATATTTAATACAAATAAGTTAATTATTATTGGTAATATTATTTTTAATAAATTTATTTAATTGTTATTATTATTTTAAATTTATATTTATTATCATTATTATAAAAATTATTTTAATCATATTGTTCTTGCTGGTTGACCTCGGTCGGCCCCTAACAATGGTTGCTATCTCCCTTTGTCTTTGTCGCAGATTCCAACAGAGGGTGTTCTAACTATTGATTACACTCTGACGATCAAGTCAGTGAGAGCACTTATATATTATAATGTAGTGTAAATAGCGTAGAGTCAACTTACCTACTGGTTAGGGTCTTAGGGCCCCTTTATAGTAGCCGTCAAGCATTGATAACTGCATATGTTATATGATAATATTCTCCCTTATATTTTGAGATTGTATTTGTTGTAGAGTATCGTCTCTGACTAGGTCTTTTTTCTTTCTTCTCCTTCCAACAACTAACTCAAATCAGATAAAATCTTCTTTTGGTGTTTGGGTCATGTCAAAAATGAAAGTGGACACTTTCTTAGAGACACTGGGCCTTATCATGTTTGGGCCGATTTCTAGAATTACGGTATGCTCAACAGGTACCCCTCTAACTGATGGGCCAGGGGCCCAAATGTTTAGACTACGTACCTGGCATGCTCTGATCGGATCGTACACCGAACATGCTGACCAGGACACAGCCCCCAGCCTTAAGCCGAGCGGAGCAAGGCGAAGAGGATATAATGAGATGAAGAGGTAACGTCAGTGACAAGACATTTTGCCAGAGGGTAGGTTTCGCACGGGTTTTGAAGCGCCTCTGGGTGAAATGGCCATTCTTAGAGGCGTACACGTCGCTAACATCAACGGTCCTTATTTGGTGTCGTCTCACTTCCCTTACACTTTCAAAAAGCTTTATTTTAACTTCTACCTTCGTTCCTTGTTTAAGAGAAAAGAAAACCTTTGTCCTCTGCGATTGTGCCTCCTCTGTCATGTTGGTTATCGAGTATGTGCAATCCCCTCCTCGTTCTATTTTTCCTGAGTTTACACTATGTTTGAGATTCTTTGGTGTTTGTTTATCGTTTCTAAGATTAGGATTTGTCATTTGTTTCTAGGTTGACATTCATGTTCGTTCTTGTTGAAGTTGTTCTTGTCTAGTCTTTCGGTGTGTTTGTGTGCAAAAAGTTTTCCTAAATGAATTATGCATCCCTCTATCCCTGGGCCAAAAAGGAACTTCTTAAGGAAACCTCCATCTACACCACCCACTTAAAAATAAAGGAACTAAGAGAATATAGAGGGTTAAGTAAAATGCAAGAACGACAGTTAAAGTAGTTGAGTGTGGAGAGGACAAGCCTGTATGTTGTGATGGGTCCTCCATCCAAGGTCTTTAGTTGATATGCTCCATTTTTTAGTGCCTCCACTACTCGGTAAGGGCCTATCCGTTTTGGGGACAACTTATTCTCGAGTTGGTAAGGGTGAGCCTTGCGAAGCACAAGGTCAGAGACTCTAAATTGTCTTTGGTTCACTTTAGTTTTAAACCTTTGCCCTACTCTCATTTTCAATGCTTCAGAGGCGAAATTCCAAACTCTTGATGAATCTTCGAATATTTCTACAGGTATCATGGAATCGGTCCCATATACCAGATTGAACGGTGTTTCTCGAGTTGTGGATTGCGAAGTAGTATGATATGTCCACAGGATGCGAGGAACTTCCTCTGCCCATCCTCCTTTAGCCTTCTTGAGTCTTTTTCTCAAGCCTCTTAGTAGGATTCTATTAGTTGATTCAGCTTAGACCATTGATTTGTAGGTGTTCCACTGACGTGAATATTTGTTTGATACCTAACTCTTGACACATATTTCCGAGCTGGAAACTAGAAAACTGGGTCCCATTATTTGATACGAGATGTCGAGGTACACCAAATCGACACACAACACTTTTCCACATGAGATGTTGGATTTTCTAAACTATTATCTGAGCGGCTGCCTCGGCCTCAATCCACATGGTGAAGTATTTGATGGCTATGACCAAATACTTCATCTGGCATATGGCTAAAGGGAAAGTTCGAAGAATGTCAATTCCCCATGTGTGGAAAGGCCATGGGCTGGAGATCAAGCATAATACCTCTGGGGGCAAGTGGCTCCAATCGGCATGCTTTTGGCATTGTTCACATCTTTTCACATAATTCATGCAATCTTCCTTTATCGTCAGCCAATAATAACCTGCACGGATTGCCTTCAGCGATAAGGCTCATCCTCAAATGTGGCTTTCACAAATGCCCTCGTGGAGTTCGGACATTACTCAAGCGCACTAGTCGCCACTTGTGCATGTGAGCAACGGGTGCGTGAAACCATTGTAGAACCAAGTGTGTTCAAGCTTTGAAGAATCCACAACCCTTTGAAGGTTGATGAAGGGTTGGATGTGCTTGTTGTTGCTGAGTTGTCTTTTATATAGGATTTGGGGTAGATTTCATGTGTAATTCACTCTTGATTGAATCCAAAGCATAAGCATTCTCAATCCTTTTAAAAGAAAAGTGTTTTTCAAACTAAGTGAAAAATAACCTGTTGTTTTGTCGAAACAACCGATTGTTTTATACTTAGGTGTTTTTAGAAATGTTGAAAACTGTTTTCAATGGTTGACTTGCTGTCAAACCAAAACAACCGATTGATTCGTGGAAACAACCGATTGTTTGTTTTGGGACCATAACAGAAAACTGTTTTGTGCTTTGACTGAGCAT
>Ga0123342_1002351_pt1 | contig 31418 bp, 23 predicted proteins | sample Turbeawhitnodule_FD_89960 | JGI IMG/M metagenome (GOLD analysis project Ga0123342, IMG submission 89960) | Root nodule microbial communities of legume samples collected from Mexico - Turtle bean Mexico white nodule | ecosystem: Host-associated > Plants > Roots > Nodule | place: Mexico: Nepantla... | reverse complement strand
TATAAAAAAATATTTCATATAAAAGTTACTAAAAGGGCATTCCTATTATTATTTAAAAGAATGATATTATAATCCCTAAAGGATAGCTAGTTTTTTTTTTTTTTTTTTTATCTTCCAATTTCGTTCATTAAAATGGGTAAAAGAGAATGTACTTGTATCATTAGCGCTTTCAGAATAGCAATTGAGTACATAGATTTTTCTTTTTCATTTCAACTTCATTTTCTTCAAGCTATATATGATTGTGATTATACGGGCCACTAAGAAATAAATTCCATAAACTTGTGACAGGTAAAAAGTGCTTAGTTCACCAATCACTCTTATCAAAAATTGGATTGAACTAACTGATTGGATAAAAACCAGAGCCATATCGAATTTGGTTAAACATTCAGGTTGGTATTTTAGTTGACCAGTAAGAATCGATAAACCTGGATTTGAACTGATAAGAATTCGTGTTGACTCGGTTGCTGCAGTACATCAAAATATCATTAAAGAAATAAAGCAAGCAAAAGAAAGTGGCAGGACCAAACCACGTACAAAAAATTTTACTTAACAAAAGATGGGATATCATCCACTAAACTAATTCCTGAAGAAATTCCATGTACCACAAGTTTATCAGTATAACTATTTCCCACTATAAAAATGCGTGAAACTCTAAAATATATATGTTTGATGAGCTGAAGACAATTTTTCAGTCTGTTTCTTTAACTCAAGGAATCAAGGATGTATCAACAATGCTTCAATCACAGATAAATAATCACATTCCAACAAAAAATGCATCCACCCCATCCACCCTCTGCTATAAAAAACTTCAATGGCCAAAATATAACCCACAATTTCAGGATAAAAAAACATCCTTGACAGTAAGTGGAGCAGCAAAGCATCTCAAAGCATTCGCCAAATTAAAAAGTTATCAACTTTTTTACGCTAGTTAAAAATGTTAATGTCATTTAATTATATTCATAAACATATTTTTATGTGTTTTTAACTGGAGCTCAATTTCAAGAGTAAAATAAAGTTATTCAAAAATAGAATCTCAATTATTAGAAGAGTATTTTTTAGATAATGTCATTAAATAAGATGAAAGAAATTGAAATTGGCTTATATTTAGGTTCATAAAAAAATGTTTACTGATAATTAAGTATGGAGAGAGTATATCTTTAGTAAAAAAAAAGGCAAATTGAATATATGTTATTAGTTTATACAATTTAATTATTGATTTAATTGTTTATTGACGGACAACTGTGATTCAATCCTGGACTTATCATTAAGATGATAATACGGGCTGTGCTGATCTGGCCTGTTTTGATCCATTCTGCATAATAATTACTTGTATAAGCAAAAATTTTAAAAAATTACATGCAAATATTGCAATAATAATTTTGTTTCAATATTTCACATGTTTGTTGTACCTCATGAGATCATTGATAATAAAATTTAAATAAATATAAGATTAATGACATTTAAATAAATTAAATAAATATAAGATTAAATGTACATCAAATAAATATGTCAAAGTTAAATATTTGGTGAATAAAAAAACATAGAAAAAAAATTATAAAATTAAAAAATATAGTTCGTTGCTAGATTTCAATAACATTAATGAATTTTTTATTAGAGGTTAAGAGGGTTAATCCATCCCACCTCATCATTGATATATTCACACTACGGATTATTTGAAACAAGTGAATCAGTGGGTTAAAGTAGGTGCCTTTTCTGGTGAGCTCTCTAGCAGCCTGCATGGTGAAATCCACACTGTCATCTAACCCATCATGTTCTAGTAATAGTTATACCAATGAACAACTTTTCAGTTTGTGCAAATGTAAAACTACCACACATATTCCATAAATGTAAACCTCACTAGAGGAAAATAATTAAGTTTCTAGGTATTATTGGTAAAACATATTTTGTAATTATTCATCTTATAATTTTACTCATAGGAACATTTTTTTTGCCACAGACAAAATATATTCTCTCCAACAAATTTTGTATGCCACGTCTTGTCCATTGATTCATTAGTCTATAGTAATTATGGAAGAGATAGAGAATATGATGAATGAAATAAAAAGTTTGAGAAGCCACTTTTTCAGTTTGTTTGTGTGGACAAAAAAATCACTTTCCTTAAGAAAAACATTATTGTTCCACGTGGCGAGTGTTGAGAAGGCTGAACCTAATCGAAACCTGTGTTGGACGTTGGAAGTTGGAACCAAAGAAGCAGATAATAAGTTGAAAATGAATCCAGTGATGAATGGAAGGAAAAAAAGGAGTAGAAGGTCTGTGAAGTGTGTGATCAATGGCAGCTTCAAGTAGCATCATCTCCTTCTCTTCTTCTTCACTCTTCACTCCAACAACACCTCAACCAAAAACCCATTGCCTCCTCAAACACACAAAGCACAATGATCATCTTCCACCATCTTCCTTCACAACTCTTTCTTCTCTTAGGATTTCAAGACCAACAACAACCTTTGGAGTCTCTTCAACCACAAGGGTTAATGTTCCTCCTCGTAGGTTGAGTTGTTCAGCCTCTGCATCTTCCTCTTCCACTCTTCCCTCGGCTCTTCTATTTGACTGTGATGGAGTCCTTGTAGATACTGAGAAAGATGGTCACCGCATTTCTTTCAACCAAACCTTCCAAGAGGTACACATACATACACTTTTAAGTTATGTTATGCACACACTTTTTTTCCATTGAGAATCCTGTGATTGTAACCATGTTGGAGTTGCTTAACTCACTCTTGGTAGACTCTACAATGCTATATGATGCAAGTTTTCTCTTATGAGTGGCACAATTATCTCACAATTCTTACAAACTGTTGAAGAAATGTTGTACGTAATAACTACTCTTAAGAACTAACACGTTTGTTACTCCAGTTGAACTACTACTCCAATAATTGAACTGCATAAGAATTGGTTTTAAACTTAAGAATCACATGAATTACTCCCATTGGGGATGCTGAACTGGTTCTTAATGCTTTCTTTCTTGGTTCACTTTTTTCTTTAACAAATGTGTTATTGGTTTGTCCCTGTTTTTATCATGCAGAGAGATCTGGGCGTTACATGGGATGTGGACTTGTATGGAGAATTGCTCAAAATTGGAGGCGGAAAAGAAAGGTTTGCCTCTTGTTTAGAAACATTTTGAAACCAAAGTTTAAAAAGAAACAGTTCACTACAAGAGTTGCATTGCAGTCACAACAAGGTTTTTGAGTCTGATGGGATAGCACTTTGTGACTGCATCAGCCTCATTGCAGAGTTTGTGCAATATAAAGGATTGTGAAAAAGTAACTATTGTAATAACAGCCGCCATTTAAATCTTGACTGCAATTTAAAACCTTAAACACCTCTAGATTAATAAAATTGGACTTGGATTGGTCCCATCTAAAGACGTGAGTGCTATAGTTGAATTCATCTTTTGAATGAATTTCAAGTTATACTTGATGTGCCTTTTTTTCTCTGTTTTACCAGGATGACAGCATACTTTAACAAGACAGGTTGGCCTGCGAATGCCCCAGCAGGTGAACAAGAAAGAAAAGAATTCGTTGCTTCACTTCACAAACAAAAGACAGAACTATTCATGGCTCTTATTGAGAAAAAACTGTTGCCTCTTCGTCCAGGTGTTGCAAAGTTGGTTACTATCTGTTCTTTTATCAGTTGCAAAGTTTAAAATAAAACCATTCCTTACCCTCCATCTAATAGTTGTTTTACCATTGGATTGATTTGTTTCATGATTTGATGTTGGAAGCTTTTTGACCAAGTAATTTTTTGCTGCCTCCATTCTTCATAATTAAAGTTTAGAACAACTTGATATTTGGGATGGTTGCTTCAGCATAATTTTATTCGAACTGGAAATTCAAGAGAAGTAGTCACTTGCCAATTAAATAGTTGATTAAGAACATGCAAAGCATCCCATATCATGAGTTCCTGATCTTGTTTCTTCCCTAAACTTTAATCTAATATTGTTTATGCTATCATTCAATTTCTAATTAACACTCATGGTTTTTATGTTATGTGTGATTATCAAGAAAGATAAAGCTTGTGCCTTGTCTTATTGCATGTTTCGTTTTCTATAAAAAATATAGGATTATCGATCAGGCTTTATCTCAAGGAGTCCAAGTTGCAGTTTGCAGCACTTCCAATGAAAAGGCGGTATGCATAATCAATTAGCTATTCAATTCCTTAAATGAATCTGTTCTGAGTTATGGGAGAATTGGCTAACTGATCCTTATTTCATAATATTTTATAGATTCAATTCCTAATAGACCAATAGTTTATAGACTAATGGTCATATATTGACATTGCTGTATGATCTTCAATGAATCCAGTCCTAGCAATTTGAGCTGTTAATAGGTCAACTTTCAAATTGTAATTACTTATTAGAATAATTGTCAATGAGTGAATCATATTCCACTGGTGATTGGATCCACATTTATTTGTTATTTCATCTTCAGACCTAAGTTGTGAGTTGATTTTAGGTCTCTGCAATAGTATCATTCTTGCTGGGACCTGAGAAAGCAGAAAAAATCAAGATATTTGCAGGAGATGTGGTTCCCCGTAAAAAGCCTGATCCAGTAAGAATTCCATCCTTCTAATTGTTAGATTTTTCAGGGACACAATCAAAGTATGCAGAGCCCTATTTTACAACCCTGTATATTAACATTCCATTCAATAGAAATCAATTAAAAAACGAAACTCAATTATTAGAAGTACTTCTATGCTCAAGTATGAAGTTAAGTATCCAGTTTAGTGTTCTGAAATCTTCAGTGATTCTTTCTATAAAAAGTTCTGTTGGGGTATAGCTAAGCTACCTAGTAGTATGTTAAAACTGAGTTATGACTCAATGATTGAATTCACAATATGGCTTGATCTAGGCATCTAATTGCATCATGTTCTTTCTGACAGGCCATCTATTTGTTAGCAGCCAGTACTCTGGGTGTTGAATCTTCAAGGTATCTCACTATGGTAGTGCCTAGGTGATAATAACTTGTGCTAAAATTATTATTCAAATAAGAAGCCATAAATTTCTACACTTCATGTTTAGGTTTGACTCAGCAGGTGTATTTTATGATGGCTTAACTCAAGTCTTTTACATTCACTTTTTATTCATTGGCATGTAAGATTTGAATGTGAAATTTCATTATTTGTTTTCTATAGATGTGTTGTGGTGGAAGACAGTGCCATAGGCCTAGCAGCTGCTAAAGCAGCTGGAATGACATGTATAGTAACAAAGAGTGGGTATGTTTCTACTTACTAAATGGATGCAGCTTTGTGTTTTCTAAATTTCTACCTGATAGGGAATATGAATACACTACTTGTTTGATTAGCCTCTTCATTAGTATTAGCCTTTGCCTAATTGGAATTAAAGTGCTGATAAAGACATTGCAACTCTATACTAACAGACAATTTTGTTGGTATACTAACAATTTAACTTCGGCTAAACATGCTAGAGTGACTGAGGCAATCCTAATACTTACATTTTTTGTCCATTAGTAAATGACATTCTTTTGTAGGAATACCATGAAAATGTTTATCCAACCTTACAATATCTAATCATATTTGAAAACAACGTAAAATACTTCAGCACATAAGCATCTTTGTGGAACTATTTTTGTCTGTGATGTAAAGGCTGCACAGTGATGTTACAGCTCTTAATGCCTTCTTGTTATCCACCAAAAAGTTTAAAGTGGACACAGTCTTCATTATTGAAGTGAGATAAAGTAACTGACAAAGTAAATGAACAACTGATTGACACAGTATATGATGCTATATCTAGCAACGTTGCTAAATGCTTTCATGCATAGCTTAAACATTAACAATAGATTGGGTTTAATGCCTCAAGATTCTAGGGACAGGTAGTGTCTCAGCATGCTTTTCTCCTCCACAGTGATTAATATCTTGGCCTAACATAACTGGAAGACATTTATTTTTTTAACTGATTAGGTTGAGGGTATTCTTAGCAGATTTTCTTTTTTTTCTTAAATTTTATGGTTAACTTATCTGTGGTTGGACATCTGCAGTATAATATAATGCAACCCCTTTTCCACATGAACCTGCTTTCCATGGTAATTAAGTGCTGACCATATTCAGTTCCAATAAACTTTTGAACCTGATAAACATACACCCATAATTTTAAGGTATATGGGAATAAAGGAAAAGAGAAATAGAAGAAAAAAAATGGAAAGATAGATACATGTTACAAGTGATAGTGCCAATATGTGATGGGAAAAGAAGAGAAATAAGAGATGAAAGAGAACTTGGTGTATTTTAATACTTTTCCTTTTTTGGCTTTTGATTTACCTATAAGATGTTTGTGCAAAAACTTTCTCAGTAACATTCTTAAATAGAAGTTGGTTTTGTGAAGATGATGTTGGTTTACACTGATTGTTTCATCCAAATGCAGCTATACAGAAGATGAAGATTTTTTAAATGCAGATGCAGTCTTTGACTGCATTGGTGATCCTCCTGAGGAGAGATTTGATTTGGCATTCTGTGGTAACCTTCTTGAGAAGCAATACGTGAGGTAGCACAACTCTAGGATTTTGTTTCATTAATATTTCTATCTGTGCCCATCTTGACCTATGTGTTCAACCCCACCCTTCCAAGACAATGATGAAAATATCACCATGGCTTCAATAAAGAATCTTCATTTCTTTTCAAGTATACTTCTTTTACTATCAAATAAATAGAATGGAAGACGCTTAAAACCTTAAATTGACGCTGGAAGTTTAAAGCTTCTATCTCTTGTAAACTAAAAAAACTTACTTAGGGTGCAGTTGTTAGACTTTGAGACCAAATTTCAATCTCAGCATGGTTTCCGTTTAAGAAATGCGCTAATTTCATGTCACGTAATTATATGATAGTACTAAACTACTATAATAACTTCATTTGTGAATAAATATGTATCGAAGTAAGGGTGGCAATGCCAGCCCACAATAAAAAAATAAAATAAAATAGATTCACTATTTTGACATGTTCACTCGCTTAGGTCTGTTTCGCATAACTCACAATCCACATTAGATAAGTGCAGGGCAGGTCAGTTTGCTAGTCAGAAAAATAATAAAAATGAAGAAATATATATATATATATATATATATATATATATATATATTACAACTGCATTAATATTTTTTTTATTTTTAATAAAATTTTAATTTTCTTACGCGGGTTGGCACGGAGGTTTGCGGGCCATCCCTTATGAGGGACGGGCCAATGCATGCGAGGCAGGTCAATACGGAGCAGGTTCACCAGTATTGTCATCCCTAATTGAAGGTCCCTTATTAGTTCTATTTCTTAAAATAATTTTATTTATTTATTCATATGATGTTATATAATATATGTTTTAAAAAATAATCTTAGTTACAGTTTAAGATTTGTTATTGTAATAGAGATTATGACAATATGTGAAAAATAAGAAAGACACAATAAGGAGAGTTGAATTATGTTTTAATTATATTTAAAAAAAAATTCATAATTATCATGTGATGATGAGTACTCAAATGATGGTTTTGATGATGGTTTTGTTTGTCTAATGATGAGACAAAGACTTTTGCATTTCGTAGAGTATAATAGAGATAACTTTACAACTTAACTAATTTTCTAAACTAATGCATCTTGAACATGTATTTTCAAAAGTAGTTCTCCTTCTTCTATTAATTTAAGTGATAATAACATGTAATATAATGGAGATAGGGAAGAGAGAAAATACATACAAAATTTTTATATTGGTTTGTCTTTCGAAACAAACTACATCCAGTTCTTAATCAACAAAATGAGTTCCATTAAGTAGACTAATGCTGCCAAAATATTTTGAGTATTCTTTAGAATCGTATTCACTTTTAGCTAATCCTTTTAGTATTGTTTGGGCTCGTAGTCACTCCTAACTAATCCTTTAAGTATTTTTTTCATAAGTCATTCCAAACATAACGAGTATTCTTTCAGCTCACAATCACTCATGGTTGACCGTATTGAGTATTCTTTTTCAAGTGACTCGTAGTTCAACCAAGTATTATTTCTCAAGCCACTTCTAACTCAACTACGTATTCTATCTCAAGCCACTCGTGACTCAACTGAGTATTGATAACTCTCATTTTCAAACATATTGTCAAATTTCTAACCTGACTTGTTATCTCGTTGTAGATAGTGGATCATGCTACAATTTTTGTAGTATTAGGTTAGTTCAAAAGTGAACTTGACTACCATTACTCATCCAACATCGTATAAACTTCATTCGATTTTAAAATATGAGAATATGGTAGTCAACCACCAGGTGAAAGTAAAGCTTTCCGTAAGGTACTATGAGGAAAAAAAATTATGCGATTTAGTACCAATGGAAGTTTGTGATGTTTGTTAGGACGACCTTGACAATTTGATGATAATACCATTCATGAAGATCGTACTAATAAAATAATTTTCACTTAAAAGAAAATTAATTTTGTACTTAATTCTTTATCAATTTCTCAAGTGGTAGTTTCCCAAGAACAAACACATTAGAAAATGGAAAAAGAAATAAAAGAAAAGAAAGAGAAAATTGTCTGGTTCTCCTAGGACAAGAGCTTAGGAAGATAGGGTGGACAAGAAAAACTAAAAAGAAATTTTGAGTAAAGGAGAAAAAGAAAAGAAAAATCATTGAACTCTTCTTCTTTAAATAAATTTTATGTTGATCTGCCAAAAGAAATTGAGCAATTTCAAGAAATACGACAACCACAAAAGAAAGACAAATAAATAAATAAAAAATAAATTTTCTTTTAAAGTCATGCCGAGAGTGAATTAACGCATTTGAAGTATTGTCCGCTTTGGAAGTTGGTGCTCCATCACAGTTTTGTCCTAAAAAGGCATCTCAAAGGATGAATGGAGGAGGAAGTATATAAACTGTCATTGGCATCGACTCCTAGGCCCTTGACCTTGACTCCTAACATACAGAAACAAACCCTTGACCTTGACTCTGAAAGATATGAAACTATATTATCATACGAGAACACAAATATTATTTGACATTTTTAACAGAGACATCCTCTCTAATAATAATGATCTTATTAAACAAGTAACCATATAACTATAAAGATATAGTCTTCTTTTAATTTTTGCAATCACGTTAGTCCACACAACTTTCTTTTGTGATTTCTTTTTAGTACATATAAATGGTAAATCACGATAGTATAGTACCGTTAACTTAAATTCATTAACCAAACATTAATGTCATATCTCAACGAAGAACACTCTCATGGTTACCTTACAATACATGAAGCAAATGAATAAATTGTTATCATAACTAATCAAATAAGAAAGTTCAGAAAAAATGCTTGACCCTAATTTTAACGTCTGTAATGAAAATATTTCTTTATTTTGCCGAAATTTCAAATACATTATTTTTACCTATTCTTTTATAGTTTATGCCTTTTGAAATATATTAATTAATATTATATGATGACGTGAGTGCGAGAAAGAATGCAACAGAGTGAGGTTTTGGTGGAAGGATCAAAACAGAAGGCAAAAACTTGACAGTGGAGGCAAATAGAGTGAGTGAATAGCAAAGGGTGAAGAACGAAGGAGAAGAATGAAACGGTTTTTCAAAGTAGTGGAGAAAGATTCAGATGGGTCTGCGAAGAAGCCAAGAGAGAATGAGAATGATGCCGAGGCTGAAGAGAACAAGAAGAAGGAACCGTTGAAGTTTATGACATGGAATGCCAACAGTTTTCTTCTTCGGGTCAAAAACAACTGGCCCAACTTCACCAACCTCATCACCACTTTTGATCCTGATGTCATTGCCATTCAGGTTCCTTTTCATGCAACCCCCTTTTCATTTTTTCCATTTTACTTCATCATAGTTGTGGAACCTATTTGGAGGACCATTGAAGCCAAGGTGTTCTACCTTAAGCACGAAACTTTGGATATATTGCATTGCTTCTTTGTGCAAATAATAAACTTGGTGTGGCATGAAATATTCATTAGGAAGTGAGGATGCCTGCTGCTGGAGCAAAGGGTGCATCTAAAGTTCAGGGAGAAATAAAAGATGATACAAGTGCAGCCAGGGAAGAAAAGAAGGTATCTTTATGTTCTTTTGCTGATTGTGCCCATGACATGAGTTGATGGGGTCAATCTATTGTGTATGTGTATTACAACTTTTATGTAACTTAATGAAATGAGGTGAATTGATAAAAAAAAATTGGGACTTGGGTGAATGAGATTTTCTGCTTTGGGGTTTAGCATAATCTTGGAGGGGTTGCGGGGATTAGCTTGATCGTCTTCTTCAGACGTGGTGCAGGAAACTAGCATTATCTGGGAATTCTCTCAACGTTGATGCTGTTTTAAGACACAGGAGGGTTACCATTGAGAACGCCAAGTAAAATAATGAAAAATAATTGCTTGAAATCAAACATTGATGCGAGATGATTGTTAATGACAATCATATTTGCTAGTAATTATAAATTGAATGTAGGGAAAGCTGAATCATACATTGGAACCTTTAAAAACATAGGTTTAGGGGCTTGGGTGAGATAGGAAAGCATCTCAAAAGGTGCTTTATGAAAAAACATTTTCATAAACCATCCCCACCAGAAGCCCTTCTAGCTACCACAAAATGATGGTGGAGGAGGAATGGTTGGTTTTCAATAGCCATTGGGATCAAAAGGCTCTAGATACCATCTTAGAATTGAAAGAGAATGAAAGAACTGGTTTTATTTATATGCACTGGCTTTGTCTAACTCCGTTTCCCTGTTCTTGTGTTCTAGATTTGTGCCAAATCTTTGTCGAGATATTTTGAATAGATTTGACCTTCTGTTTAGCAGCTATGATTCTGTGTCTATAATGGTAGATTTGATACCCTCATCTTTGCAATCCTTGAAAATTGAAAACCACAAAATGTGTGCTCTATTCTTGTCTTTCTCTCTGCTACTTCAACATTGAGTTTGTCGACTCCTCATGATCTTCCTTCTCACTCAATCAAATGTAATGCCTTAACACCATGTATGTGATATTCATTGCTTCCTTGCATTACATAGATGACATTATTGATCATTAGTGTCGAGCTTCAAATGATGAAGTGGGGATGAATTAGATGAAGTAGATAACATGTAACAGTGATGTATTATAAAACAATTTGAGTTCGATTAAGAAACAAGACAAGTAATGAAATCTTATTTCCGTACAAAATTATGAAAAAAATGTAGCAGTGGCTTCTGTACAGAAACAATAATGATCACTTTATAGATTCCAGCTTGAGCCCTTGCAGAAGTAATGACCAGAGAACAACCTACTAGCAATGATAATCAGCATAAAAACAGTAACAGAGAGAAGAAAACTCAGAGGAAAGAAGAATTATCAGAGAGAGTACTAGACTAATGTCCCTCTTATCTCGCTAACCCTCTCAATAAAACATTCTCCCTCCTGATTCCTCACAATAAGACATTATCCCTCCTGATTCCTCCCTATAAGACATTCTCCCTCCTGATTCCTCCCAATAAGACATTATCTCCCTCCTGATTTGTGTGCTCCTTCTTGTTACCACACTTTTAGGATCAGGCTCCACGTGTTCCTTAACACTAACTTATTCTGCTCCTCCTTCCATGTCGTTATTTCCATGGGTGCCCACATCAGCTTGATCTTGCTCACTTGTTACAGTGTCATCAACATAAACAAGAAGATAAATGCACCCACTAGGAGGAGAATGAAAGAAGAAGACAGAATGATCAGCCTCACACCTAGTCATGCCAAATTGTATTATATAAAGAAATGTTATCTGAATGTTGTGTGTCTAATGCAGACCAAATGGTATGTATTTTTACCAATTTACAGAATCAGATACAGTAAATTATTGCCTAATAATCAGGGATCAATAATCCTAATTTTCTAGAATCTGTAATAGCTAATGAGTAACAAATCTGTGACAGCTAATGACTAATTACATTCTCACGTTACTTTCTAATATTTTAGGGCACATTTGTTCAAACCTATGCAGATATTGATGCGTGCACTCTCTGCTCCACCTTTTTGCAACTATCATGTTTGGTGGTCTCTTGCAGATTCAAAGTATGCAGGGACAGCACTACTTGTGAAAAAATGCTTCAAGCCAAAAAGTGTTGTTTTCAACCTTGATAAATTAGGTATTCTGCTTTGCAGATTTTTCTTATGGTATTTATGGCATTAAATGTTTCTTTTGCTTATATAAATATTTTCAGCTCTCAAGTGTCCGATATTGACTTTACCAGTGGTGTTATTATTATTTTTCTGAAAAATGTCCAACATAAACGTGGCAATTCTCAATCCTGCCATGATTTGATTGTGTCCTTGTGACTTTAAAAGAATTACATGATGTTACTATTACAATACATATTGTTTTTTATTTGGAAAAGAAGTGGAAGGAGAAGGATCTGGAATCCTCCTAAATATAATTTTTATATATTGGTTCTTGAAATTTCTTAGTGTTAAAAGTTTATATTATATGAAATTCCAGTCCAATTTTTAAAATGAATATTTATATATCTTAAAAAGATGATTCATATAAAGAGTCAGCCAAAATAAGTTTTTAACAAATCTGCATATTGGATTATGTTCCATGTTTGGTTCACTACTGATGGATCTTTATTTTTATTGTTAGCTTCAAAACATGAACCTGATGGTCGAGTGATCCTAGCTGAATTTGAAACACTTCGTTTATTGAATACGTATGTACCAAACAATGGATGGAAAGAGGAGGCAAACTCGTTTCAAAGGAGAAGAAAATGGGACAAAAGGATTCTTGAATTTGTTGCACAAAATTCAGACAAGCCTTTAATATGGTGTGGGGATCTGAATGTCAGGTGGCTATTCTTCATTTTTTGTTAGGCTTTGGGGATATATGATTGATTATTTTTTGCCCTTCGTTTAGCAACATAGTTTTATCTCTTCCATTTTTTTGTCATAAAGATTTGGTTTAGTGTCAAGGTCAGCTCTTGGTTTCATCTATAGATTTATTAGCAGCCATGATATGAAAAAAGAAAAATTCCAATAGTTTGAGAGGACGACTTAGATTTATTTTTTATTTTATTTTGATGTAACTTTTTGCATCATATGAAACTAATTCGTTGAAGCTACACCTTGCCTCTGATCCTTTAGTTTATAACAATCTGAATTTTTTTTAATTGAAGTATCTCATTCACTAGAATTGTTTTGAATGTTTAGTGAATTGTTCTGATTTTTTGTCTATGTTTACGTTGTCTACTATTTGACTGTGGCTATTATGCATCCACACCCTCTAAGAAGGAGCTTTAAATACATTTATATTCATTCTGTGCAGCCATGAAGAGATTGATGTAAGTCATCCCGAGTTTTTCAGTACAGCAAAACTCAACGGTTATATTCCTCCAAATAAAGAGGTCTAAGCAATTTTCTCTTGAAGTTTAAAATATATGTATTCTTTTCTTTTTGTGATATTTCATTCGCAGTTAGTTTCAATAGATTTAACTTAAAACTTAAGCTATTAGATTGAGTAAATGATGAAAGGAAATTGATTAAGATGGTTTGAGCATGTACTATGGTGACTAGACAGAAGCATCCATGAGGAGAGTAGATTGCATGAGTTTTAGTCCTGTGAGAATGGGAAGAAGCAGACTGACAAAGATATTTAAGTAAGTTGTCAAGAGGGATATGATGAAGATATTACGAAAATTTGGTCCTTAATGGAAATGAATGATTGTGTGATCTATGCAGCTGACCTCACTTAATGAGATGGTGTTTTTGTTGTTGTAGATCTAACATGTCCCCTCAGGCAAGTGCTCTATAGGCTTTAATTGTAGGAAATTCATACGCTAACTTTCCTTTGTGCTGGAATTAAATTTAATTATGATGTATGAGTGAAACAAGGATTCAAACCTTAGGGGCTTTGCTACCTTGTCTAGGAGTTACTCTCCTTTGATATGCCCAGTAATGGTTTTATATCTACAGTTAGCATCAATGGAGTAGAAGTTGTCCATCTGATCTGATGATATGGGCTTTATGCAGGATTGTGGCCAACCTGGGTTTACCTTGGCGGAAAGAAGACGATTTGGTACCATCTTAAACGAGTGAGTGGTCTTTTATATATAGTATTTGATTGTCAACTTTCATTGTAAAAGGAACCATTGAGAAAATGTTAGATTTCAAACTTCATATCCATTTTAACAGTGGAATGGAATCCGTTGCAGTAAGGGCTAATTACTGCAAGTATTAGAAGACTAGGAGATGTTGGACCCTGCATTTGTTCTTTAGATAGTATTCTCCAGAATTTTTGAATTATTTTATGATGTCGGTATCTTTTGAGATTCCAACCCAAGCCAAGGCCAACTAAATTGATAAAAAATAACCTTGCCCATAGTTGACTTGTTACTTTTTGTAGTAACTCCTTATAACCTCCTTTTACCAATTATTTTTTAATTATTTACTAGTTATTTATGTTTTTAAAGTCTTATTAACTGATATTATGGAGCATGCACCAGGGGAAAGCTGATCGATGCTTTCAGATTTCTGCACAAGGATAAGGACATGGAGCGAGGTTTCTCATGGTCTGGAAACCCAGTTGGAAGGTAAGAAATTAAACTGTAGGAATTGGTTTCCAATGTTAATGCTGATTAATTATTGTGTTGAGGAAAAATCACACATATTTTTGGTCTTTTCTCTAAACCATTTTTTCTTTTTCACCTTTTTTGTTTATTAACAGTGAAGGCATCCTCTATAATATCTAATTTGCGTTAAAATGTATGGCAAATTTAAGGAATGAGATTTTTTATTTTTATTTTTTAGCCAGACTTTCTTGTTATCTAATTTAATCTGCATCATAAGCCTGTTAGTTCTCACGAGTGTTTTCTTTGAAGGTATCGTGGAAAACGGATGAGAATAGACTATTTTTTAGTTTCAGAGAAACTGAAAGAAAGGATTGTTGCATGTGAAATGCATGGACATGGGATAGAGTTAGAAGGTAAGTTTCTACTCATGAAAATGGTATTCCTATTCAGTTGCTTATGCAAAAAATGTGAAACTCATGACATGGATTTGATTTTATTGCTGATTCATCATTTAGCTTATTTTAGTGTATATGAAACCAAACCAAACTGCAGTTTGTGTTATTTGGTGCTAACTTGTAAACTACATGTTATAACAAGCATGACCTTGTTCTTGTCTCTGCTCTGCAGGTTTCTATGGAAGTGATCATTGTCCCGTTACCTTGGAGCTCTCTCCTAGTTCTGACAATGAGGATCCAATATAAGAAGTGTTTTTTTTTTGTCATTTATTTACCTTGGAGCTATGCTTTCACTATGTTCTCTCTATTATGTGGAGTGAAATTTTTTGGCATTTTCACTATTTCTCTTGCATGTTATAGTATTGATTAGGTGCTTGATCATGGCCCATCTCTTGATAATATTTCCAAGAACTGGAACACGGTCTCCACCACTGCAAAACTAGCAAACAGTGTTATCTATAGTGTTATCTATAGGGATGACAATGCGGGGTGGGTCATGCGAACCGGTTTGTAATCCGTTAGCCAAAAGCACGGGGTGGGCTTACTAATCCAACTTGTTGACTCGCTTAAGCCCGTCCTGCATAACCCGTAGCCCGCGTGGACCAACAACGGGGTGGATTGGCTTGCTGACCCGCGTAAAAGAAAGTATTAAATTTTAAGTTAACGCACCAACACAACGTAACATCTCATTTACTCCAATTCAAACCTATTAGGTTTGCCTTTGCGCACGCTCCGCACGTCCTCCACTCCTTCTAGCTTCCTGCAACTCCGACGGCACCCTCCACCATCGTCCTCTAACATCATTCTTCTTTAGGTTTGTTCTGCCCCTTGTGAGAAAGTATTGATTGTAAGATTGTATTACTATGTCTAAATACATGGAGAACTTTCTAAATTGGCATATTAATTATGGGAACCGTATGAATTATGGCATGTTTTGTTTGTGTTATCATTCTTCATTTTTTGATATATTATTATTAACCAAAAAAGATAAATATCTCTGTATACAAATCCTATTTTACAAACTGATCATGTATACAAGTTATGATGGATGGACAAATCTTTTATAAATCACTGGATATGATCTTAATTTGCAAATTAGAATAGATGAGGAATGTATTAACATGTCCTTTGTGAGTATGAAATTGACGAAGATAATATTAAAAAACAAAATTATTAGAACATGAAAAAAAAGGATAAGGTTGACACATATGATTGTTGGAGGTATTTTAGATTCGTAAGGATGAAAAAAAAAGGGCAAGGTGCAATAGTTGCAACATAACTGACGGAAGAAAATATAGTACTTCTCATTTAAATTGTCATGGTATGGAATGTGATAAAAGAAAATTGAAGATGTGGGTCAAATGATTTTAGATATGCAGGGAAAGTTGAAGGCAAAAAAGATAAGACAAGTTGTACATCGTGAATTGTTGTCTAATCTAATCATTAGGCACAATTTGTCTTACAAATTTGTTGAGTATCCCGAACTTAGGACTTTAAACTAGTGTCTTGATGCAATCATGGTTTCTAGAAACACTATTAAGGCTTATATTAGGAAAATGTATATGAAAGAAAAATAATGCTTAAGGGAATTGTTTGCTTCTCCTAGTAGGATATGCTTAACTTATGATTTATGGACATTTATTAATATTGAGTGTTTCATATCATTCTCTGCATATCTTGTTGACCTGAATTGAAAGTTAAATAGCAAGCTATTGAACTTTTGTGGTATATCTCCCCTCACACAGGTTTTGAGTTGTCTAAGAAAAATAATGAATTTTTACAAGATTGGTGACTAGAGAAAAAAGTGTTTTCTATGACTTTGGATAATGCTTTTACTAATGATGTTCTCCAAAATACTTTAAAAAGACAACTTCTTTTACAAAATGGTTTGATATATGGTGGTGAATTCTTTGATATTCGTTGTTGTGCACACATATTAAATTTATTTGTTCAAGAAGGATAAAAGGTGTTTAGTGATGCTTTGGACCAAATTAGAAATGACATCAAATATGTGAGGGGTTGTAAGTAGAATGGTGAAATCTGAACAATGTCTTGAAAGGTTTAGTGATATTGATGCATCATGTGGGTTGTGTCTTGATGTCCTTACAAGATGGAACTCTACTTGATGATTAAAAGTGCTCTTAAATATTAAAATGTTTTTGGAAGTTTGCCCTTGGTTGATGAATCTTATAAATATTGTCCTTCAAAGGAAAAGTGGAAGAGAGTTGGAACAATTTGTAGCTTCTTGTTACCTTTTATAATATCACTAACTTGATTTCTGCTACAAGTTATCCTACTTCCAATTTGTATTTTTTACAAGTTTGGAAAATTCAATGTTTGTTGGTGGAAAATGTGAAAGATGATGATGCACTAATTAAGAACATGGCTAAATTTATGATAGTAAAATTTGAGAAATATTGGGATGAATATAGTGTTGTACTTGCATTTGATGCAATTTTAGACCCAAGGATGAAGTTAGAAACATTGGGTTTTTGCTTTGAAAAGATTGATTCACTTATTTGGGAGCTGAAATTGGAAAAGATAAGGAAAAATTATACAAACTTTTTGTTGAATATTCTACCAAAGGTTTGAGAACATCATCAAATGTTCAAAACCATAAGTAAGGACAATCTTCATCCTCGTCTATTTCTAAACCAAGTCTTTTTTATTACTTTAATTCATTTTTAGTTTTTTTTTAAATTGTCCATTACACATGTTACTAGTTACATCATAATAGAAATTAAAAATGCGCAAACTTCAAGTAGGTAATAAAGTTAAAAGGACACAACTTGACACTTGTTTGGATGAAACAACTTTGGAATTTGACTTTTTAGAGCAAATGGATGTGTTAATGGCTAGAGATTTGTTGAGCATCCCTATAACCATAGTTGCATTAGAATTTGCATTTAGCATTAGGCATTAGTTCTCGAGTTCTTCTTAACAAGTATAAGAATTGTCTTTTGCCTGAAAATGTAGAAGCAATAATTTGTACTTCTAGTTATAAGATTGAATTTTCAGAGGGTAATTCAATTATTTTAATTGATCATAATTTTATTGTATTATTTTTATTTTAAATTAATTCATTCGTTGTCATTGTTTTAATGTAAGTAGATGACGAGGAAGATTATAATTATCAAAAAGTTGATGAAAAATCTTCTAAGATTGCATCCAATGTTTTTGAAATGAAAGAATATTGATGTTTTTGAATTGGTTATGTTTGATATTTGATGTGGTGGTGTAGTTGTGTTTCATGTCATTTTGATTGAATTCTTTTACAATTTTTTATCTTAATTGAATGAATTTAAACATGGATGAAATTTTAATTTTTCAACAGCAAACAAAGTTTTTTTATAATTAATAAAAATAATAATTTGCATTGGTTGGCCCATAAACCCACGAGTTAGGGCTAGTGAAATGAATTTGTGTTCCTCACGCAGAACGAACCAACCCGCAATGTCATCCCTAATTAGGGATGACAATGCGGACTGGTTCGTCCCGCATAGGTTCGTCTCACATTTTGTCCACAAAATGTGGGTTCATTTCATTGGCTTGTTCCGCATAAGAAGTAGTCCGCAGACTTGCGAGGCAACCCGCATAAGAAAAAAAAAATAAATACAATTTCATTAATTATAAAAGAAAAAATGATTTCTCCTGATGAAAAATTAAATTTTTATCCATGTTTCAATTCATTCAATTAAGATAAAATATGAATTCTATGAGGTTGTTAAAAGACTTGATTAAAAATAATTTAAGTTTTGTTTTGCATTTATCTTCCCTATATATGTATGTATATGTATCAGAGTATCTTATCAAAGTTTTGCTTCAAAATATTTTAATAAAGATGACTAATTTTTTAAAGATTATCTTATTGAAATCTCTTTTTTATATTATTTTGTTAACAAATTTTAAATAGAAAACTTTACTTAAAACTAGATCTATTGTCACTCTTAATATTAACTCCTTTAGATTATTAAAATAAAAAAAATTATTTTTAGTACATTAAATTTATTTTTTTTAAAAATAAAATAAATGTCACACTGCAATAAGTGAGTGGGATATGATTTTTTTTTTCAAAAAAAATAAAATAATTATTTTTTTATTTATGTGGGTTAACGGATCAACCCGTCTCGCTCCGTTGTTAACCCACACAAATTGTTAGTTATGCAAGAGAGACCTAAGTGAATTAATGGACTAGATTAGTGAATTCATTCCGTGTTTTTTTTAGCGGATTGCAAATCAACTCACATATGCTCCCATTACCATCTCTATCCCTAATTCTCTATAGCATTAGAAAAAAAAAAAATAAGTAGGATGTTCTCTCACATTAGAAAGAAAACAAAATAAGTAGTATAACTCATCAATCGTGCAGTCATATCGAAATCAAAATATGATGTGTGGGGCTGCAAAAGTTATGATTCGTTAGATGTCAAGCAAATTGCTTTCAATAATATCACTAGATGATTTTATTTTATTTTTTACTTTGTATTTTTATTTTCAATACAACATTAAATGGATTTTTTATTATATTAAAATGTGATTTTGTCAACTTAATTTTCAAGTATGAATTAATTTTCAAATATGGGTAGGTCACGATTGTAAACAAATCGATAAAAATACTTCTTTTAATTTTTTTTAATTAAACCGAGTAGGTAATGTTAAAGTTAAAAAAATTAGTTCTCACAATTTTAATATTAAAAAATTTCATATCATCTTTTTAGGATACTTTTTTTCTCTACTTCCATACATTTCTTCTGCCTATCATAACTATTAAAAGTTTCACTTTAACCTTATTGTATTATGTAATTTAAAACTCAAAAGTATCTTTTCGAATTGAATAATTAAAAACAATTTAAATTACATAATTTGAAAGTTATTTGTAACTTTCAAGATTACGTAATTAAAAGTTTTTTTTTAATTTTATTTTCAAATTATACGATCTAAAAGTAAATTTTGACTTTAAATTTCACAATTCAAAAAATTTACATCATCTTAGTTGTCCTTTTTAAAAAGAAAAATTGTTACCAATATTTAGGTTCTTGTGACTTCAAATTAAGGAACTCCAAACACTAAATACGACTATTTAGAATGTTATTTTTGACACGGGACAATCCAAAGCTTTTCTAGATTGGTGGTGATATGTTAACACCACATATGATAATAAAAAAATTACTCCACAAATTAATAAAATAATATTTTAATTATATTTAATTTACTTTTAATTTTAAATATTATTATATTATTATAATTTCTGTCAAGTATATGTGTATGGTGTAAAAGATTTTTTTTACTTTTTAGATTGTATAATAAAAACTTTATTGGATTGCATACTTTTAACTTTTTTGGACAATTTAAAAAGATAAAACAGGAATTTTTATATTTATTTTTTAAATTGTGTGAAGGCTTTTTGGATTGTACACTTCTATCTTTGGGACAATTAAAAGTATATAAAATAGGAATTTTTATATTTAAAAAGTTCTTAGAAGAAATGTCTTTTTTTCATAATTTTTGTTTTTCTCACAAAAGTTTACCTAATATTTTTTCATTATGACAATACGCATGTAAGTCACTCCACAATAAGAGAGATATTTAATTTATAATCTATCTTTTTGTTTTTTTAATAATAATATTTTTTTTAGGTAATGACAGATGATTGTTGTTACTTGAGATGTCAATATAACTGATATGTCAAGTTGCATAATGATGTCTAACCTAAAAGGTTTTATAAAAAAAAAAGATATTTAATTATATTTTTAGTTAGGGAGTTAAGTTAAATATATTTTTCGTTTCTGTACTATAATGTGATATTGGTTTGTGTACTTAATTCAAATTTTAGACCTCTTGAATACTTGTAGTAAGAAAATTGAAATGAGTTTTTACCAATAATTTTTTTATGTAACAAAAGAATTTCTAGTGTGACTTGTATTATAACATTCACATTAGTGATGAGTGTGCATGGAATATGTTAACATTCTAGTTCACACGAAAGATTCATTTAGCACGTTAAATAAAACTGACAAAATGTTGTTGAAATTTAGAATAATGATTAAAAACTAATTTCACGTGAAGATACAACGAAGAAAACCTAAATTTGTGTGATTATTGTTTTGATCTCCCAAATTTAAAATTAAGATTTAAAATACAATAGAAATAATAAAAATAAAAATAAAAATAATAATAATAATAATAATAATAATAATAATAATAACTCTCAATCTCATTTCTCCACATAAACACATTTTCTCGTACATAAGCACTATCTTTCTACCACATAGACCTTCTCTCTGCCAAACAACACCTGACGCTGTTAGGAGGGACTTAACAAAAATGACCAATTTAGATACATTTTAAAAAAATCTAGGACCAAATTGATTATTTTAAAAATCACGGCACTAAATTGAATATTAACCCCAAATGTAAAGACAAATAAGGTAATTAAATCTTAATTTTTAATTATTTAATTTTAAAAAATTTGACTTAAATATCCATAGATAAATTTTATAATTAAATAGTAGGGTTCGTAAAAATAACTTTTTATATAACGTTACTTTTAAGGTAATAATTGATATTTAATGTAATAATTTGTATAAGTTAATATAATTTTCTCTCTCCTTAAATATATAATTTTACTTTTTCGTTTTTGTTAAAAATAGTTTATAATTTTTTAAAAATATTTTATATTATATTATATTATTATATATATATATATATAACTATATAAGAAATTACTTCTTCATTTATACTTTTAATTATTATTTTAAATAAATTACTACTTTTAGTGTTTTATATAATAAACAACCAAATCATCAAAACTAGGTATGTTACTTAGATTTCCAATAATGAGATTACAAAATTTAAATTTTATTTCAAAAATATTTATAAAACTAAATAATTTAAACAATAATAGTATCTAATGACAAACAATTTGTGGACGTTTATATTTCACAATTCACCAATGTTGAATAGTAATTTTTAAGATGATATTTTTAAAAAAAAGTTATAAATATTTTTGTGATAAAATATGTTTTCTATAATATTTATAAAAAATGATAAAATTTAGAAAAATATATGAAACGACTCTAATTAATTTAAATAGTATAATTTCAACTTGTATTAAAAAATATGAAATTAAAATTCTTCATCTCTCTTCTATCTTATCTTCTTTTCTTCTCTCTTCCCTGTCATTTAAAATATCACTTGTCTTTTCTCATTTCCTTTACTTTCTTTCTTCTCATTTTTATTCCCTTCACCTTTTTCTTCTCTTATTTCTAAGATGATATTTCTTAAAAAAATATTTTGTGAAAAAATATGGTTTCTATAATATTTAGAGAAAAAGATAAATTTGAAAAAATAGATAAAACAACTTTAATTAATTTAAATAGTATAATATCAAATTTTGTTAAAAGATATGAAATTAAAATTCTTCATCTCTCTTCTATCTTATCTTCCTTTCTTCTCTCTCAATTAAAATCTCAGTATTCCCTTTATTTTATTTATTTCTTTCCCTTTCTCTCTCCCTTTACCTTTTTCTTCATTCTTATTTTTCTTTCTTCTCATGAGTTATTAATTATTATATTTCTCTGATTAAAAAATCATTATTATGTCCTTTTAAATGTTGAGATATTTAACAATTTACCACTACCTCCATGCCTATCTGACAGTCTTTTTGGGAAATTGTTTGCTACAAGATAGTCTTTAATTGTTTGGTGCATTAATTATTTCTCTTTCTTGAAGTACCCTTAATTAATTGACAACTTTTTAGTCAAAATAACAATAAATATTGAAACTAATGAGATAAAGTTTTTCACTCTCTCTTTAAACTATTAGTATTGGACAACATGGGTAGTCGTAAATTATATAATCATTATATATTCTCTTTACCAGCATTAATTTAAATTAGACTGAAAAAGAACAAAAATATCAATTTGAAAAATAGTAGGAATAATTTTTTTTAAAAAAAATTGTTGATAAATTTAATGGTAATGTCTAAATCAACTTTTTTTTTGAAGAGTGTCAATTATTTGAAAATAGCTTATAAAAAAATCAATGTACTAATATTTAATATTTCAGTTTCAGTTTTAAACATCTATTTAAAAAAATTGTTTATATTAACTAACAACTTGGGAATTTAAGGAACTTAAATTATTTTATTCAAACAAAACATTTAAAAAGAGAACAAATTTAAAACAAATCAAAACAAATTTTAACTATTTTAAAAATTTAAATTTTTTAAATTCTTCATCCAAATATGGTAGAAACCTTGTTAGGTTTGTTTGGAAGTCTTCCACTCAAATTTTAACACAAAATAGACACCTCCTTACTTGAAGAGGTTGTATTAGAAGGGTTATTAGGTTGTTCTTTAAAGTAGGGTATGAAAGAAATGTTGAAGAAGCTTTGGTAAGGATGGAAGTGAGCTAAGTTGAGTTCTTGGAGATTTATTGATGTGTTTTTGGTGAGTAGACTTTGACTATAGCTTGGTAATGGTGTGATGAGGATGGTGGAGTTATGGGGAAGGATTGGTACCTCTAAATTATGAAGGTTTAGGAGTTATTTTGTATTGATCTTGTAAGGTATGGCTTAGTTTTTCACTTGGTTGTGTTTGGTTGAATGTTTGTTCTTGGAATGAGAATATTCTTAGATGTTAAAGGGTGTTGGTTATTGGCTCAAGCTCTAGGAACCAAGAAAAGCAAAAGAAGAATAAAATAGAATGAAGAAAGGAGAAGAAAAATAATTAGGAATTGATAATTATCTTTGGTTCAAAAAATAACTAATCAAACTGATCATTTACAAAGATATAAGTTAGTGAAAGAGATTTGTCACTTAAGTATTCTATTTGATATAAGAGTTTTTCAAAAAAAAAAAAAAAAATCACATTTTCACAAAGATTTTTAGTTATCCATTCAATACAAGATTGTTCACATATTGAGTTCTCACAGCCAAACAATTTAAAGTCTTAGGTTAGTTTAGTTTTATCTTAAAAAATAATTTATTACATGTATTAGAAACAAAAATTAACTAATTTTGTAACATCTAATTATATTTAATTTTAATAATATGAACTACTCTATATTATTTATAGAAGTTGAGAATATCTCCCTCTTGATATTCATTTATCCTTTTAGCTCATGTTCTTTTAAGATCTTCTTAAAATAAATGTTTTTCATTTCAATCACATAAAAATACAACCTAATGATATAAAAGCAATTAACAATTAATACATTTCAAAGTAAACATCTCTTAAAATTAAAAAAAAGTTGATTTAAACTTAAATATACTACCAGTCCTTCTAATATAGTTATTTTACCATTTTGGTAGTTGATTTTTTTTTGTTTTTCTTTTCCTTTAATATAACAGTTTACTATTTTGGTTCAATCACTGAGATTTTAGTGTTAAGTGATTTCATGTCGTTATATAAATCATCACTTAATAATAAACTTATGTCGATAAAAACTTAAATGGTAAAATGATATATTAGGGTTATAAAAAACAATTTTTTTTATAAAAATAAAAATGATAAAATTGATATATTATAAGAATAATATACATTTAATATAAAATCTTTTTAAAAATTAAATACTTATTATTTTTATGATGTTTTTGAAATATTATGTGATTTTTTTAAAAAAAAACTTGAAAACTTAAATTCTTTTAATTTAAACATAATTTAACACTGATTACTAGTATCAGTCTTTAAGTTAAATTTAATGTTCTCGTATTTTATAAAATAAAAATTACTTTTTATAAATGACTGTAAACCGTAGTCATTAAAACGGTGCTAAATGTAAATATAATTTAAAAAGTAATATAAATAAGACAGTTGGTAAATTTCAACTATTTCAATTTTATTTAATATTATTATTTTAAAAATATGTTTATACTTAAATTTATGCAATGTTTTCTATGATTATAATTTGAGATAATTTATAAATTATAATAATATATTTTAACGAATCAAAGATATTAAATAAATTTATTTAATATTAACATTATTAATAAGTATAAAATTACGTATAAATTAAAAAAATTGTGTATTATTTTAAAAAATTGTATATAAATGATATATTATTTAAGAAATATAAGATATACTAAATAATAATTTGTATAAGTAGTTTTGTATTAAATATATAAATAGTTCTTACAGTATATTTATTTTAACGTTTTGTTTTAGTCTTTTTATTAGGTTTTGTGGTTAAAACAAATTAGAATAGGACACATACATCACCTCTATTTGAGAACCTGATATGACACATCATCATTTAATAATAATAAATAAAATCAATAAACTGTATATATTTAAGGAGATAAGATGAGAATATTAGAAGGACTAATGAAACATTCAATCCATTCATTTATTTTTCTGTTAAAAATGATTTAATATTTATTTTTGAATTACTATTTTCACATAACATATTTTGAAACAATCAAATTAAAAATAAAAGTAATGTGTATATAAAATAAAATCAAACATAATTTATTATAAAAATATTTAATTGATGCTATTAATACAATATTTATATAAACATTTAAATTAAATATGATTTATCTCACTATATTACTTATTATATCTGTTACATATAATATGCAATTAATTTTAATAATATTATCAAATATTATATTTACTAAATGTCATATCATTATCAAATTTAATAAATGTAATTCTATTCTAATACATGCATATTAAACAATGTAAACTTATATTAGTAATCAGTACAAAATTATACACAAGCGTGCATACATATTATATATATATATTATATAATTTATGTTCTTATTATTTTAAATAATAATAAAAATAAAAATATGGATAAGAAATTATAATATGTTTGTATAGTTAAGGGAGGTGATTTGCATGTTAACACAATGAGAGTAATATTTGTTTAGTGTAAAGAGTATTTTGTTATTTTTTTTAAAGTCTATCTAAAAAAATTAGGTTGATATTCTTTATTTGAAGAAAATATTTTGTTTTTAGTTAGGGGATGTTGGGGGTATGAAAAAAGAGAGAGTAAAAAGTAAAGTTTATATTGCTTTGTAAAACATAATTTATTTTTTCACAAGAAAAAAGACAATATAATAGCATAGTTTTAGATTGACATGGTAATAGGCATTTGTTCAGAAAATGTAGAGAAAATTTTGAAAAAAATAAATTATTTTAAAAATATGTTGCGACACTTTTTTTAAGGTACCCGATTATTTGGTGACATGGCAGAGATATCATTGCAAGTTGTTAAATTGTAAAACATAAGAAAATAAGGCATCACGACCAGATTCATAAGAATATTATGCATAAATAAATAATTTACTTAAATAATTCATAGTGGTTAGGCCATTAAACTTAATCTGATAGATGTTGGACCACTAACAAACATTTGGTTACGCATCAATAAATTCCATCTGTGTTCACAAAAACTTGTTCCTAACATTATTTTGACAGCATAATTTTTGGGACTTTGTTTTGTTGAGAAAGCATTGAACCCCAAAAATAGAAAACAGAGAGGAGAAAATAAAATAATTGACGTATAAACCATTGTGTGCGATGATGCAGGAGCAAATGGTAGAGAATATAGCACTTTTCAAATGATAAGAGGTCTACGTTAAAGCTTCCGACAAAAAAAGAACATGATTCTATTTAAACTCCTTTTAGCCACGCAAAATAATAGAGATTTTTGCACTTTTCAACCTTGAAAAAAAAATGAAAGAGTACGTGAAATGTAAATAGGTTTAAAAGAATGAGTAGGAAGTTTAGGACCAATATACATCAATGTACGGGTGAAGTTACTTTTTCATTTAGAATAGATTTCTTGCAAAGGTACACACAGGAAATTAGTGAGAGATGAGTGGAGCAGTACTTCTAAAGAACCATGAATAAAAACCAAATATATATATATCATTCACCCATTGGAAACATAAATAAGTATATTGCAAAGAGAATGGCCTAGTACATGCAAGTTTGAAGACGAAAAGTGAGAGAAGATGGAAGGTACATAAATGTTTGACTTCTGATTAGCTACAACGTTGTTATCATGTGTTGTTACCATAATTAATCCAGTGTAGCAATCAAATCAAAACACCTCCATAACTAAAATTATACACATACACTCTCATCATGCATACACAGGATGGGGAATTAGAGCATGACACGTGTCACTCAACCCTCTGACGTGGTGTGAGTCGGTGGGGTCGTCTTTCACGCATGTGGGCACAATCCAGAAATATGAAACTGTGGCGGGGCAAAAGTAGAATAATGGAAAAACAGGAAGCGGCAGAGAAGGGCACAACAATTTATAATGGTGTAAAATGATTTATCCGAAAACAGAAAAACGCCAAAAGAGATTAATTACGAGTGCTGGCTCATGGTAGAGCTAGGAAGAAAGAGAAAATGGCAGAGGTGGTAAATAACGGGAAAAGGAGTGGTGTTTGTGTTGAAGAGAGGGCACAATAAAACTCCCCAACTCACACATCACTCACATGTCTCTACTACTACTTACTCTACTTCTTAATTCTACTAACCCCTGTTTTCTTTTGCTTCATTCCTCTGTCCCAAAATTTTCTTATTCATTTCGTTCTCTGGTTCCCTTCCTCTGGAAACAGGGGAAGAGACGCAGACACGAGGTCTGACCTCGTTGAGGCTTCAATGAGAGCCACAGAGAAGAAATCAGGGATAATGGGAGGGGGTTCGGAGGGTAACGCAGACGTTTTGCCGTGGCTGAAATCGATGCCGGTGGCGCCGGTGTACCGGCCGACTGCGGAGGAGTTCCAAGATCCAATCGGCTACATATTCAAGATCGAGAAGGAAGCGTCCAAGTACGGCATCTGCAAAATCATCCCTCCCTTCCCTCCTTCCCCGAAGAAAACCGCCATCGCCAATCTCAACCGCTCACTTGCCGTTTCAGGTTCCACATTCACCACGCGCCAGCAGCAGATCGGCTTCTGCCCCCGCCGCCCCCGTCCCGTGCAGCGTCCTGTATGGCAGAGCGGCGATCACTACACCTTCACAGAGTTCGAGTCCAAAGCCAAGTCCTTCGAGAAAGCGTACCTCAAACGCCACACCAGAAAGGGCTCGGGCTCGGGCCCAGGCCCGGGTCCGACCCCGCTTGAGACCGAGACGCTCTTCTGGAAGGCCACTTTGGACAAACCCTTCTCCGTGGAATACGCGAACGACATGCCGGGTTCTGCGTTCTCCCCCAAATGCCGCCATGCTGGGGATCCCACCTCCCTTGCGGACACTCCGTGGAACATGCGAGCGGTTTCGCGGGCCACGGGTTCGCTCTTGCGCTTCATGAAGGAGGAGATTCCGGGCGTTACTTCTCCCATGGTCTACGTCGCCATGCTCTTCAGCTGGTTCGCGTGGCACGTTGAGGACCACGACTTGCACAGCTTGAACTACCTCCACATGGGCGCCGGCAAGACCTGGTACGGAGTCCCCCGTGACGCTGCCGTCGCGTTTGAGGAGGTTGTTAGGGTTCACGGCTACGGTGGAGAGATTAATCCGCTGGGTGAGTACATTGCGTGTTTGGTTTTCTGTTTCTCTGCGGTTGTCTTTGTTTTTTCTTTCCGACATTGCTGAATTTACTGCTGAGTTCACGCATTTGCCTTGAATTTCTGAAATGTTGACTTTGTGAATGGGAAGTTAGTTGATTGCTTGTGATAGTCAGTTCCTTGCGTGATTACGTTCTCTGCTGCTTCCCCAGTGTGGAGTTTGTCTTAGGTTCCGTTTTTATTGGGCGAGTGGGATTAACTGCTATGAAATTTTACAGAGGATTACAGAGCAATATTATTTTGACCTGGGTCTCTGTTTGGATAAAATTCTGAAACATACTTGACCTTTTTCAAGGCTCTGTTTGGATAACTTGTGAAAAACACTTAACTTTTTCCAAGGCTCTGTTCGGACAGCTTGGCAATAAAACACGTAACTTCTTTTAAGTTTAAAATTAGCTTGCATGAGTTAAAGTTAGCATTTGAGGAAGTTAAATCAGTGAGCTATAAATTAATTTATACATACATATATGATAAGCTTGCTCTTTTTATCCTTTTGCTTTCTTCTCCTGTAAGTGCTGATCGTGAATTTTATCCCAAACTGGGACTAAAATTGCAGTAGTGTGTTTAATTGGCCCAAACACTGGACTGGGGGAATGTGTAAAAGTGTGTGGTTTGAAATCCATTCTGGAGGGAAAAGTTGTTTGGTAGATCGCTTAGTCCTGGTTCTGTTACAGAATGTGCTGCTTTTTGATGTTGCCAGCGAGACGAGAATTCTTGATCATGGGAACTTTTAACACATGCGCCTGTAATCTTTCACTCTTTAGCTAGTAAATTGCCATATAGTTTGTTTCGTTTTTTTTTTCTGCATGATGTGCATTTAGCGTATAAATTGAAGGATGCGTGCTTGTATTATGTCCCGCTGTCACAATCATTAGCTTTAGTTCAAGGCATTATTGTTGAAAACAAGTTTGCTACTGAAACCTTAGGAGTTTATGATTTAAGTTATAGTCCTCTGTTCTAATCCTCAGCCTGTTTAAAGTGGGTGGAATTCTGATTGTAATAATGAAAGATAACCAAATTAAGGGTTGCATAGTTGGTTTTAGGATGCCTATTCATTGCTTTAGGAGGCAATGAAAGCATCTGGTGATTGAACAACATTTTAACACAACTATCCTGTTTTGAATTTAAAAGTCTACCCCAATCTGAGTAGGGAAGCTATCTCTTTCTTTTCACCTGCTGTCTGCCAACATGTTGCCTTGACATAATTGTTGTCTTTTAGATTTCTTTTGCGTGGGGAATCTTTGCTGTTTTCTATTTTATCATCTTCACTCCTTTCACTTATGATATATTGCGTTTTTATTTTTCGATTTATGAGGAATGAAAAATATTGGTTGGTCTCATCTTGGATAAAGGAGAAATGACACTGATTTTTATATGTAAAGAGGATGATGTTTGCTTGTGTTAATTCATGGATCCACATATTACAAACTTACAAGGTTCTTGTTTTCTTTGAACAGTTACATTTGCTATTCTTGGTGAGAAAACCACGGTGATGTCGCCTGAAGTATTTATTAGTGCAGGTGTTCCATGCTGCAGGTATTTATGCTTATGAATGCCATATTATATATTTTTGTGATGATCTTATCCTCAGATTAATCTCAAACACTAATTACTTGTACTTCCAGTTTTTCTGTGTCCGGTAAGTGGTTATTTACTCTAAATTATTGCTTGATTTTGTCCTACACACAAAACAGTTTGAACTTTAAAGATGTTGAAGTTAAGTAGCAATTTCAAGTACAAACTTCCAGGAAATGTATGCCTTGTCAAAACACTTACTTTTTTTTTCTGTTTTTTTTACTGCCATTTGGAATAATCTTTTTCTATATCTCCACTTTTGCGTGGCTATTTAATTTTGAAATCATCAGTGTATTTTCTATTGATTGCCTTTTCATTTGGAGCTTGGAAGCAGTTATTGATGGTTAGTTTTGAAGGTTTTGATAGAAAAAATGGAAACTTCTATGGTTCAGCAGTATTTAGTTTATTAAGTTGTGCTGTGTATATGGTTGGACTGAAATGCCCTCATCTTTAAGGGCTTCTCTTTTCTCTATTGTTTTGGCTTAAGATTGTTTTCTTGCCTCGTCTCTGGTGCTCTGCAATGGTTTGTTTCAGGGGAGTACCCATTTCTGTTATGCAGAGACAGGAAAGTTTGGCTGCATGCTTGGTTCTCACTTTTTGTTTTTCTACTTAAAAGAATATCATATCCACTCCCTTGTAATCATCATTGCAATTATCAGATATTATTTTCATTTTCAGCGACCTTGTATGGTGGTTTATGTGCATATGTGACTTTAAATTTCTATTTTTTGTGGAATCAGGTTAGTACAAAATGCTGGGGAATTTGTTGTGACATTTCCAAGAGCCTATCACACAGGGTTCAGTCATGGTAAGAATGGTAGTCACAGGCTCAAAGATGCTCTTTTCTTCGCTTTTCTTTTTTAGGGGTGGGTAGGTGGTGGTGATAGATGTTATTCTTTCGGTCAATAGTAGAATATTTCTAATGATTCTGAGTGTATACTGTGTAGGTTTTAATTGTGGAGAGGCAGCAAACATTGCGACGCCTGAGTGGTTGAGGGTTGCTAAAGATGCTGCCATTCGGAGGGCTTCATTAAATTATCCTCCCATGGTTTCACATTTCCAGTTACTTTATGACCTTGCCTTAGCTTTGTGTTCTAGGTTTGTCTTTTTCTATTTTAACTTCTTATAATTTGGCTACAAGACTGCCGAAACCTTACTAGAACTATCTTTTGTTTTCTTTATGTTAGTAGGTTTGATGCACTTATTAATAATACCTGATTGACTTAAGGGAGTTTGAATATACATATGTATTCTCTTCTCTCCAATTTTAAAATGTGTAGATGAATCATTCTGGTTCGAGATATATATTTTTTCCTTTTTAGGTTTCCTTATTCATAATTCATGTACAATG
>Ga0123342_1002350_pt1 | contig 31419 bp, 14 predicted proteins | sample Turbeawhitnodule_FD_89960 | JGI IMG/M metagenome (GOLD analysis project Ga0123342, IMG submission 89960) | Root nodule microbial communities of legume samples collected from Mexico - Turtle bean Mexico white nodule | ecosystem: Host-associated > Plants > Roots > Nodule | place: Mexico: Nepantla... | reverse complement strand
TTTATATATTATTTTTTATATATTTTTTTTTTTTTTTTTTTTTTTTTATAAATATATTTTTTTTATATAAAATATATATATATATATATATATATATATATATATATATATATATATATATATATATATATTTCACTTTTACCATTGTTATATATACAGTATCATCCTCCTCCAATTATTTAGATCTATCTTGTAATATTATTGTAAACATGCAGCTTATTGTTAATGCATGTGATTAAGCTACAAGAAAGTGTATTAATTTTCGCGAATCTCATTGGTTATGAACTACAGAGTATGGGCTGATAAAAAAATGGATTAGTGAATATGATTATCCGTTGATTAATCTTTAAATGGCAAGAACGATTTACTTCTTGCATGTGATTTACTTGTTGTACATATAAATAATAATAACAATAACAATAAATATATTTTTTAATAATAAAGAAAGAAATTTATATAATAATTATATTAATTATAAAAAAAGGTAAAGATAAAAATAATAATGTTATTTAATATAAAAATAAGCTTTTGTCAAATATTTATAATTATAAATATTTTGGTTAAAATAATTATAATTTATAAATAAATAAATCAAATTAATTTTTTAATAATTTTTAAATATAAGGGTAAATTTGTAAACTTACATTTTTATCAATTAAAAAAAATATAATTTTAATCACACTCTCATCAGATCACTCACAAACTTTCATAAACTTTTTTAACACTCTTTACTTTATTTATCTTAATCCAAACAACCTCATTTTCTTCACACTTTTTCTTTAAATCATCTTAAATCAACTTTTTCAGATTTATTCCCTAATCGAAACAAAGCATAAATATACAAATGAGATAGTTATTATACTTCTTTTTAGAAGTATAGAGAATCTTTCATTAGTTTTGGGTTCTACTCCTATCCCTCCTATTTTATGTTTATGAACAAAGTTTATTAAAGTTTGTGAGTGATGTGATAGTTGTAAAAATATTTTTATTTTTTTTAAATGTATAAAAGATAAGTTTACAAAATTATTCTTATTTTTAAAAAAATTAAATATTTAAATAATAAAATATGAGATATGTTTGTATAAATTTAATTTAATTTTATTTGAACTTCAAATAAATTGATATAAAAGACATAATTTTATTTTTATTCTTTCATAGTTTTTATATTTATATTACTAATTTATTTTCTTTTACTATTATATAAATACATTGATATTATTATTATATAAATACATTGATATTATTATCATATAAATATATAATTTTTATTATTATATTATATTATTATAATAATTAATTATAATATTATTAAATTTATAACCTAGTCCATTAATTTTAATATATAATCTATTATTTTACAAATTTTTATAACATCATGGATTTTCATAATCCATTAATTATCTTATAAAATTTATAAAAATACTACACATCAAACAACTTAATTTATTATGTTATAAAATTTATAATTAATTTTTATTTATTTATAATATAAATATTTTTTATTGTAATATATAAAGTGTTATTTTATACGTGTATAAAAACAGAGGGTAATTTTGACTTTTTGACAATAATATGTAAACTTTTTTAACTTTCTTGTCTTTTCTTCGTTCCACAGAGGAGGCTGATTTTATTCCTCTCCCAAATCTTTGTCTACGAAGCATTAATCTTATAGAAGTTTACCTTAAAGCTAGAAGTCACTTCGGAGGATGCTCTTCAACATCAAGATATTTTGGGTTCTAGCCTTGTAGAAGAAAATTGTTTCATCTGCGAACTGCAACAGATTCACTTCTAGATTTTTCTTTCCCACCTTTATCCCATCCAACATTTGTTTTCTTGCAACCTACTTAACTAATTCTGCTAATCATCCCATCACTATTAAAACACAGGAATGGAGCTAGCAAATTCCCCTTTAGTTGAAACGAAATTCTTTGTTGAACTTTCATTAACTAATAAGATATAAATTGTACATGATTCTAGACAACTTTTTATTTGCTTAATCCATTTTAAACAACAAAAGCTAGCTTTTTTTATCATATAATAAAAGAATTATCAATTAACTGAATCATACACTTTAGAAATTCACTTCTTCAATCACCTTACTTTCTTTTTTTTTTCTCCTTATTTCATTCACTTCTTCGATCACCTTACTTTCCTTCTTTTTTTTTCTCCTTATTTCATCCACCACGTCCTACAACATTCTCTAATAAAACATCTATCTTCTATAAGTGCACATTGTTTATGGTTAACGAATTTTTGTAAAACTCTCTTATTTATGGATTGTTTTTGTTATTAGGGATGATAAAGTGGGTCGAGCCTAGGGTCGGTCCACCAACCTGTCATCATTTAGGTGGCATGGGTCAACCTTTTGAATCCGTTATAGTCCGTATTGGTTTGGTATACCTAATTTGTCAATCCGGCTAGGCTAACCTGTCAACCTTACCTTTTTTTATTTTTGTCACTTTTAAAGAGAAATCTTATGTTTTTAGAATTAAAATTGGTGGTGATCAGTGTTTTATATAGGACTTTACTTACATTCATTTCTTTATACATAGTTTAATTCATTAAAGTATTGTTGATATTTACTTTATTTTGTTTGACATTAAACCTTCTTTGATCAAAATATTAAAGTTTGATTCATTTTATTGTCAAAGTGATATCAATAACTACAACCAAATAAATATATATAAAACAAAAAAATTATAAAAAAATATGAAAAGTGATGGATAAGCTCGCTAGTTCACCATATGATGAGGAGGATTACTAATTTCAACAATGATATAACTTTGAATGGTTAGCCCGATCCACCTCATTTTTAGTGGGTCATTGGCAAATCGGGTTAAATCAGATGGACCCATTTTGCGCCTTCTATTTGTTTTGTAAGCTTGGTGACAAATTTATAATTTTTTAAAATGGTAATGTTGTTACATCTTATTAATCCTCTTAACATTATATAGAAAAATAAGTAAAAACACAATTTATAACTTAAAATATTAAATTAAATTTATTTTTTATATTTTGAAATTAATATTTTTATAAAATATTTGGTATTAAATATAAAAATGTTAATTTTTCTTGTGTATTATTTCATAATAGAAAATTATATTTTGACAATTTTTAAACGAAACATTCACTTTACAATTTACTTTAATAATATATATTAGTATTTAAAGTTATTTTTTTAAAATATGATTAAAATGTTAATTTTTTTTCTGCTGTTTATCAAAATATGAACACCCAAAAATAATATACCTTTTAAATTTTTAAAAATAAGATTTGAAATCACTAAATAGAAACTAATTTTAGAGACAAGATTAATTAGTTATTATAATGACTAAATTATATACTACTTTAGAGACTTAAAAAAATGATTGGTATCTAAAGTAGTTTTTAAAATTATAAAGTAGTTTTTAAATTGGTATCTAATTAATTAATTGGTATATAATTAGCTACCAAAGTTTTAGCTACCTATTTTGGAATCTAAATAGTTGGTAGTTAAAACCCATCTAATTACCTACACATTTTAGTTGGTAGCTAAAACCTACCTTAGTAACTAATTATATACCAATTTAAAATTTATTTTATAATTTTATAACCTATTTTAGATACAAATAATTTTTTTTAAATTTATAAAGTATATCTAATTTAATTAATATAATGACTAATAATTTTTAGTTTTTAAAATTGATTTTTATTTAATAATTTTTTTAATAGTAAATATTTATAAACTCATAGATAGATAGTTGATTGGAGACAACCTTCAGCACTTGGTCATTTATTTACTGAGTTGATTTGACTTGAATAAGAAGCCTCTCTATGTTATGTAATTTAAAACTGGTTCAATAGGTTTATACATGGATATAAACTAGTTTTGAGATATTAAGGTTGTTTGAATGGATATAAATAGTTTTTGAGATATCCCATCTCTTCACTTGTACGTACTTTTGACAAATAGTAAGCTCTTCATATAGGAACAAAACTTGAGTTTCATGGAAACAGAACACATTAAAATAAATAGTAAGATAATGAGAACAAAATTGTAATTTAGGTCTAATGAAATTAATACTATCACTATTATTTTCTTGATTGAAAATAAACTATTTACTTTTTAACTATTATTATTCTTGCTTCTTTTTTTAACAGAACCTGAAACTAATAGATACTGCTATACTAAAGCATTCCAAGAAGAAGTAATTTGGAGACTGAAAGAAACACAGAAACTTAAATGAAGCGATCCTTGCAATGTTTTAAACATTCACAATTTGTTTAGATTATAGAATGTAAGAAAATAAGGAAAGAAAAGAATATGTAATGACAAATAAATTTTTTCAAATTAAATAAAAAGAAAGTAAAAAAGAAAAATTAAAGAAAAAATTACCAATTAATTAGTTAATGTGATAAAATAAAAATATAATTAAATATGAATAAATATTCAAAATACTTATCACCCCGTTTTTACTTAAAAAAAATTATTTCATTACAAATTGATGTCTGCTTAAAATATAATAGTAGATTATTTGAATTGCATAATTTAGATAATATTATGCAAAAGAATTTAAAATATAAATTAAACAAAAAATAAAATTCAATCACAAAATCTAGGTAGATATATTTTTTTCCCTAAGAATTGATGTAGATTATCAAACTTAAATAAAAATTAATAACATCTTCAACAACATGAATGGATGATATATGCTCAATTTGAAAAATTATAGTTATGAAACTGGTTTGTTTTGGTCGCAGAGGATAAGTTAATAGAGAAAACTGTCACATGTGAATAAACTCCAATGTGAAACTATTGAAAGATGTGTTTTAATAAACTTATAAATAAATAGTCAACACAATGAACTGTAATTCATCTCTTTAATTAAAAAACTGAGAGATAAAAGATGTTGCGAAAATATTTGGTTCTCTTTCTTTTATAATATAATGTAATTTTTTTTAATTCAAGCTTTAGATTTTATGCGTACTTGCTATAAAAAAAATTATTAGAATAAATTACTAATTTTAATTTTTTTTAACAAACAAATTTTTAACATAAATTATATTATAATATTATAATTAACATTCGGATCAATAATTTTATATGAAATATTTTAATATCTTATCCCACATTAAACATAAATTTGTCACACAAAATTCTAATGATTTTATTTGAAGTATAAAATTTAAATTAAAAACGAAAACCAATATAAAATATAAGAAAAACAAATATATTTAATCTTAAAATAAATTTAGAAATGAGAAAATAACGAATAACGATATAAAATCATGAATTTCTCTACAATAATTCGTCAGACGTGAGACATTTTTTGAATTGTTGTCACATCTCTATCTCAACTATCTTTTGAAACTAATTAGTTAAAATGGTTGATGATTAAATTTTCACGGATTTCTAATATAATATTTTGTTCATCGGTAATACGTTCTTAAGTTCCAAACATTTTGTTGATTTCTAATATGTGGTTGGTAATTTTAATTTATATAGATTTAAATTTTTTTTCTTATAAACAATAAACATAAAAATTCGTTAGAACAAGTCTTAATGATTTGATTACTTACTACACTATTATACTTTAATACAATTAAATTGGTGATGTTAGGTTTCTCTTTCAAAACAAAAACAAAAATTATTAAATAATTTTAAATCACAATATTTATATTGATTTTCATATAACATGTAATGTTTTTAAAATTAGAAACTTAGATACGCATGGTATAAATTTTCTGAGACTATAAACAAACGATCCTATTCCTTGAGCATCAAAAAAATTATTGGAATAGTGGATTTTTCTTAATTTTATATTTCTTTTATCTTGTTTTTGTTCTTCACATCGACACTATGGCATTGTTAAACATCTCCTTCCTTGTTAAGCTTAAAGACGGAACGATGAAGCTGAAAAGGAAAGCCACGATAGCAGAAGAATAATAGGAGCAGCTATGATGAATTGAAATGTAGTGTAGACAGTGATGAATTGAAATGTAGTGTAGACAGAGATGAAACAACTTAGTTGAAATGAAGACGGTTATGCATAACCAACCTGGTATTCAGCAAAGCGCACAAAGAATTAAAAAAATGTTGAAAATCAGAGTAGAAGATAACACAACCAAGAAATACAAATTCCAAAGTGAAGAAGAAGCTTATAAATCGATTGATACCACCAGTGAGGAGTCACCCTTGTCAACAACGAATGTCTTGGAAACTTTCTCTGCTAAGGTCACAACTTCCACTTTGTATGTTCCACTGAAGCCTCTGAAGCTGAATTGCCCTTGCGCATCAGCATAACCATGGCTGTGAGACAACCACTCTTGTTTGAGAGCAAGGAATCTTTTCCCAGCTTCATTGAGTTCCCCTTCTGCATCCACCAGGTGTGAATTTTCCCGGCTCATAAACAACTCCCAAAATCCCCAGAGCATTACACCATCTATTGCTGGGTGTGCCATAGTTTCCCGCAGCATAACTTCTAGATCATCAGCTCTGACATATTCATTGGTGGATGACACATCAAGCTCAGTAAACCATATTGGTATACCAAGAGTGCCCAATTTATCAAGGGCAGAACAAACAATAGGCCCCACAGGACTATCTATGTGACCTTGAATTCCTATTCCCCCAACTGGGGCACCTTGCTGTTGCAAATCAAGAATATGTTGAATGTACTTTTCTGGGGATGATCTGGTGTCACATCCATCTTCAACATGGTAGTCATTCACAAAAAGAGAAGCAGATGGATCTAGTTGGTGTGCAGTCTTGAACATGTTTGCCCTTATATCCTTACCTAGTCTATCCTGATAAAACGAACCATGCAACATTTCGTTGTTGACATCATAGTGTCTGAACTTACCCTTGTAGCGAGTCAACAAGTCATTCAGGCGGTTTTGGACAGCTTTCATCAAATCAGTTTTATTTAGTAATTTAATCCATTGCTGAACATTGCCGTCCACTTCCCAGAAGATACAATGGCCCCGAGTGTCTATCTTGTTCTTCTGACATAAGTCTAGCATTTCATCAGCATCCTTGTAATTCAGATTCCCTTGTTGTGGCTCAGTCCAATACCACTTCAACTCATTCCCAAAAACGGCCCAGTTAAAATGTTTCACAAAGAAGTCTACAAAATCTTCATTGTCAATATTGCTTCTACTGATGCACGTTCCTATGGGAAAATCATTTTGTATTTGTCTAACTCTCACCAAGGTTCCAAGATTTCCAATTGAATCCAACCCAGAGAATTTTAGGGTAATATCACGCTTACGGATCTGCATGGAGGCAAGTGCGAAATAGTTGAAATGAGAAACGGGGGAAAACTACAAAGAATGCAAGCTGTAACTTGTTCTATAATGCATATAATGGAAAAGGATTAGGGATTATAGTCTGATCTTTATAAAAAAAAAAGCATTAGAGTCTAAACATATCAAGCTTCCTATAACATTTTTTTTTCTGCCGCGTATAGCATTTTATTTTGTCATAAAAGGGAATGATTTATGTCAGTTGGCAGATCATACAAAGACATAGCCATGGGAAAAAGGAAGTAGATAAGCATGCATTATGCTTCAATCTTACGGACAAGACAACATTGTAAAATTTCAAGAAATATTTCGGTCCCATTACAATCTATTAATCATTTTCTGAACATGTTTGAGTATGGAGACTAATGGCCACCAGGCACAGATATTTCCTGCACCAGAGAATTATCAGCAGATCATTTGAACTTGAGTTCTTATACCATTTTTTGCTTTCTACTTTTGGTACGGATGGGGCATGAATGCAAGACAAGTTGGATTTGATAAATTAAATGAAAACAAATGGATAGTAACATATGCTTTAGCTCTTGTAACCGTAAATATAGTCAATTTGATTTTAGTCCTCCAACTTTTTTTAATTCCAAAAAGAATCAATTAACTTTATACAATCCTATCACCATTTACTATTGGTCTGAGACATTAATCTAAAACCTGCTTCAGAATGATCTCTATCGTGATAATGTTTTGATGTATATCATGTCACTGCTAAAAGATGAGGAGCTATTCTTAAAATCTATGAAAACTAAAATCAATCATGTTTTTAGAATTATGACAAAATGTAATCATATTTTCATGATTAAAAACATATTTAAGTCTAATAAGATATAAAATACTGATAGATTTTACCTTGTCTGTCTGCCTCCTCAAATATTTAAACCTCGCTTGTCTGTCAACAGCAAAAATTTGAAGTCCAGCAATCATTAAATCAACACCAGAAGCAGGACCTTGAATATAAACCATAACCTTAGATGCCTGCTTTTCAATTCTAAAAGACCCACAAATTTCGTGCCACCTTCCATCAGCAATCTCAACTTGTCCCCCATTGACCCACTGATTATCAACACTAAGAGCAACATTAACATTCTGAGGCCCAGTTGATCCGGAACCGATCCTGACCCAAGCAGATACTTGATAAGTTAGAAAGAGTTTAAATTTATCAGTGATCATCTGAGCAGGACCCATCCATGTTTGTGCGCGATTGGTTACAAGGAGGTAGCGCCCACTCAAGGATTCATGAGGCCCAAGAGAGTCTCTTGCCATTGGTGGAATTATACGCGGTGAACCACTCTGAACGCTCAAAGTACAATTACCAAGTGGAAACCATCCATTGGTTCCATTGCCCAGATTACTGTTTTCAATTATGTTAACACCAAAAGCAGCAATCTGCAAAAGCAAAATTAATCTTAAGTGCTTAAAAAACATACATAGTTGATCATTCAACAAAACTGTACCAAAATGCGTACAAACTATTGTCACATTTTTTATTTAAACAAGGAATGAGCGCAAAGAAATTCCAGAAATTACTGATTTGATATATGAAAGTAATTTACAGACAATAATTTGAAAGCCCAACCTCACAATCTGGTGGTGTTGAAGGTGGTGTTTTAGCTGCATGTTTTATAACCAAAGTATTGACAAGAATGTCAGTGCCTGGAGGGGGGCCTTCTAAATAAACTACTACTTTTGATGGGGAACCATTTAGAAGGAATTTTCCCTGCATTTGAACCCAATCTTTATCTGTTGCCTGCACACTTTAAATACAAATAACTTTTAATCTAATTATAGAAGCATTCTGATATCAATCATTGATCAAATAATAGTGCACCAAATTCGTTTCTTATTTTTGTGATTAAAAATAATAAGCCTATGAGAAACGATGCAATAAAGCATTAAGATGGAAACTAACTTGGCAATGCCTATATACTGCTCCCGAAGATCTGGTGCTTGAACCCACAAAGTAGCCCTTACATCAGAAGTGGTGACATTGTTCCCAAATATCCGAACTAATACAGTAACCTCGTAGGCAAGCTTGCGCTGCACTCTTCCAGTAATCTCCTGCTGAATCCCGTTCCAGCTTTGGGTACGATCTGTTGCAGATGCAAAGAATTTACCAGACTTCGGAAGAATTTTCCCATCTTCCATGGAGTCATGTAAGGCAATCTTGCAGCCTCTTCCAGACCAATTATTCAGGCCATCATCAAACTGGGGATTTATTATGATGTCTTCATCTTCGGTGGACTCGCACCCCTTGTTTATTATCTTCTGAAATAAGGGGAAAACGCATCACATGTTAGTGTTTGTGAAAATATAAAGATTTCATGAAACAAAAAAGAAATGAAATGGCACATCACACTTGTTGCAATTTTGGTCTAGCATTTGAAAAGGTGGAACCACAGCAAGTATGAGCTTAATACGAAATACATTAGATTTTACCAAGATGTAGAATTCACAAACATCTAACAGTATTAAATTCATTATTACTGTATGTTCATAATCATTTGGACTGGAGCAGGTAATGATGTTCACTGATTTTATAAGCAAACAAGGGGTTTAGCCAAAAAAAGTCATGATTTAATAAAATATTAGTAGTGTGGCTCCCACCAGGACCAGATATGTTTCCCTCCATTTTCTGCCAGAGAAAACATAAAAAAAAAACAGTTGGAAACTTGAAGATCAACTTAGGCATGGTGTTTTATGAATTGTTTGATTGTTTGGCACTCACCAGTCAGGTTATTTTGTAGGTGAATAGGTTTTTTTTATATATGAAAGAAGAGTAACATTATATTAACAAGGAAAATAGTTAGGAAGTACTTTAGTTCTAGACGAACCATATTCTATTATTTGCTATAACTTCCTATTCACACACCTTAACATTTCAATTTGGTAAATACAGGGCTCTTCTTGTTAACAAATGAAAAAGAAAAAGCAACAGAATAATATGAAAACATGCTGAATAAGGAGAAGTAAAAGTGCATGCCTCAGAGTGGTTTCCTTCATTGATCTTCGGTAAGTTTTCCATGGCTTCTTCAGACTTCTAACCCAATAAAAAACCAGCCAGAAGACCTTCAATTAGGAAACAATTTTGACTCACTAAGAAGTAGGAGCGAAAGTTGGAGACTCTGCTTGTGAAGGCAAAGGGCCATAACCTCTTCCATATATATATACACACACAAAGTGAGTGAGGAAATTTGAGAGTGAAGGCTACGAAAAAGTGTGGGGCCAAGCAGCCAAACTCATAAACGAGAACCCCATTGTGGGAATGCCGTTAGCTTTCGTCTCAAATGAAATACATAACTGATTGTTATTAAATATCCTCTAAAGTAATCCCAAAAAAGAAAACAGAGTGAAGGAGTTGGCTTTCTGTTTTTGCTTATATTTTTCATTCCCTGTTGCTTTGTCCTGCAGATAACCAATGCTTGAATTGGAATGGAAGCCTAAGGCGCCTAGGTCGAGGAACAGCGCTTTTCTTCCTTAATTTAACATTACCACTCATTCATTCGCACCACACTTCAAGGTTTTGCCACAGTTTGGTGGAGATAGCTCTTCCCATACACTATCAATTTCCTCTTAAGACTAAGAACATATGAGACTAGGATAATTCTTTTAAATGGCGTATCTGTGTCGGACACACTCGTAAGATATTTATTGGTGAAGTATTCAATTCAAAAAAATATTTGTTGGATTTTTGAAAATTCTAGCATGGTTGTATAACACAATTTTAAAATGTATAAATATAATAATTTTTTAAAAACTCAAATTTATTATATAAATTTTTATTATGATTATAAAATTAAGGAATAAATTATTTTAAACCAGTCATGAAAAATATTTTCCTGCTCCCAAAAGAATCTAAAATATACTTTTGCACATAAATATTTATTTTCAATTTATATAATTTAAAATTATATAATATATAAATTTGTGTCTTCGTGTCCTACATTTTAGAAATTATACATATATGCATATCCGTATCCGTGTCGTGTCAATGTCCATATCCGTATCTGATACGTAGCTACTAACATAAACTCCTTTTGTTATTGTATGTTCTTGTGTGTGTTTTCTTTTACAGAAAGCATTTACTTTTTCTATCTTTAATATAATTTGAGATAGGTTATTTTTACGCTGTTAATAATAATAATAATAATAATAATAATACTTAACAATAAGGTTTAACATATGTATTATCTTAACGTATATGATAATATTATATTTTTTGTTTGTTAAAAGTTAGACGATATGTGTATATTTATTTCTCCACAATTTTTTTATAGAAGAGAAAAAACATAAGCTAATTTATAAGAGGTTTTTCATATAATTTATTTCAAAAATATATATATTTTGTTCGTAAAATATAGTTTTAACTTAACATAAATTTAATTAAAAATTTGTCAATTATTATGTATGTTTTATACTTACATATTCTGGATTGGAATAACCATTATTTAAAAAAAGTTGAAAGAATATTATTTTAAAATGGGAAAAATAATACATAAATGATGACTATCAGATAAGATTCTCATGTAAGGGAAGCATATCAAATTATCATTCTCTTTTGAACTTGCAAGCAACAAATATGTAATGGTGCAACGTTGCCAAAATATCCAAATGAGATGTTGGAGATCATGAGATAAGGGAAAATGAATTGTTCAATTTGAGTTTATGTTTATCTATCGTGATCTAATGTGATATATTAAAAAAGATTCCTTGTAAGTGAGGTGAACCATTGTGCTTGCAGGGGTTCTTCCTTCTTGAAACTTGCAGTTTTAGCAACTAAGATGATTGGATTGGATTAACAAAACTCATTTTCGTTTTTGATTCTACTATATACTTATTAGAATGGAAGACATTGAAGAAGAAAGAAATCAAAGTTGGCATCATTGAGGAGGAGAAACAATAATAAAGTGTTTTTTCTTTCAAAATTCTAGTTAAAGAAGCCATTATTGAAAATGATGTTGGACATTCAGTGTAAACATGGTTTCTGCAGGTATGTTTCTTCCTGCACCTCCATACCTTCTTCTCTTACTTTCATAGATTTTCGTATTTCCAAAATATTCCCTTTGTAATATTCTGGATAACATAATCCGGAAGTCATTTTTTAAATTTGTAATTAACTTCCAGATTATATAATCCAGAAGTCTTTTTTTCTGATGCATGATTACTTTACGGATTACATAATCCAAAAGTCTTTTTTAACTTCCGGATTATGTAATCCGGAAGTCTTTTTCCAAATGCGTTTCCAGATTACACATAATCCAAAAGTTATTCTATGGGGGAGGCACAAGAAGGATAAAAATGTATTTTCATATTGTGTATGGAGGTACCAGAAGAAGATATGGAGGTGCAGGAAGAAACAGTCTTTCTGCAGACTGTGGTCAAAGCGGCCGGAGACAACATAAATTAGGAAATTTCTTCCAACACCTTCATACTTTGTTTCTGCACCTCATATTTCTTAGAGTACTAAAATTATTGTGTGTATTCTATTGATTTTTTTTTTCCAATTTCACAATGTATTATGAAGACTTTCATAATCAAAGAATCTGAAAGTTGATGTTTAGAGTTTTTTCAATTCTAAATATAAAATTTGTATTTTTATAATCTAAAATATAATATAAAATTTATATTCTAAATTATATAATTTAAAATATCATATATTTCATTCTGAATTATATAATTTATAATTTAATATAAATTTTATATTTTAGATTGTAAAATCTATAATACAATATAAATTTTATACATGTATTTTGTATACTAAGCTTTAATGCATTTGTAGATGTTTATATGTCTTTGTAGAAATATCTTGTACATATTTATATGCTTTTGAATATTCGGATTGACATATTTTTGATCATTTTCATCTTCTTCTTGGCTTACAGGAACGTATCGTGCCAACCCAAGAACCTCAAGCACATCCTTCGCATGCAGTCTTTTATAATCTCCTCGAACACCACGACATCTTCAATAATATATAATGATAACACCTGACTAATGCAGTATAAAACCGTTATTTTCAAGTACACCCTCTCAAACATTCCATGTCTCACTAGGTTAACCGTTCTGTCAAGAACCGCCGCTCCATCAGAAACCGCTTGTGGTGTATGGACAAAGTGAATAAGAGAAAATAAGAGGGGTGCTTCAAGGTTTTTTTTTTTAAATTAAGAGTCAAGTAGTAAATTCACCAACTCATGGAACTGTGGAAAGAAAATATGAAGGTGCAGAAAAAAACTGGCCCATAAATTATGCGTACTCCTTTCGTGGACTTTGAAATATAGAGGTTACATTGTTTTTTTGGCAATTGCTTCCTGCACCATATCATTGCACAGGGAAATACCGAAAATACCCTTAAGAAAATGGGGGTACATATAAAATTACATTCTGGACCCCCTTTTCCGGAACACAATAATCTCTTTTGGATAATTTTTTCCAGAATGTATTATTTTCAGTTCTGGATTTTTTTATCCAGAATGGAATTTTGATTTTTTTTTCCGGATTTTTATATCCGAAACACAAAAACCTCTTCCGGATTTTTTTTTCCAGAATGCATTATTTTCAATTCTGAATTTTTATTTCCGGAATAAAGGGTATTTTCGGGATTTTTGAAATTATGTTGGGTGCAGGTTCAAAAGTGTTGGACGCAGGGAGTATTTGCCTGTTTTTTTTTCTCTCTTTTTTTTTTGAGAGACATGGACTAATAGGCCCAAGCCAGTAATTGAGATTAAAAAGTTGATAATTTAAAGTGGATAAATGTTCGCTTATGGTTTAGAATTTAGAGTTTAAGATTTAAAGTTTATTTTTTTTATATTGAATTATAATTCATAACACTCCTTTACTATAATATGTATTATGGGTTGTAAAATATCTTTTGGATTAAATAATTTGAAATACATTTTAAAATTACATTTCAAATTTTACAATCTAGAAAGTAATTTTGAATTTTACAATCAGAAATACATATTATTGTAAGAAGATGTTATGATTATACAATCTAAAAGCTATTACCAAAACACCTTCTAAATTGTCTAATCTATAATAAATTTTTCAAGAAAAAAAAATATTCTGAATATTAGATTGGATCCAAAAATATCTTTTGGAATATAAAATTATAAAATATTTTGAAATTATAAAATACAGAAGTATTTTTTTAAGGACGGTTCTCTAACCTATGAAATGTCCGGAGAACTATATGGAAGTCCAGGAAGAAACAACATTTAAAGTGTGAATGCATTTTGGTTCTCGTCTACGTAGGTTATCCTCAAAATCCGACATGATATGATACAAATTAACATAAACAATTTTTTAAAATAAAATAATAATATTTGATTGTGAAGTGAATGTTGGTATCTGTTAAGAATGTCTACCTATTATTGTTGTTTGTATACCTTAACACACTTTCTTAACACAATTTCAACAATTAACATTTAAAAAAATTATTATTTTATTATAATATAATATTTTATTCCAAATAATTATACTCTTACATATTTTTCTACCTCATATGTTTCTGTTCTAGACAGGCTAATTGGAGACCTAAATCCAGAACATTCAAGGTAGTCAAGAACAAGTGTGCTCTTAACCTAATTTGTGATCTGTCTATATGTGAGGTTTTACCTAGTATATATAGAGTAAGTCTTAACCCTTTGTCTGTCGTTATGATTCTCTTTTTACTGCCTGGTTAATGTTAATTAATCCACATCCTCATCCTATACTATTTTCTTTACATTATTTATTTACATCGGCCTTTTACCTAAATGAGAAAAGGTCGGTCCAAGACCCATAACCCAACATGCTCCAGCCTTATGCACAGGCAAATAAGACTACTACTAAACTATAAGATCCAAGGATAGATGTAACAAAGTTCACATTTTGAACTGGTAATATTTTAAATCCATGGTATGAGGAGTGTTACATCTCCTTCAACTTATTTTTTTATCTAATTTGTTTGCAAACAGATATTTACAATACCATTTTCAATCAACAGTTATATGCAGTATATTTATCCAACTTATTTTTTATAATCAAAAGTTAAAGTTCGTGTATGAGTACAAATGTCTCCACAAAGTGAAAATAATATATTTAATTTCAATGTCTAATCGAAATCTTTCCAATAATTACCACCACCACCCAACCCCAAGGTTGATTGTGAAATGATCACCAAAGACTAAACATTTATTATCGTAATAAAATTGTTATATAATCAAATACAAAATTATAATTAATGAAAACTTCATTTTAAAAATTCTCTTTTTACATTTAGTGTCAAATCATTTAACTTTCCTATAAATTAACACACATTTTATTAATTCAATTAACTTACCCCTGAATAAAATAAATACAAAATAACAATCTTATAAGAATAAGTTACATCTTTTCAAAATATTTTTTCAGCAATCATTCCATCCAAAATTTTATTTATACCAAATTAAATTTAACTAAACTTTTTGGGTAGATTATTGGCAATCAGAATTTAATTAGAAAGAAATTCTGTACATAAATAGTAAACTGATCTAATGTAGTAAATAAAGTTGATACAAATTTATTTTTTATTATTTTATTTTAAAAAGTGATATATATTTGATAGAAAGTTCCAGCTTTGGAAGTTTGCTACAGACTACACACGTGCCCAAAATAGCATCATCTATCAAATAACATACAGGAATTAACGAAATTAAAAGACAGAAGGATGGAAAGAGAAGAAAGGCTAACAGCAAGAAACTCAAACATTTCTTCTTTTAAATGATAGTATGGATCGTGTACTTATGTCAGATACCGATATTATGTCGGATATCGATAATATGATATTTGTAGGATATGTATTAGTAGTATTAAATTCAAAAAATATTTATTAAATTTTTAATAAATTTAATATAGTTTTAATATAATTTTAAAAAATAAAAATATATTATTTTTTTTAAAAATTTAAATTTATTGTATAAATTTTATTATAATTATAAAAATAAAAAACAAATTTTTTTAACAAGTTATGAAAAAATTATTCTGCTTCAAAAATTAATCTAAAACATACTAGTGTACATAAATCTTTATTATCAATTTATATAATTCATAATTATATAATAAGTAAATTGGTGTTCTGATATCTTATATTATACCTATTTCAGTGTTTCTGAGTGTATTAGTGAGTTTCTTTTTAGATAGATACCAACTCTTACAATAACAAAGTCACAGCCACGTAGAAACTGTACACCTCATCATCGTCATCATAAATCCACAGATATTTTTATGTTACTTATCATTGACTCAACCTCTGTTAAACATAGGAAAACCGCATGCCCCTTTTACCCCGCACCACACCAACCTTATTATATATTCACTATCACTCACCCCCAACAAACAAACACAAACCAAATCACATGATACCAAACGTTCAAATACACCTCTGGGACTCCGCCGCCGCAGACGGAGGACCACTCTCCCCGTTCTCTCCCAATGCGCCCGACACCGCCTCCTTCTCCACCGATCATTTCCGGATGTTCCAGTTCAAGGTACTCACCTGTCCACGTGCCAGGTCCCACGACTGGACCGAGTGTCCCTACGCCCACCCCGCCGAGAAGGCTCGCCGCAGAGACCCCCGCAAGTTCCTCTACTCCGCCACGGCCTGCCCTGATTACCGGAAGGGGAGCTGCAAGAGGGGTGACACGTGTCAGTTCGCGCATGGCGTCTTCGAGTGCTGGCTCCACCCTTCTCGCTACAGAACCCACCTCTGTAAAGACGGGACTAATTGCCGCCGCAGAGTTTGCTTCTTCGCTCACACCAACGACCAGCTCCGCCTCGTACCCGAATCGTCCTCTCTTTCCTCTCCCACTTCCGTTATGAACTCTTCCTTCTTCGATTCTCCGCCCTCTTCTCCTTACGTACACAACATACAAGAGATAGTTAGCTCAATGCGGAGTGTTCAACTGGACGATGGGCTTTTTTCGGGTTTGACCCGGTGCGTGTTCGGGTCGCCACGTGGCGGTATTTTAAGTGGCAATGCGTGTGAGGAAGAAGAGGCTGCTATGGAGAGAGTGGAATCTGGGAGAGATATTAGGGCGAGAATCTACGCCAAGCTTAGCAGGGATAATTCCATTGGAGGTTCTACTCCTTGCATTGGATTTGGTGGCCTTTGATTTCTCTCTCTACTGTTAAGTTGCATAATGCAATGTCAAATAAAATAGAATTTTATGTACATAGTTGATGAGTTCAGAAAATACTACTGTGTGTCTCTGCTTTCTACTTCCTTCTCTCACCTATGTCTGAGGAATGCCAGAAATCTGAAGATTCAACACTACTGTCCTTTTTTTTATCTGCCAAGTCATGTAACGCATGTTGGATTCCCTGCTTCCAAGTGAAAATTCGATTAACTTCACACCCAAATTCTCCTCGCATTTCACCACATGCAATTGCTCCATTGTCTCTACACTATACTTCTGTATGATAACTCGTTGTGAAGCTTAAATTCTTCAAGCACCTCTTTCTGGCCTCTGCTGTATATTATTTTAATGCTCTTCATTTTCTCTGATTTTGGATCATTTCAATTCTGATTATGTTTGCATAAAAGTTAGGAAAGTTATTTTATAAATTTCGACGTACTGTATTAAATTCTAATGCATACGATGATGAAGGAAGAATTTGTTCTTTCCTCGGTAATTTTCGAGTCTCCCAATATTCCAAACACGGAGATGGTATAATAACATTATGAAATACATCCCTTTAAAAATGGACTGGAAGAGTTTATGGATTTTTTCATGAAAAAATAAGAGAAAATAATAAATAAAATATATATATTAATAAATAAATTTTACATTTAACTCAACTTTATATGTGATTTGATATTGATCCGATTGTGAGTAATGTGATAGAATTAATAAATTCGTTAGAATATTTAGATAACTCTAATATTATATTAAGAAAATATTAAGAAGTGAATATTAAATCTAATTTATTTTTATAAAATTAATTTATAAGGTTACACTTACTTCATATATATGAAGACAATTAATATATATTTTTATAATATTAAAAGTAAATAAAATAAAATAAAATAATTAAGATAATCTAATTAAATGATCTAGTGATGATCAAACAGGTTAGATAATATAGTGTTAATTAAATAAATTAGATGATCTACCATTAAAAAAATACATAAAGAGTTTATTAATAGATTAAATGGTTTAATGAAAACAAGCAAATTAGATGATTTATAAAAAAAAAAATCATCTACTAAAAAAACTATACAATGTAAATAAATATAATTTATACATAAATTAGACGGTCTAATGTAACCATATATACATGATAAACAACGGAATAAATAGTTTGTAAAAGTTACTGATGCCAGAATGCTAGCAGACAACGGGGGCAAAGTAGAAACCAAGGTAAAAACGAAACATTGTTATCTTCTTCTATAATTCAGTTATTTCAGTGTTTGAAATGTGTGTTGTGTTGCAATGGCTGCTCTTGTGTTTAGAGAAGGTGTGTAGTAAACGACGTGAGGTGATGACATTTTAATTATTTTTATAATCCGAAGGTAAACAATTTGCACAACGAAACCACTTTGTTATCTAATATAGGTTAAGCTTGGTTGAGGTAACTTGGGGTCCAAGTACTCAAATGGAATTTAATGATTGAAATTTATGAAGCTTCTTGGTGAATAAACAAATGATAATACCTCACTTTTTAATACATTAATCTAAATTTGCATGGTAGATTGTGTATTGTACCTGACAAAAATTGTTTTACATGATTAAAAATTATAATAAATAAACAGTTTGCTTACACGAATTGTATTTTAACTTTGCAATAAAAAATTAAATTATGATATAATATTATGTTTAATTATTATTAATAAGTAAAAATATGTATATTTAATTAAAGTATAAGTATAGAGAGACGGTGATTACAGGTTATTGAAAGAGGAAATATTTGGTTAATTGTGAGTATGCAAAGTACACTTCTAAAATAGAAAAAATAATATCGAGAATCTTTAATTTGAAGAGTGGAGAGAACGAAAGTTTTATTTTGTAAGTTAAATATTCTAATTTAATATATAAAAGATGCTTTTTATTTAAGTTATATTCTAAATCATAAAAACTGGGTCAATTTCATCTCCTATTAAAAACGTTCTAATTTATAATTTGATAGCTTTTGATAAATTTTAATTAATAAAATATAGTACATTAGGGAATACTTTGTTATTTCTCCTCTTTTATGAAATATAATTTTGTTATATGCACTTTTGGTGGCATGTACTAATAAGAAGTGAAAAATGAAATATATAATAAGTAGGACATAAATATGAAATATATAGTAAATAATAATAATTATTATTATTATAGATAAATACGTCGAGACATATCATTATTAGTTATAACTCTCCATAAAATATATATGTCTCCATCATCATTGACTTTTAAAGAAACTATATACAACTAAATAACATTAATTTAAAAAAAGGTATAATTATATTTGACTTCATTTTCTAACATAAGTATAATATACTATATAAAAAGATTATACTATGAACAAATCCTAAATTGTTATACTATTAAAAACCGATTGAGAATGAAGAAATAATAGAATATTGTGAAAGGTTTATGAGTTATGAGTAATATGAAATGCTTAAAGTAATAATAAAGCAAGATTAGATAGGGGATGTGGATGGCGATGCTGACACAGCGAGGCTTATCTTGTATTCTAAGACGAATCTTATAGGTGTTGATCCACTTGGTGCCACTTGTAGTTGCTACTTGACTCTTTCTTTATTGCATTGTATGAACAAAAGAAAACAATTAATGTTGATAATATCCACTCATGTGAAAATCTAAGAGTTGGAAGAGACAAGGTGTGGTCAAGGATGCACCATTTGGAATGGAGGGGCCCTTGTGGTTGTTTCAATTTTAAGCAATGTGATGAATAAAGAGCGATTGTAGGCAACAAAAGAGCGCGTTAATGACTATGGGTAAGCAAGATTATAAATGAGAAGCACGACAAAAATGGACGGTGGTTTCTCAATTCCATCCAAAATCGACCACGTTTTCTAAATTCTTAGAAAAGGACAAAAAGGTTACTCTAGTTAGGAGATGCTGCGTGTAACCATGCCATCGAGATTATCCATCAACCATCGCAATCCACAAACCCATGTTTAGGATAGTTTGGTGGTTAAAAATAAGTAATTATCTTTTTTTTTTTATCATATTAATGATTTGTGTTTCGGTATGATAATATAGTTTCACATCTCTGGAATCGAGGTTAATGACAGTTTATATACTCTTTATTCCTCAACTCACCGATGATTTTTTAAAGACAAAACTGTCACGGATTTCAAAGCGTTCAATATCTCGGATGCAGTGATTGATTCTAACGATGTTATCTCTTAGACTTGAGGTCGGAACAGGTTGAAAACAATTTGTTTTCTCTCTATCAAATACATAACAGGTGGAATATTTCTTCTAAAACAAATTATATAAATTAATAATAAAAAAAATTCAATTGAATTTAGTAAAAAAAATTAATTAAACTCAAACCATTTAACCCAAAAATTATGAACATAGAAAAAGTCAATTACACACAATTTTTTTTTAACTAAAATAGCCTAATTTCGTAATAATATCATTTGAAGATTTGGAGATGAACAACCATTCTATATTATATTCAACCCCCATTGCTATGAACAACTAACAGCTTGACTTGTACTTAAAGAGAAACTGATCAAATAACATCTACAATAAAGAGTTTGACTTAAAATAGGATCAATTCTCGTTAATTACATCTTTCATTTATTATGTTGGACCTTAAAATTTATCTCGGTCACATAAATTAAAAGTCTTCATTTTTTAAATCATCATATCAATTATTTGTTGTCACCATCATTACAATATTTTTTTTACTATTGGTTGATTAATGCGTATTGTATAACGAATTATAATTCTTGTTCCTCGTATAATATTATAATAATATTAATAATTGAATTGTTGAAAATTTCATGAATTTATCACTACGTAAATCCTCGTGCATGATTTAAAAGATATTATATCATGACAATATTTGACTATGTAATATTTTGAATGTCTCAAATTCATTATAGTGTTTTTTAATTACACTACTTCAGTAGCATCATTACTAATTGAACTTATGAATTTCAACTAATATCAAACAAAAAAAAAATATTGACATAAATACTAATTATAACATACGTATATATGTATTGACATAAATTATATATATTTATTTCTATTATTTTTTAAATTAAAATAATAATCATACGTATATATGTATTATCTTAAAAAATATATTTAATATAATATTTTATTTATGAATTTATTAGCATAATTGAAATTCAAATTTAATTGAAAAAGATAACATTATATCTATAATTATGTGTGAAAATAATATTATGAATCAATTTAACTAATTTATTTAAATGAGACAAAAACTTAATAAATAAAAAATAAATTTATTCAAAATTAATATTAATTTTTTAATGAAAAAAACTACTTTTTATACATATGATTCATATACTCAAAGAGTAGTCCACATACAAAATCGACGAATCCAAACCATATTTTGAAGTTAAAAGTCAAATGTGACTTGGATTCTTTCTTCCTGCACTTCCATATGTTCTTCTTCAATCTTCATAAATTTTTGATATTCCAAAAATGTCTTTCTGTAATATTTTAGATTACGTAATCCTGAAGTATTTTTTCAAATTCGTAATTAGGTTTTGGATTATGTAATCTGGAATCATTTTTTTAGATGTATGATTAGTTTTCGGATTACATAATCCAGAAGTCTAAATTAACTTCTGGATTATGTAATCCATAAACCTTTTTTCAAATGAGTGTATGGATTACATAATCTGAAAACTACTATAAAATTCAGACTTTCGAATTATATAATCCAGAATACAATTTTTAAAAATATATTTTAAATTACATAATTCATAAACTATTTCTAAATCCAATATTAACTTTCAGACTATGTAATCCAAAATATGGGAATGACACAAGAAAGATAAAAAAAGTGTATTCAAATTTTGTATGGAGGTGGGAAAAGAACATACGGAGCGGTAGGAAGAAACTGGGGTGTGGTGGGATGTGCTCGCTGCCATACTATTATCCTATCAACATTGCTTAAAGCGCCACTTGAAACATTAGTTGAGTTAATATTACAAGCTACTAAAGTAAATTTATTTACCGAACTATTAATTCGGCCCACTAAAAAACTATTGGTATGGTAAATAACATTTTAACTACTAAAAAAATTATAGTTTAAAATTCTCTGCAAAACATACTCTGTAAGTAAGTGTTATTGAATACAAATTTATTTTTCTAGAGTTTACTGATATAGTTAAAGTGTTATTGACTACAAATCTAATAAATAACTAGTGGTAATTCACCATCTATTTAGGTTTTTTTATCATTGGTTTTACAAGAAGGTATTATGGTACGATCATATTAAATCTAATAAATTATTTTTTTATCATTGATGTTAGTTTGACATATGTTAGAAATCTTCGAATTGATTCATCTTAACGACTTAATCAATGTAGAATCAGATAAAATAGGTTAGATTTTATTAATATATATGAGAGGAGGAAAAAAAATAAAATCTTTTATACATAAACCAAATATGCATTCAGAACTAATCAATGTTATAGGTTTAAGGTAGTCTAAACCTTGCAGTCTAAAACATAAAACAATTGATATTGGTTAGTATTGGATTTAAACAGTAAAATCTAAATCAAATTTTGGAAATTAATTTTTATGTTGTATAATTATGCAGTGCTATAACTTTTAATCAAGTTTTTGTTTATCTACTGTTTTATTTATAGAGTCAATGACCCGACCCAATGCACTCTGAGTACCAAATGCTCCCTGCACCCAACAGTTTTAAACCTGCACCCAACACAATTTCAAAAATTCTGAAAATACTCTTTATTCTGGAAATAAAAATCCGGAATTGAAAATAATGTATTTCGGAAAAATAAATTTGGAAGAGATTTTTGTGTTTTGGATATAAAAATCCGGAAAAAGAAAATCAAAATCACATTCCAAGATAAAAAAATCCGAAACTGAAAATAATACCTTCTGAAAAAAATTATCCGGAAGAGATTATTGTGTTCTGGAAAAGGGGTCTGGAATGTAATTTTATATATACCCCAATTTTTTTAAGGATATTTTCGATTTTTCCCCTGTGATTAGGTGCAGGAAGCAATTGTCGTAATATTGATGCATTTGAAAACAAATACTAAATAAAGTTGCTGAAATTGGGGTCCGATCCCACAAGAGGAGCAACTTCCAACAATGAACGTAGCCCAACATCAAGGCTCCAGTTTATACTCAGCGCCATTACATTAGTATAACACAAAAGTCTATCTAATTATATTTCTTTGATTAATTTTTCATCTGACAGTTTGGCCGAGTGGTCTAAGGCGCCAGATTTAGGCTCTGGTCCGAAAGGGCGTGGGTTCAAATCCCACAGCTGTCATTTTTTTTTTCTGATAAAAAATGAAACATCTTGCTCGTTAGTTTAATGATTTTGCAATTAAAATTTTAGGGATTAATTTCTTTATATGCGAATTTAACATAATTAACAACTATTTTAAATTCACACTAACTTGCAGAGATAGAGGTAGAAGACCTTTAAAGCTTACTCACAATTTTCATTGTAATTGTTTGACATAACAATTCTATTTATTTTATGTTAAGCTTAACAATAGTTTAAAGGATCTGTAATGAATTGGTTCTCTTTCAATATAGAACAAACACAATGGCAAAATCAAGTAAGGAAAAGAGAAATGAGTATGAATGTATGCGCTAAAAAAGTATTTTCATTGGGTTAACACACGATCTTATTTAAAAAGTACAGAGAGTCATTTGAAAGATTCATGCAGTAATTATTATTATATGTGGATCAGGGACAATGGGGTAGGTCTCTTCCGGGACCTCCAAAATAAAACTCAGGTTCGATCCCAGGTCTGGCATCATTGACGGCGGTGTAACAAAAGGGTTCTTGAGTCATTGGAGTTACATCTCTGGGATATTTAAGTTGAAGCGAATAATCCATAATCCTTATGTTCCGGATGAAGCATGACTGTTGAAATCGACCATTTGCGAACTCTCCACTACCCATTTGTGTACTTGTGTGAGGGGTTTTCTTTCCTACATTCATGCTTGATACTTGTCCCCCCCACTGAACCGCTATCGCACTGTGTCTTAGTGACCCCATTATTTCAGCCGGCCAATAACCAATAGCGATATTGTTCTTCAATTTCAGATACCAATTTCCCGAGTTTGGTTCCTACATCATACACACCATGTTAATCTTCTTACTATCAATCTTAACGTACTGATAATTCAATACCACATTTTAACATTATTTTACCAGAAACATTCCAACGTTAATATCATACTGCTGTCCATAAAATGATGATATAGGTCCTATGGTACCACCAAGCACTACTTGCCCAGTTTGCACAAATCCTGAACAAGTAAGATCGAAGCAACCGGTTGACCTGTATGAATCCCTCTGCACCACATAGCCACCAAGTCAACACTCCAAAATTTCACCAATGTTTGATTCTCTCCTTCATACTTCATCAATGATAAACGAATATATATACTTACTGTCCAATAGGCAAAAAATCGAGTGGCTCCGTCACCATATAGTTTGGGATTCACCTAAATCGTAATAACAAGGAAGCTTTAGTGATGTGTGTTATTTAGTGATGCAATATAGTTTGTGAAGGGAACTGACCGTCCATCCTGATTCAACGCTTTCAAAATAGGGGCCATTGTTGTTCTTAAGCCAAATCTGTGCTGTGGTGAAGTCGTTTGTTTGAGCAACCTTTGGATTCCAAAGGTTGATGTCTGCTTGTGCACCAATATAGTTGTATCCCACTGTCAAAAGATATGCTGACTGCATCACCATGTCACCTTACCATCAATTCTATCTATTACTAAAATCTATGCTGCATTTATCAAATAAAAAATGGTCACATATAATTGCAGAAGATAGTGATTGATTGAGATCATTACCGAGCGATTTTCGGGAACATATCCGTTTGCTTGGTCTGTTGAATTCTCATATTGCTGTGGGGGTTTCCGGCCAAAGTTGTCCAGAGAAGCAGCTCTGAGTAAATCTTCCTTTACAATCCTGCGAATAGGGATGGTTCCTTTTGGACAGCTTCCACTTTTCTGCCATGTCTGAAATATCTCTGACTTCAAACCTTCTTCTGTGCTTGAATTTTTCAATTCTAGCAAATAATTTGGCATCATCTGCACAGTCCAATCGTTGTATGTTTCATCATAGTTATAAAAATGAAATATTAAATATTCAAATTGTGTATTTGATTATAAATTTTATGTGATTTTTAATGAAAAGAATGCCATAAAATTATAGTTAAATATGTGGTTGTTTGAGTGCCAATTTTTATCTAACAATTATCATTTTTCATCATAAAAATTATCAAAAGAGTAAGAAGACCTTGATAGTGTGATTCTTTAAAGCCGGATGATCAAAAGCAGGTTGGTCATAAATGTTCACACAATCAATAATATCGCCATCTTCACTCTGCATCAAACAAAAATACAAATAACATGGAATTAGATTTTTAGAAATGAAATGCTGAATGAGATATTTCAGACTCTATACAAATAAATAATAACTGATTGATTTTCCAACTAATCATATTTTTTTTGCAAAGACTAGCAGCTACCTACATAAAATCATTAATCACACATATTTTATACACCTCTATATCAAATTGGATTTCGAGAAAAAAAATATTTTGCTTAGTATTTCGTCTCTTGTACGAACTATCCATTTTAATATCTATTTTTAAATTTTTTACATTCTAATCATTATTAAAAAAAGAATTATGTTTTATTTCTTATAGGTTATACAATAATAAAGTTCTCAAAATATATTTATTGTGTTCCTTTTAGTCGTTTGTTTTTTATTTAAATTTTATTGTTTGTAAAGCTCAAAATTATATTGATTATCAATTATACTTTTATATTTGGAAAATGTAAACATTTTTTTTTCATATTTCTCTTTTATGAAAAAAAGAGAAAAATCAATACTTTATTTTAAAATTAAATATAAACTATGTTATGGTAATAGAAAAAAAATAATACTTTATTGTAGATGGAAAATATATTATTCAGAGTAATTTTTATGTTAAAAGATGTAAATATATTATTAAAAAAAAAAGAAATTGATTAAAAATTAAAACTTAATAATTTTATTAATTAATTTGCGTAACCAAACTGTAAAGTCAGGAATTAACAACACAAGTACTTTCTATAAAAAAAAACAAATGAATGTTAAAAATAATATTAGTGTTGGACGTTATTCTATTCACTTAGATTTTTTTTAAAAAAATTAGCAAAGTCTCTTTGACTTTAAAGACTGTGTAAGAAGAATTTTATAGTAAATAAAGAAGAGAGTCATTTTTTTGAAGAAAGATATTCTGAGAGACTAACATAATAGGTAGGAAAAAAAGAGAAGAAAGGTTATTTGAGAATTTTACATATCTATAGAATAAATATTTTTATTTTATTTTTTCAAAAAATAAATTATTTTACATATTCAATTGGATAATTTTATTCTGAATTTTGACAATGAAGTTTTCAATGAAATTTAAAGAAATTCTATTCGATATATTTTCTCTTTAAGATGAAAAATTAACTCTCCTTCCAACATGGTTACATCTTGAAGCATTAGTGATTTGGTTTATGAAAATAAAGATTTAAAGAGCATTGAAATAAGGTAAAATGTGATATAAAAAGAGTGACACAATGTTGAGATTGCAAACCTTGATGGTTTTGACAGCAGGCTTGTTGAGTTGCTTCAATTTTGCTTCAATTTGTGTTTCTAGAGTTGATGATGGCTTTGCTTCAACATTCAATCTCATACACACTGCAAAAAATACCCAAAGGAACAAAACTGTACCCTTTCTTTTCCACATTTCAGTTTCATGTCTTCTCTCCATTTTTTCTGCTATCTCACAAAGAGACCTCTTTAACTTATATTTGCATACCTGTCAAATATAAATATTAATGACTCATTTATTGATGTATTTATTATAAAGTTAGTTTTTTTTTGTATTTGTATACCTCTTCCTCTAATCCTACTTATTTATTGTAATTGCATCAGAAAAAGTTGACTGCCTTAAATTAAGGTTATTCTTCCCCTTTTTTTATTCAATTTTTTTTTTCTGTTTATAAGTTATATGTTTAAAGTCTAAAACTCCATTAGTTTTTTAGTTTACTAATTATATTTTATCATTAAAATTTAAAAGAAATATAATAAATGAATTAAAACTTATATTAACTATATTAATATAATATTATAAATAATTAGTTGCTTTTAGAAATATGTTTTTTTTTATTAACATCTATGAAGTGTTGGGATAATACATTACTTTTTATTTAGCTCTTTTTTGGGTAAAATAAGTAAAAAATGTTTCTTTAGATAAGGATTGAAAATGGTCATACTAAAACATTGTACGTGATTAGGAAAGTAATAAAAAAATTTATAGTAGAGGGTAATTTCTAAAAAAACACATCAGTTTAAATTTTATTATTATTATTATTAGTGTTATAGATTATAATTATTATTTAATAATTGTATATACCTTAAATATTGTTGACAAGAAATAATAATTTTCTTCGATACATTTTATTTATTTTATATATATATATATATATATATTAATATAGAGAAAAGACAATTATATTAGTTGTTGATAAACATTTCAACAAGAGATAGCGGGAGAGAGAGAGATAATGTTTCCATAATAGAGATATGCTAATGTAAAATGAGATAGAAGGTTGTGATTAAGCATAATTCATTTCACTATACTCTTAGAGTAAGTGGATCTCACTCAAATCTATTTTATCTAAAAAGTTAAATTTATAAATCTAATTCAAAAAGGAATATGTTAAAAGAAAAAAAAACGTTAAAGATTAAGTAAAAGTTCAACTAAAAAATGGTTGTAGTATCTCAAAAAAAAATTTTATATTGGCACTTACATAATATAATATTAAAAGTTGAACACTCTTTCCATACCAAATAAAATGACATTGTAAGAAGATAAAATAAAGTTAAAAATTATTTTGAAAATTGATCAAGAGGCATTTGCATCATATAATCAAGATGACTCTGATAAAGTTAGTAAAAGGATGAACCAAGTTAAAGATTCTCACAAAGTTATTTAAGATGTTGATTCTTTATGCTCTGTTTTCTTCCAGAGATGAGGTTGGAGCGAGGATAGGCAATTAGGTAACTGTTGTTTGTGTCCACGGTTTTGAAGGTGTCTATACGGATGGAGTAGCAAGTAAGTAACAAATTGTAATCTTCAAACAAATACTTGGATTTAAGAGGATTATATGTAGGAGCATACGTTAAGTTGATATCCTTATCCTAACATGTACATGCATCGCAATTTTCCAAGGGAGAATCAAATCTTATTTAAATTTTGGTTACTGTTCGATGATTTAGACAGAATTACTGTGTGGGATTATAAAATGATTTAGAAAGAGTTGCTGTGTGGGATTATAAAATGATTTAGAAAGAGTTACTGTGTGGGATTATAAATTGAGAATCGATCTAGAAAGTTATTGTGTGAGATTATAAAATCGATTTAGATAAAGTTAGAATCGATTCATAATTAATGGTAATTAATTTTAATTAATATTAATTAATTTTAATTATTGTTGTTAATCTTATTATATATACAGTATATAATATAATATTATGTAATAAGAATAAAATAAAGTTATAATATAAAAAAAAATATAGTTATATGTAATAAAAAAATGTATACAATAATAATAATTATTTTCATAATTTATTATAAAACTATTAATATTATTTAAATTTAATGCAAAATTATTTATATTTTATTTTTTAAAATTATGAATATTTGAATAATTTATTTCTGTGTAAAAAAAAAAAAATTTACATATACTCATAATTTTTCATCTAAAAATTATTACAATTATGAATATTATCATTTTATTTTTTAATTGAAACTCAAATCTAAAAAAAAATACCTCATAATTTATTATTCAAATATTTTAAAACATAGAAGTAATGATGACGAAGAATTTGTTGACCAAGTTTTTAGATTATTTCAATAAAGACCTATTCTCCATGGATAGAACAAGTCAATTTCTGTTTGTTATTTTCTTGTTATTAGTGGAGCTAGTTGAGTCGTGTCCTTTATTTTCGTTTTGCAGTTTTCATGTATTTCCTATAAAAGGCATTGGAACCTGCTGCATTTGTCAAGTCTCTGAAACTTAAAGTTTACATTTGGTATCAAAGCCAAAGTAAAATGAGAATAAAGGACACGACTCAACTAGCTCCACTAATAACAAGAAAATAGCAAACAGAAATTGACCTGTTCTAACCCTGGAGAATAGTTCTTTATTGAAATAATCTAAAAACTTGTTCAACATTCCCTCCCTTGAACTGAACTCGATCAAGAGTTTCAGTTCACAACACTCATTCCAAACGCTTCAAAGGATTAGAGAAGCGTTTGGAATGAGTGTTGTGAACTGAAACTCTTGATCGAGTTTAGTTCAAGGGAGGGAATGTTGAACAAGTTTTTAGATTATTTCAATAAAGACCTATTCTCCAGGGTTAGAACATGTCAATTTTGGTTTGCTATTTTCTTGTTATTAGTAGAGCTAGTTGAGTCGTGTCCTTTATTTTCGGTTTGCAGTTTTCATGTATTTCCTATAAAAAGCATTGGAACCTATGAATAAAGATAGATCATTCTGGTGCATTTATCAAGTCTTTGAAACTTAAAGTTTATAGAATTTCGGAAAAAAAATAATAATGATGATGATGAAGAATTAACTTTTTGTTGAAGTATGTTTAAAATTTATCTTCCAAAATTTCAATGAAAATTTTATAAAATTAATTTGAATTTTGCCTATTTTTGGAGTCTAGCATTCTAATTTCCACGTACAATTTACATTTATTTATATGTAAATGGATTTAAAACCCGATATATAATAAGAATATTGAATTGTAAGTACACAATTATGCATAAGTAATACTATTCACATTTGTTAGCTCAATTTATATTTTTATCAACTTTGAATATTATCAAATTACTTAAATAAAACTGTACTGCTCTAACATTTGACATACAATATAATTATAAGATAATCATTAAATAGTAACTAAATTTAGAGATAAAAAAATAATTAATCACTAAATTAGATACTAAAAATTATTCTATCTAAAGTGATTTATATTATTAATAAAAATTTATAAAATAGTTTATAAATTTGTATCTAAATTAGCTACCTAAGTTTTAGCTACCAATGTTTTAGATTTTAAATTGGTCTCTAAAAGACTAATAGAGATTAGTTAGAATATAGAGTAGTAAGTAACTAAAACCTTAGTAGCTAATTGGTATACCAATTTAGAAACCATTTTATAAATTTTTATTAATAATAGAAACTCCTTTATATATCTAATAGTTTTTTAATTTATAAAATGATCTCTAATTTAATCAACTAGTAACTAATTATTTTGGTCTCTAAAATTAGCTTCTATTTAATAATTTTCTTGTAGTGTATCTTAAATAATTTAAAACTTATTGAAATAATATTGAATTGTACTTAATCAATGAGTAACTCTCCTTCCATTTCTAGTCTATCCTTGTCAACATGTGGAATTTTTTATTTATTGAAACATTAATATACATTGAATTTTATCAAATAAAAATCTTCAAATGATTTCACCATTATAGTAACAAGCTCAATAATATTTTTAGATGATTCATTTTATTGTACAAAATAACATTCAAAAAATATCCAAGATAATAAGACATTTTCTTTTTAAAAGTTTTCGTGTTAGACATCACTATGCAACTTGACATCTCAGCTAAGCTGACACCTCAAGTAACAACAATCATCTGCCATCACATGAAAAAAAAATATTATTAAAAAAAGAAAAAAGAAAGAAAATACAAAATTATGAGGGGACTAGACCAAAACCCATATGTTAACACAAACGATACATAGGTAGATTATACCTATTCATAAAGAATTCTAAGAACAGACTAGCTGGGAGTCTATTATACCAATGAAATGATTCTCTATG
>Ga0123342_1002349_pt1 | contig 31428 bp, 22 predicted proteins | sample Turbeawhitnodule_FD_89960 | JGI IMG/M metagenome (GOLD analysis project Ga0123342, IMG submission 89960) | Root nodule microbial communities of legume samples collected from Mexico - Turtle bean Mexico white nodule | ecosystem: Host-associated > Plants > Roots > Nodule | place: Mexico: Nepantla... | reverse complement strand
GTTTATATAGGAAAAAGAAACATATGGGCTAAGCCCATTACATAAATATGAGATATCTAACAATATCTATAATATCTCATAATATCAAATAATATCTAATTATATCTAATAATATCTAACAAAAATGAACAACCATAATCACATAAAAGGAGTTGAATATGTGATGAGAAGATGGAAGGGGGACTGTTCTAATATTCAGTTTGGGGAAGGATATTGTCATTACACTCAAAGAAAGATGAGAAGGTGATTGCTAAGGCATCAGTTTGATCGGCATAGGTGGTCTGAAAAGATTAAATTTGGGTTTTTATTTGTAAAGTTCTCACAAAGAGAAAACTTATTTTTCTTACAGAGTTCATATATATGTCCCAACTTCTTACAAATATTCATATTTACAAAGCTTAGATAGCAACTAGTAGGAAATGCCCACTAAGACTCCACATAGAAATAAATTCCCACTAGCACTTATCTTCCCCTATAATTGACTCCCCACCACTATCCTACTACTTATCATTATGGTTTAGGAGGCCTAATAAGACACTAAAAAATGACCTAGACCATCGTAAAAGACATTTGAAATATTTAAATAAAAATAAATGCGAAAATTACATTAATAAGGAAGAAAAATGGGCTTAAGCAATTATTTAGCCCAACTACTTAGACTCCAGCCCATCAATGCTTCTTCTAGATCATGTGAATTTGGCTTGTCATATCTTGTCTTCAAATTTTGCTAAAGTCTTCATCAACATGTAGAAAATAACATTAGATGATATATTTTCATGAGCCTATCATGCAAATCACTCCATCTTCTTTATTCTTGATATTCTTCCAAGTGTACTCTTAATTAAAAACAATAAAAATTACAAGAAATCCCAAAATCATATTGACCAGTCTAGATCATATCATTCCCTCTTTCTTCAAGGACATTCGTCTTCGAATGTCATGAGTACACTTGCTCCAAGATAAACCTAACACTTGTATTAAAGATAATTTTTTTTATTAGTTTTTCATTCCAGAACTAGAATCTCTGCAATAAATGAAGACAAAATGGAAGGTCGTGAGTTGAATCTATAGACTAGAATAACAATCTTGGAAAGTGAACTTTAAGCCTAATCTCACAAAATTGGCTTGTAAGGTGAGGTTGACACTCACTTATATAATATAATTTCACCATATCTCTAGTCAATATGAGATTTTCAACACTATCTTATATTTCTACATACTCAAATTGTTGGGTATTCTCACCCTAACTAGGCAGAGTTACCTAGCAATAAACTCTCGATTTAGGGTATTGTTTTCTTGTTGAGGTAATTTAATAATTTGGAGATGTAAGATGCAAAATTTTGTGGCAAGATCAAGTGCAGAATTAGAATACACAACGAAGACATTAGTCACTTGTGAGCTCATATGACTAAAGCAACTCCTACCTTATTTGTGACAATGAGGCAACATTACACATTACCTCTAATTGTCTTTCATGAGGATGAAACATATTGAGGTTGATTGTTATTTTGGAGACATCATTACTAGATTTGTCAACTCTAATGAATATGTGGTTGACATATTCACAAAGTCTGTTAGAGGATCAAGGATCAAATATATTTGCAGCAAGTTGGGAACATACAGCTTATATGATCTTGCTTGAGAGGAAGTGTTATAACTATAGAAACAAGAAGTAAATTATATATAATCAAGAATATCTAGATTATATATCTATTCTTAGGAACATTTTTATTTATTTCCATATCATATCTTTATTATTAGCATATACCAAATTTCCTCTATTTAGTATATTGATTTCTTTTACTCAAATAAATAAATCATCTGGGCTCTCTCAGAAATAGCTAACACATGTCACAGTCATGTCAGTTAGATTTGGTTACCAAATATCCTTTCACTTGGGAGGGCAGGGGGGGATGAAAATCCTATCCAAGGGCAGGGTATATGGGTTGAATGGTCATATTATGGTACAGTGTGTCACCTACTAGTGTGTTTGTTTTACACTGGGACCCACATGCAAACAATGCAGATACCATGTGATGTTGAACTAATTTGCTTGTATGGGGCAACAGGTTTTTGAAGATAGTTTATACAATGTATTTTATATTTTATAGCATTACTAGAATTCCAGGAATTGTGAAATTGAATTTTTATAGAGTTTCTTATTCCAAAGGTTGTATCACTTATTTTTTTTTCTAAAATGTAATGCAGGGAAAAAGCCCTGGAGAGTGAAGCCAATGAAATAGTTCAGGGACATAGATCTACACTTCAGTCAACTATAAAAGAGTCAGGTTCTTTTGACGAGGTTTGATTCCCACTTTCAAATTTGATCTAAGTGCCGCATCCGAGTTAATAACAGTTGTCACTTAGTCTATGAAGAGTCTATATATAAATATAGATGCTCTATAACCACGTAGTCTGTTAAGACTTTGTAGATAGATAGTTGTTCTTTGGAGCCTAAGTACTGTACAGTCAATCAGTTTCTCTAGAGAAATTGTACTCTTTCTCTCTCTCTCTCTCTTGCAATATCTAGTCTTTCTCTGTGTGATGCAAATGCAGTATTGTTCCCTACAAACAATGTATATAGAAATGTTCTCTTATAGTATACAAGATAATCTAAAAAAGGAAAATAAATTATTTTTCATCATTTTACCCACTCTCAATTTGTGTAATTAAGGATCAATGATTCCTATGCATAAATACAAAACATTCAGATAATCAACTCTACTAGTTATGGAATTTGATTCTTGTGTATAAAAGGAAATAGTATAAGTTGAAAGAAATAGATGAATTATATTTTTGAGATGTATTTACAGTCTCAATTTATAGACTGTTTACAACCTAATTAAGGAAATAAATAATAGGTAATGAAAGTAAGAAATGATAGGTAATTAAAGCTATACAAATCAAATCAAATCACTAAAAGATATCAAATCTATCCTAATAAAAGATAACTAAAAGATATCACTTAATTACGGAATAATTATCTCCTAATTATTCAACACTCCTCCTCAAGTTGGTGAATGCATATCTATCATTCCCAACTTGCAAGTAAGATCTTTGAAGTGTTTTGTGGGAAGTCCATTAGTAAACATATCTACCAATTGAAGTCTTGAAGGGATGTACTCGGTGCCTATAAGACCATTATCCAACTTCTCCTTAATGAAATGTCGGTCTATCTCTACGTGCTTTGTTCGGTCATGTTGAACTGGATTGTGTGCAATACTGATGACGGACTTATTATCACACACCAAACCCATAGGAGCTTCATATTTTATTTTGAGGTCATCGAGCATGATCTTCATCCATAATAGTTCACAAACCCCTTGAGCCATGACTCTAAATTCTACTTTTGCACTTGATCTTGCAACTACATTTTGTTTCTTGCTCCTCCATGTCACCAGATTTCCACCCAGGAACATGCAATAGCCTGTGATGGATCTCCAATCAACAATTGATCCTGCATAGTCAACATCAGTATATATTTTCATGGATAAGTTTTCCCCTTTTTTGAATAGCAATCCTTTCCCTGGAGAGGCTTTTAAGTACTGAATAATTCTATTTACTGCTTGCAAGTGTCTTTCTCTTGGATCATGCATGAATTGGCTAACCACACTAACTGCATAAGTTATGTCTGGCCTAGGTGTGATAGATAAATGAGTTTTTCAACAAGTCTTTGATATTGTATCTTCTCCACCTTTGGATTTACGGTTTAGGATTTAGGGTTTTCCTCATCATTCTCAATCCTATAATTTTGCTCTATTGGCACTTCAGTGGTCTTGCAACCCATCTTACCAGTCTCTTTGAGGAGATCAAGGATGTATTTCCTTTGAGAAATAAAGATGCCCTGTCTATGAAGTAAGCAACCTCTATCCCAAGGAAGTACTTCAACATCTGAAAATCCTTCATCTCAAATTGAGCAGCCAGTCTCTCCCTCAAAGTTTGTTTTTCAATCTCATTATCACCTGTAATAATCATATCATCTACATAGACCAAAAGTAGAGTGCATTTACCATTCTGAGAATGTTTTATAAACAGAGTATGTTTTACAAAGACGTCTGTGTTGAAGCCATATCTGAGATGATGACCAAGATTCAAGGCCTTGCTGAAGATTAGAAGTGTGTGCCTGTAGTCTAGCACTTTTTATTTTCTTCATGCTGTAAATAATATAACTCGCCCTGCTCTTTAGCAATTCCAACAGTCTTCCCCGTGGCAAGATCCTAAAAAATACAATGGGAATGAAAAAATACCACTGCATAATTTAAATCTTGGGTAACATTTTTGAATAGACAAGAGGTTATTGGATAATTTAGGAACATGAAGCACATTTTTTAAAGGAAAGTTTGGCAAAATTTGGTTCCGTTCACAAAAAAGAGTTTTTCGGAAAAATTCTCCGACGGTGGTTTCTAGTGGTTGGTGGAGGTTCCGGCGGTCGGAAGCGGTGGTCGGCGGTCGACAGTCAATGTTGGTGGCAGTGACGGTCAATGGTGCAAGGTGGTAGTAATAGAGAAAAGAGAAGAATTTTTTTTTGCAGCAATTAAGGCTACCAAAGTAATTGCAGCAATGAAGACTGCTAAAAAAAAGATTGCAGAAGCAGAGTCTCCAGCTCTAATACCAAGTTGAAAGAAGAATTAGATGAAATATATTTCATATTTACAGTCTCAATTTATAGACTGTTTACAACCTAATTAAGAAAAAAAGTAATAGGTAATGAAAGTAAGAAATAATAGGTAATTAGAGCTATACAAATCAAATCAAATCACTAAAAAATATCAAATCTGTTAGATAATGAAATCTGCACTTAATTACGGAATAATTATGTCCTAATTATTCAATAGTATATAGCAATATCCTGTCTATAAAATAGAATAATATATACAAAGGATATCTTTATCAATATTCTTGCTTCATACTTTAGATGGTTCTCAAACCTTTTGTTTTCATGTATCCCATTCTTGTTTACGCATTCTATTTGGCATATAATTTTAGGCATTGGAAAGTGTTGAAGAAACTGTCATAAGACTTGAAAAGCTGCTTGAAGAGTTGCATGTATCAAGCTCTAGTTCTGGAAAAGAGCATTTGAAAGCAGCCTGTTCTGACTTGGAGAAAATTCGAAAACTTTGGAAAGAAGCTGAATTCCTGGTGGCATCTTTCAGAGCAAAAGCTGATTCTCTTCATGAGGTACACCTTCCACTCCTCCCTAACCTTCTTGATCAATCCTTTGGAACTCTGCATAATGAATAACTACCTTGAAATTTTTTCTGTGACTTTCTCTGAATATCAATTTCTAATTTGTGAATGATGTAATGAGATATTATAATACAACTAACTGCTTAGGCTGGGGACAACTGTTAAACTAACCTGTAACTAGCTTACACTTCTAAACTATCGTAAAGAGAGAAGCCTTTGATGATAAAAACTATCATAGAATTCCGGCCAACAAATCTTGCCTGATTACTACAAAAATGAAAATCAGTCCTAATTACATATAACGGGGAAATATATCTTCTTAAATTTTGTGAAAGAATAACAAAGTAAACTTTGATAATAATATAATATACAAGTTAAATGATGGAAATACACAATCTACAACGCTGTCCTTTTTCATATGTTGATGTTTGTTGGAGATTCCACACCGACTAGAGATAAGATTGAATTATAGTATATAAGTGGATGCAAATCTCACCTTACTAAGCCAATTTTGAGAGGTTGTTGGGCCTATGATGCCACTTGTTATCAAGCTGATATTGAGCCACTCACAAATATCTAGTTCTGCGTTTAAGATGTTCAGTCCTTAGTGTGAGAAGGTGTGTAGGTGACCCGAAGTTAGGTAGAGATACATCAAATTATAATATGTAAGTGGACTTGAAATATAAAGAATTATTTTATTGATATCAATCACTTCAATTACATTCTCATCATATCTATTTGTATCAACCAAAACCTTTCAAAAAGAAAATATAAATATGTTCAAAGAAATAGGAAGATATTTTTCCTAACTATTATGGAGATATTGAAAATATTTTTTATTCTAATAATATGCTATTTACAACACTCCTCCTAAAGTTGGTGAATGAATATAGATTATTCCCAACTTGCCTAAAAGATCCTGTTTAGTGAAAATGTGTGCTATCTAAAATCTTGTAGGAACATAAGTTGTAACTACTAGGCCTGTCAAGATTATCTTTGATGAAATGCCTTCTAATCTTAATATGTTTTGTCCTATCATGTTGGATTGAATTATGGACAAGGCTCATGGTTGACTTGTTATCAAATGCACTCATCACAATGGATGTTGTGTATTGTTGTTACTGGAGATCCTATATCGACTAGTGATATAGTCAAATTATAATGTATTGGTAAGTGTAAACCTCATTTTACCAAACTGATTTTATGAGGTTGAGTTAAGATAAAATTATACTTTCTAGGAGTTGTAATTGTTGAAACAGATATTCACGAGCATTGTCACTATGAAAATTGTGTTTGGTTGTAGAATATTTGAAAGATAGAAAAGAACTCCAATCAATTTTTCATAAACCAAATCCATATACACCTAGAATAGTCATCAATTAAGGAAACAAATATTTAAAACCAAATATCCAAGTGAACTAAAGAGAACGGAGACAAAGCTTGTTTACTGATGCTATAAAGAATGACCGTCGACTGTGTTTCCCTGACTTGCACTTCTCATAATTCAAACTAGACAATTTTTTAAACTTGGAACCATCTTCTGCAATTTGGTCAATCCAGGATCTCCTATCTTGATATTTCTAATTACAGAGATATCATCTTCATATATCTGTACTTATAAAGATATGATCCTTATATCTGTACTTGTAACAATGTAACAATTTCCTTGCACAATAATTCATTGTGTTGCTTGACTCCCTAGTACCAGTCACATACTGTTTGCTTTTTGAGAATCTTTTTTACCGTCCATAATATTTCTATTGTACTCATTCAGGGGGTTAACAGTGGCCGTTCCTACACACCAGTTGAAGAAGACGAGTATATAAAAGGGAAAAGCAGAAAGAATGCTAATGTAAGGGTGGACAGGAACAAAAGGTATGAATATCTATCTAGTTGCTTATTTCTGAGTACAAGTGGCAGCTATTACTTCTATTTTTTGGAGTTTTGTTTCTTTTTTTTTTATATTTATATAAAAATAAACATGTTTTTTCTCCAGAAATGTTGGAAAATCTCGTGGATTTTGGAGCTTGTTTGGAAGTCCTGTCACCAAAAAGCCTGGCTTGGAGTCTGACGTGGATCCTTATGTATGCGTTGTTGTCTTTATAATTTGATGTTGTTAATATGCTCTCCATATCTTTAGTGGCTTTAGTGCAACATAACTCATAAATGTCCATGATGGTTTTGCTTTTATTATCATAAATGTATAAGCATATTTTCATTGTAATTGTGTTATATTATTATTATTATTATATGTTCTTCAGTTGTCCTCTAATCTTGTCTAATATATAATCACTTTTGCTAATTTAACTGGGAATTAAAAGTCAATGTTTGATTGGTAGCACAATAAAGATTCTATCTGGTTATGTCTAAATATAATGTTTAGGTGATAAATAGCAAAGTCAATTAAAATTATTGACTAGATATAAGAGTTAAAACCCCTTTAGATTCGATACCTATTAGGTATTACTAAGTGTTTTAGTGTGAATAATTGGGTCAACTTGCCACAATTGCTTGTTAAAGCTGTTTCACTGCATTAAGTGAGAAATAACCACTGCATAGATCTTGCAACCCAACCTGTGTCAGGGCACTTGAGGCACAAGTCTCTGTCACCCTTCTTCTGGACTTAGGAAGCAGCCTTGTCTGGCACTGCATAATGCAACCCACCCCTCTCAGGCCACTTGAGGATGAGCCTTTGTCTCCTGCCTCTGGCCATTCAAGGATGGAGGAGTAGCCCAATTTTGCTGGTCAGTTATATACTAGATTATTGAAACAGAAAAAAAAACTGCTGCAGCTCACATATGCAGAAATGAAGGTTGACCTCAAAAAGCCTATCTTAAGAATTTAAAAACCTCTGTTTTTATACCTTTTGCTTAGACCTTGCAAAAGTGGTTGACTATTCTTAGCTTCAAATTTTTACAATGTTGAAATGCTAAGATTAAACCTGTTTTTGCATGAGTTGTATTGCCTATTAATTCGTATCTTGAATTGGCCTGTACTTCATTTGGTCTAGTTGTAAAAATAGTTCTGTTACAATTAGTGAGTGGATACTGCGTGGAACTTGAGTAACATGGACTTGCTATCTTGATTGAAGGAAAATAATATTGAAGTGCCTGCACCAAACGTTGGGGTTGTGGACCAAGAACCCAATGAAATCCACCGCTTTGAGCTTCTGCGAAATGAGCTAATAGAACTTGAGAAACGGGTTCAAAGAAGTGCCTATCAATCAGAAAATAATGAAGTATGTCTTAAACATTCAATAAGTTTCAAGTTTATGATTTTATATTTCTTTCATATGTTTTGCTTACTAAGTGCATTGGTAATAATTCTGAAAATTTGGTCTTTGACCGTGCCAAATGATGTTGTGTGACCCATGCAGCTGATCTCGCCTAGTATGATAAAGCTTTGTTGTTGTCAATAATCACCCTAATTGTACTGCTGCCTCATCCTACTTCTATCTCTGTCCTAAAAATTTTACGTACCTTGTAAGCTTCATTTGCAATTTTTGTGTGGATTGCTGCTGAAAAACTAAAGATTTTTTAAACTTAACTGTTGTTTTTTGCTGGGGATACATACAGTTTTGTTGTTTTAGTCATCTTTTCTTTTTATCTTTTATTCATCTTTCTTTTTGATCCACCAGTTACTTATTCTTGATTTATAGTCTTTGTATCAACAAATAATGCAAAGGCCAACCACTGACAGTCCACACATGTGGGATATCAAACTGGATAGGTTCTAGTGTGTTTGAGGTTTAAAAAATTGTTTTTGAAGCCTTTGTATTTGACTCAAGTATAAACACACTGAATTCGAAAAAAACATAAAATAATCTAGTTTTCAGGCCAGATTTGAGTAGAAATCATTTCAAAAAGATTTTCTACTTTATACAATTCCAATTCTGCTCTGGTCTCTTCCATTAACCTATTGGAAAAAATTCACATAAAATATTGTTCACCTAACCCTTAATAACCCTTGCAAAATTTTCAAACTACATGATGAATTCACTCACATACTTCTCCTGCCTTATTGACAACACGATTCGAAAGGATCTCCCATCAGTATAATATTTGGTTGAAGCCTCTAGCTGAGTGCATTCTTGAGACCTATCCAAGATTGGTTTCGATTGCATATTTCCCACCACTAAAACCAAGATATGCATTTCCTTCCATCACCACCATGAGAGTTTCATTTTTCTCATCTTTTTGCTCTCAATCAGATATATCTTTCTACCTTCCCTATCCACCCCATAGCATCTTCTCCCTCGACATATCCTGCTTTCTCCACTTATCACAAACCTTAAATCCTCCATGGGGTTTACATACTCATTATTAAGCGGATGATTAATTTTAATTTCAAAAATCAATTCTTGTGAATTTTAAGTTGATTTTATGTAGGCTCAATATCTAAACTTTCAAGCAAGATGAACACAAAATTACAAGTATCAAACTAACACCAAGTCTTTCTTTACTCCAAGTGTGAAGTATTCATTAAAACATTGCATCACTATCTTCATATTCTCAATTATATACGTCATCATCATCCTTCACACTAATAAATTCTTAATATAGAACTATAATTGCCTAAACCTGATTTTGGTCTATCACTTTGTTCCATACTCACTGATTTTGAAGGTCCATGACCATGATATCATTTGGTCAATATTACTGTCTGTATGTCCTTTGAACTAAGAGTTTTGCCCTGACTTTTCTTTTAGATTAAGCATTGAATGTCACTTTTACAGGATTCACTGGCTACTGATGATGGTCCTCGTTATAGTGATGAGGCTGGGGTTGTTCAGATTACCAGGGTTGAGAAGAAAGAAAATATCCTGGAAAAATCTATTGTCAGACTGAAAGAAACCGGAACAGTACGGTTTAATCTCCTGGCTTTTCTTTCTTGGAAATATTATCTTAATTTTATTCATTTGCATCTGTGCATATTTTAGTCAAGTTTTTACCCTGTTTTTTCTGTGGAGACTAAGAAATTGGTGGGCACAATATGCATTAGTGCCTCTGAAAATATTTAGAATTACATCATCTGTTATCTCTTTATAAACATCTGAAACCTACTTTTGAATAAGCAGGATGTGTGGCAAGGAACTCAGCTTCTTGCTATTGATGTTGCCGCGGCCATGGGTTTACTTAAAAGGGCACTCATAGGGGATGAATTGACTGAGAAGGAGAAGAAAACACTTAAAAGAACCTTGACTGACATGGCTTCGGTTGTTCCTATTGGTGTTTTAATGCTTCTTCCAGTGAGTTGAACACACTTTATTACTCATTTTCTAATCTCTAGCGTAGAGAAGCACATTGTTCTCCTCATGCAAGTGTTTTAGCTTGAAGTTACCATGTGCAACAAAGAACATAGAGCTATTAATTAGTGAAGTCTGTTTACACATTGGGTGCACCCCTTGATGCCAGTGAAAATGGAGAATGCGCAAGCCCATTTGTACCATAGAGGCTAAAATTTTAATGTCAAGAAGTAACTACTAAAAATTATGCTATTAGGTGAAAGCTTTGATAAATATCCATTATTTAGTTAGCTAGTTACCTAAATATTTAAGATTGTTGGTTGAAGAAATAAGGCATGTTGCCTATAAATGACAAGGAATAGTATCTGGCACCTATTTTCTGCCTTTATTGCAGCATTTGGCACCTTCACTGTACCCCTTTTTTGCTTCTTCACTGAGTACGATCTGCCACCAATTGGTTGGTACCTTCAGGCCTTCATATATCTCTTCGCTAGCACCTTTGAACCCTAATATTCTTCCTATTCTTAACCAAATGTACCCCCTTAATGGAGGAATTTTTTTGCGGTGGGTCTGTATATTCTCATCAACTTGAGGAGTGTTGAAATATGTAAATAGCTCCAATTTGGGGTAGAATAACTTCTCTCCTTCTTGTACATATCCAATTAATCTTTGTAATTATATTGTATTGCCATATTTCACGAGTCTCATTATTTATTGGGATTTGCCAATATCCATATTAGAGCCTATTCCTTCTGGGCATTATTATAATTATATTGTATTGCCATACGAGTCTCATTATTTATTAGGATTTGCTAATATATCCATATTGCATATTCCTTCTGGGTATCATCAAATAATATTCAAAAGAATCCTTCTCCGCCATATTTCAAGTGAAATATATCTCTAAGCTTAGTACTGTTTTTGAATCAATGGTGAATAAATTTAATTATTGATCCTGTAAAAGCGACAGATTCTTGTTTCCTCCATTTTTTTTTCCTGAGACTGAGTCTGCTAAACTTGGCATGGTCTTCGTTTTACCCATTTAGCTCTCCCTTCTCTTATAAAATATTTAACTGGAAATATAAGATGAAGAGCGACTGCTTATAGGAAATGCAGAAAAGATGGAAGATTAAAAACCTATTGCTATTTTTATGTGTGACTGGTAAATTATCATTTTCCCACATTAGATCTGGTCCTTTTCTTTGTGTAATTGTCCAGTGTAACCTACTAAGAAGAAATGCTTATATTGCACAGGTTACTGCCGTGGGGCATGCTGCAATGTTGGCTGCTATTCAGAGATATGTACCAGCTCTAGTATGCATACTATAACTTACGGCTGCATTTTTTTCAATCTCCTATTCAGATATCACATCTCCAATCACGCCATGAGAATTTACTATGCGTTATTTCTTGCAGATTCCATCCACTTATGCACCAGAAAGGTTAGATCTCTTGAGGCAGCTTGAGAAAGTAAAGCAAATGACAGCCGATGATATGGGCTCAGACGAGGAAGTAGATGAAGATAAATGATCAGAAGCAAGGCCGATTTATGTATAGCTAGCAAAACTATTCTTTGTGATCTGATGAAAATTGGACTGCTTTGTTATCCTCTTTCTGGAAATTTTTTGTTCGTGCCAAATTTCTCAGATAGGAGTTGGGCATAGAGAAGTTCATTCCACGTGTCTGGCACTCCTGGTAAGCACCAGTGGCTACAATCCTGTGGGGCATCAGGTGGGGTGCCTGGTTCCCGAAATCTTGAAGGGTGACCATCTTTCCTGAACTCTGAAAGATATGTGATGTTCAAAAAGTGGGCTTTCCGGCTCTCGTATTGCATCTGTTTGACAACACCAGATATAAATATGTTATGATATGGTTCAGTTTCAAGTTTTGTAGGGTCATTTTCTGGCTCTGTTTGTTTGTCACACCGTCCTCCATCATTCCATGTGCCATTCCTGCAATTTCAGTGTTTTGTAAACACTTGTCCAAAATGTAAGGCTTGCATCATGTCATCCCAAACTCCCTCCCCCAAATACATGTTATTTTAGATCTACTATAACAAATTTCAGAACATTAGTTGTTAAAGGAAAAATGGGGGAGGGGGTGAATTAGATAAACTTATTTCTCATAATTGATATCTAACTTCTAGTTAAGTTGTGCATGTTTGGATACACGTGCACACGTTCCAAAGCTTCGTTACAATTTTGTAACTTTGAATCGAACGTTCGTTTTAAAGGTTTCAAATGGAAAAACAAACACACCTGTGTTATAATCTCAAGTGGTTACCTGTTATTTTATTTGTAAATTTACGGTGGATGTGGATGATCATAAGAAATCACAAAAAACTATTGAATGACAAAACTTAGCAATAATTTTGAAGTGAGTTAATTAACTGTTTGGCCGAAATTATAAACGTCATGCTACATGAAACATGTTCTTACAGATGTTTATTACAAATATGAATATCTCTTTTTGTTTATATGAAAAATTCTTAACAGACGTTCTTTAGTTATTTGGTCACAAACGGGTATTACAAGAAAACTGTGTTCCTTGCATCTTCCTCCTTTCATAAGAACTATAGATGTTACTCCCTATTTGTTCTTTACATCCATCTTAATACATTTGGGTTCACATAAGTCTTTAATGTACATATACTCCGATTGAATATGTTGTTGTCACGTAATGAGAAGTGTGGAATGTTGTTACAAGCACTCTAGACCCTTGAAAACTAACTTTTGTAGAGTGACTTGGGGGCATTAAGAATTTTGTTCAAGCGGTAAGTAAAAAGTGGCAGAAAGATTTCTATTCGTGTTTCGTATCAAAGATTGTCTTGGAGGGTTTTTATTTGAGTGTCAGACCCAGAAAAAAATGTGTGAATGCACTTGCCTGAAGTGGACGGGGGAAAAGCTACGAAAGAAGACGGAACTCCTAGAATCTAGATTGTGCAATGCCCATGATTTCCAGGTCTGCAAGGATCTCCTAAATGCTTCTTTCACGTTCATCATGTTTACCCTCCCTCCTTCCTGGAAGTAGTTGCGCCTGCAAAATGTTAAGGAGCTTGTAAGAGTGTTATTTTCGATTGTAGAAGATTTAATTTTTACATTATTTACTGTAACACTAGTAAAAATCATTTTAGAAAGGATATCTTTACGAGATACAGAAGCTGTTTTTGAAGAATCTTTGTTTAAAAGGTAAGAAGAAAGCATTTTTAAGCGTTTTTTTTTTCAGAAAGAAAAAAAGGTCTTTCAAATAAGTCCGAAAGTTGATAAGAAATTTGGCAAGACTAACTTTATTAAAGAAATAGTTGCGGTTGACCTACGACTTGATAGTTTTGTCTGGGTTCCACCAATGTCCGGAATTGAAAATAAGAATATCAGCACCAACCCATTTTTTGGAATACCAGTGCAACTCGTCAAGCCTGATAGTCCTTCTTACATTATTGGATAAGTTGAGCGGTGGACGACCTATAACACACAAGAAGGGTGTCCTGTAGTATTCTACTGTCATGTTGTATTCCTCAAACCTCATCACCAGATACCCTTTGTGTTTGCTTATGGGATTTCCATTTACTTCATATATTTTTGACAGGTTAGAAACCCCTTGTGTCAGCATGCATAGGAAAGACTCCCACTGGTTTCTTCCCACAGAATCACCCGCAAACACAATGCGTCCATTGCGATTTCTCTCTAGCAGGACACTTGCATTGAATCTGAGTTTCATCACCATACCCCATCAAGAGAACTTGCTTTCAGCTACTCGTCACTTTTAGGAAGTACCATACAAAATTATAACAAATGTGCAATAGCTAGTTACTTTCAACAAATTACACCTGTCAGAACCTTAATTAATGCTACATGTTCAACCATTGTATTTAACCCTTTTCTTTTAATGCACCACTATCCTCGCCTTCAGATTATGCTCCTTAATTCAATTCGACAATCATAAACCTCAAAACAAAAATCTACTATTTCACTCAACTCACACCCAATTCTCTCTTACACTGATAAAGAATGATAGCATATATACATGGCCATGCATGAGAGAATGGCAACATATATCACATACCGGGGAATGTCACAGTCATCAGGTTGCCATCGCCACTTACGAAAAGTTTCATTTTTGCGTCCGTTTTGGTGGCACCGGAATCCTGGATCAAGAAAGGGACAGTTTTCATCGTATAACCGATGTGGGTAGGTTTCATCCCAAACCCAGTGACCTCTGGAGTGATCACAGGGTCCGATGAACGGCGATTTCTTGTGAGCGAAATATGATGATGATAAGAAAGCAAAGCGAGAGAGGAACTGTCGATCAAAAGGGTACACGAAATTGAAGAGGAATATGGATGTTAGTAAGAGAAGAAGAAAATAGAGTGCCCATGTTGATTCTTTCTTCATTTTTCACATTCTATTAAAACTACGTGAGGCTTAAAAAAGTAATCTAAGGTTAAGGTGTTTATTTTGAGGGTTCTTTCTTTTAGTAGTTGAAGAAGATCCATAAGAAAAGGAAGCACAGTCTAGAGCTTTTGTTTAATTCTTCCCAGTCTAGCTAATTGCCTTTACACTAATTAAACTCTCCCTGATTATGAGATTCTTCTTTTGACTAATTCAATTCATCTTCTCGTATACATATTTTACACCAAAGTAATTTTAGAGATTAGTTAGTAAGGTATAGCTACTAACTTTTAAATTAGTCTTTATTAATTTTTTAAAGATTACTTTAGAATTTAAAATATTAATAACTAAAATTTTATTATCTAATTTAAATACTAATTTAGAAATTATTTTATAATATTTTATTAATAATAGAAATCATATTGAATACTACTAATTTTTTAATTAATATTTAATTTAATTATTAATTATTTTTAATTTTTAATTTTTAAATTTAATTATGATTTAATGATTTTTTTTAGTGGTATTTGAGAAAAGAATAAAAAACTAATATAAGTGAGGTATGTTTTTTTTGGTTCAATTTGATTTAGTTTTAAATATGAAAATCCAATGTTAACTAAACCAATGTAAGTGAACTATGCCAGTATTAATATTTTTGTGATTTCCCTGTTAATATTGGTTTTTACTGGATTCATACAGTGTTGTGCAATGATTAAAATGTTGGCGGCTAAACACTATTAATTTAGAAGGTAAAATGTAATTTAAAATCTTTTTTTATTAAAAAACAATAATTAATAATAAATTTAAAATACATTTATAACAGCAATTATTGAATTTTTAACAATGGACTCTTTTTTTAAAATCTTCTTCATAAATAAACTTTTGAGTATTATTGGTCAGTCTTCCTCACCAGTAGCCCTCCACTATGACCCTTCCAGCATTGTATTTTCTTAAACAAACAACAATCACTCAAATCACTTCAAATCTTTTCAATCTCAAAATCTAACATTTGCACTTCGTAGTTTATTTTCTTCAAAACAGTGAGCTAAGAAGACTTAAATGAGTAATATTTAGTCTTTAGTCATATTAAAAGTACTTAATTATTATTTTTATTAATTAGTTGGGGTGGGTAAATACAACAATTGTATACTGATTTAGGATAGACAAAGTGTTAAAATATCATGACTCAAATGTAAAATATACTAAAAAAATCAAAGAAAAAATGTAAGTGTTAGAAACATATAATAGAAATTCCTCCCTCAAGTAACAATCTTTTGAAATTGACATAAAATTAGCACAATTGGTTACTTTAGTTTAAAACTTCACAAATTAGTTTAATATCGTAGTCACAACCAACTGAAGAGGAAAGGAATATGTACCCATCCCTTCACATTATATAATAATAAAGATAAGAGAGATTAAGTGTTAAAATATTTTGTTGAAGATCCCACATCGACTAGAGATTAAAGCCTTTCATTGTATATAAGTGGGTGCAAACCTCAATCCTATGAGCCGGTTTTATGGGGTTGAGTTAGATTTAAAATTACTTTGTAATATATTTCTTTGGTATCATAAAGAGACATTAGTATTATAAGAACAAATATTATTATTAATAAAAAATTATGAATAAATTTATATTTACTGATAATTTTTTATTACTAACGAAATTTTATCCGTTGATAATTATCAACGAATCTAAAATTTTAAAAAATAATTTAAACGTAAAAAATAATACCTATTAATAAAATTCGTCAATTAAATATTAATAAAATTTATTATTAATATCTATCGATAACTAGACGCAAATTAAAATTCATCAAGTAAATTCCATAATAATAATAATATTTATCTTAGTAATATTCATAATAATACTAATATTATTAATAATTACAATAATATTTATATTAATGTTAATATTAATAATTATAATAATAATTATTACATTAATAATTATAATAATAATTATTACAATAATATTAATAATAATATTATTAATATAATAATAGTAATGTTAATGTTAATATTAATATTAATAATAATAATTTCAATAATTATATAGAAAGTATTTACATATTTATCAACACTTTATTAACAATCAATATAGTTTATTTGAAAGTAGTGAATGTTATATATAGATAAAATCAATATATTTATACTAGTGTAGAAAGAATGTTTTTAACATTTTTCTTAGTATAGAAAGAATATTTTTAACATTTTTCTTAGTACAGAAATAATATTTTTAACATTTTTGTAAGAGTTTATTTGAAACTAAAAATGCATTTTTTAAATATTGAAGTACTAAAATGACATTTTTAAATAAAAAAATCATCCGAACTTTGAAACAAAAAAATTATAATCAAACTTTTTTTGATGAAAATTAGCCTTTTTTTTATTTAGTATAGAGCCAAATCCAATCCAAGTTTTGTATAGTGGTGAAGTCAAATGTGTTTGTTTGTTGGTTTGATTGATTGGCTATTATAGATGCTACCAACCACATACCTGGGGACCTTCCCACTTCCTCACCTTTTCCACTAAACTCATCATATATTTCCATACACTTCCAATAAATATTTTTAAAATAAAAAAAATTAAAATTATTTTATATACAAATTGAAAATGAAAACATTAAAAAACTACATAAAAAGATTTAATAATTAATTTAAATTTATATATTTAAAAATATAGATCCTAATTATATATTTATGGTTAATCCAAGTACCAAAGTAGACACTGTGGTTATTGCATGATGATTTATGATATGACATTGACATATGTTTGATAAACACAGCAATGGGTGGAAGGTGTTCCACTGGCTCCTCACACTTTGGTTTACATTATATCCATCTTTCCTTTTCATTCTTTTCATTATGCATGCTATTTGGAATAATGAAACAAAATATATTCTTGTAAAAGAGAATTAGACAAATTAATAAAAAGTAAAATAAGTGAAAGTAGAAAAAGAAAATGACTTAAATAAGAAAAAAAATTGTAAACTACAAAAATACATAATCAATTATAATCGTGTGACACGAAATATAATAATAGCAATAAATTATATTGTGATAATTCAATTTTGTAATTAGCAATTACAAAGTGTGCTAACAATTGTACTTTTTTTTCTCTTCATTTTTATTATCGAATTACGCTTTCTAACATTTCATCATTCTTCCACCCTTAATTCAATCCTTTTCTACATTTATTCGTGATTACCAAAGTGAAATTAGTTATATGAATAGTGGAAAGACCTTTCGTCGGCATAAAATGAAAAAACATGACATTATTTTAAAAAAAAATACTTCAATTTATCCAATCACAAAATAGTCTAAATAAAACATATTATCGAAAGTAGTTATAAAAAATAAATCTATATATCCTATCCTTTATATAATATTGATAGATTAATCTTAAATAATTAATATTTGTATTTGAATATCAAATAAATATATAAGAAAAATAAATACTAAACATATTTATGTTCAATGCATTGAAGTGTGGTGATGATTAATTTTGAATAATTCTGACCAAGTTATGAATTGGAAAATCTAATAGATTTTTTTCTCTTTCTTTTTTCTTCTATTATCTGTTGTCACTCTCTCTTCCATCTCTTTTCTTTTATGTATTTTTTTTTATAGTCTTTTTTCTTTTCATGAAATTCCTCTGTCCCGATTTTGGAATGAGTCGTTACAGACATGTTCCCACGTCATTTTTAGTATTGCTTACTTAGTCATATTCTATTTTACGATTCAAATAATCTCTACTCCTCACTGAAAATGTTCCTCTTATCGGTGATTTCTTAGAGTGATGTTTTATTCCGAATATTTTCTTTCATGATGCTTATTGAAACAAGATATTTACTAAATAATGTTTTAATTCAATTTATATACCGACTTACTCAGAAATCTCAACATAACATATCAAGTCATTGTTCGTTAAATAATTACCTTATTTGATAATAGGTTGATCAATTGACTGACCTGATTGACCTATCCGGACAACACAAATTCATACCAATATCATGCTTAAAAAATATTAATATCCTTAAATAACATTTTAACATGTTCAGTACAATGAAACAAAATTAAATATATAATGATGTTTTGTATGCAATGTTAAGTGTTGTATGTAATGAGTTTAAGTAGTATTATTTATTTGAAAGAAGGAGTTTGCAATGAAGAAAAAGAATTGAACTACCACATTAACTTGGAGAGAGAGAGAGAGGTTTTGAATGGTGGAAAGGAAAGTTGAATGAATCAAGTGTTCTCTCTTTTTTTGTATGTATTATTATGTAAGAGTTGAAATGGGTATGTGGAAGTGGTCCAAAACTGGCTCACCCACTCTGCTAATCAGCCAAAAAGCAAAGACTCAGGTTGCCACAAATGCTGCATGCCAGTTTCCCTCATGCTCTCATACTACATCACACAACATCTTCATCACAATTTAGAACCCATGATTCACCAGATAAGTAGATAAGATCAACTCATTTTCAACTCCTTCTTTCACTTTTTCCCACTTTTGCTTAAACATTTCACCCCAGTTAGCGATATTGTTAACGTTGTTCCTCTTTGCCCTCACTATTGTTTTCTTAGGTGTCTTGTTCGTATTTTGCAGAAGCTTACAGCATGGCCAAATGAGAATCTCACATAAAACAGATTTGGCAGCAATGAAGTGGGGTTGGGGGCTCCACGCCCTGCTCTATTCAGCTTTTTTTCATCCACAAGTTTCAATCTTCATGGCAGATTAAGATTCCCACATAACCAAACACAACACCCTTCTTATGTTCAAAACTCAATACTTGTGTATATCCATTTCTAGCACCTATTAGGTTAAATTTATCTTCAAACAAACAATACAGTTTTCAAACAATCAATTTCTAAACACACTCGTCTTCTTTAATTTTGAAGGAATATTATTTTAATTACTGTTTATTTATAGAAGTTTGTTAATTTAATATAATAATTACCCTAAAATCATGTTTATTTAAAACATTGCTAGCAACACATATTTTGATCATATGTTCAAGAATATGGTAGGCATGGGATTCCAACACGACTAACCCTTTTTTCCATCCCATTATTAATTTTTGCTAAAGAGAAACAAAAATCTTAAAATAAGAGTCATTTTAATTTTGCAATGTAATGTTATCTATTTTTTTCCACTTATACTACATATTAATGATATATTGTAGACAGTAAAAATGAATTAGTGAAAATATGAATTAATGATAAAGTGATTATAATTTTGTAAAATTACTACTCTCTTATATCAATTTATTAGTTTTTCTTTATCCTAGTAAAAAAAAATCCAAGAAATGCATGCAATTTTGTGATTTTTGAGTAATAATTATAAAAGGTGTAGTACCTCCTTTTTCACAATTACTACACGAGATATTAAGGACAACCATAAATATACTATTTTAAAAAAAAAATATTGAAATAACTCACCTTTTTTATAAATATGTTCACTATAAGAAGAAAATCATATAATAAAAATCAATTTTAGAGACTAAAAATAATTAATTCCTATAGTAACTAAATTAGAGACCATTTAGAAACTAAAAAAAAACTTGTTGGTTTCTAAATTAGTTTCTATTATTGTTAAATGGTTTCTAAATTGGTGTCTAATTAGCTACCAAAGTTTTTGCTACCAAATTTAGAATCTAAATAATTGGTAATTAAAACCTTGATAGCTAAATAGATACTAATTTAAAAACTATTTAACAATAATAAAAACTAATTTAGAAATAAATAAAAAAATTATTTTATAAAATGGTCTCTACATTAGTCACTATAACAACTAATTATTTTTATTTTTAAAATTGATTTTTATTTCATGATTTTCTTATAGTGGTTGTTAATGAAGATAAAAAAATAATTGATTTGAAATTTAATAAGAAGAAAAATAATTATACTCATCATGAGAAAGATGAAAACATCAATTTTGATTTTTTTTATTTCTTTAAAACTACAGCTATATACCATTAAAAAGTATATCATTATCATTTGTTTAACTATTTGTGATGATGTATTATTAGTAAATACCACAAAACCTTTTTTCTTTTTACTTTTCAAAATAAATCTCTTTAAGAAATGTAAGTAAAAAGCATATATTATCATCTCAGGAAAAAAACTAATTTTATAAAATTAGTCATAAAAGTAGTTAATTGTATTAATGTTATTAATCTTTCAATATATTTTTCCTAAAATGTTCTTTTTATAAAAATAAAATACATATTATAGTAGTGTAACCAAATATTAAATATTAATTAAAGTTAAAATATTTTAAAAAACATAATTAAATAAAGAAAAATAGTTAAAATTCAATATGTTTAATAATAAAAATGAGAAAAGAGATAAATCCATTTATATATATTTATTATATTAAATCTTATGTCTTTTCTTCTCTTATGACTTCTATTTTTCTAGAATTTTACTTTGTAAGATCTATATTTCAATTAATATTCCATTTATTTATCCTTGAATCTTTAAAAAAAAATATTTTTTATATGTAAAAAAGAATATATAAATAAATAAAGTGTTTTGGTATTTCAAATCATCTACAAATAGTCAAATTACATAAATCAGACTACAAAAATGTCCATCCAAAATTATAAACCTATAAACTTCTTTCTCACATTTCACCTAAATAACAAAGACATATGATAAAAATAAAGACACATGTAATTGATATATAAAAACAAAACTCAACTAAAAATAGAAAGAAAGATTATCTCCTTTATAATTAGAACATTAAACATCATTCTTGACACAAATAGTTTCACTTCCCATTAACTAGTCCACATTTATCTCTATTTGGTGTCTTCATTTTTGTTTCTTTAACAATTTTTTTAGCATCAATTAACAGAATTACCAATTGAGTTGAAAAAGAAAATGAAAGAGGTTGTTTTGACCCCATGGTAGGAATGAAAAAAGGTAAAAAATGAAAGATGTGATTAAGTAATGTTGAAAGGAGGTTTGTATGTTGGAATTATTGGTGAAAGTGAGGCATGATATTGTGCACATGTATGGATGTGACTTGAGGTATTGCAGAAAAAGAGTGAAGAAGGGACACAAGTTGCTCCATCCATTTTGGTGTTTTCTATCATATCATATCATCACCTCCATCAACTCAACTCAACTCAACTCAACTCCATCACTCCAACCATACCTTCCCACACACACACAGAAACAAACACATTAATTACCACGAACCCTCCTATAAAACTAAATAAAAAATAAAATCTTCAGGCAGAATCTGAACAGTGCCAAATAGATTCCCCATTTCTCATTGTTGATTTGTGCATGACTTTAATTCTCCATTTGGTGGCAGTTGCCTGACGCCACACACTTCTCTGAATGGGTCCTACGCTACTACCTTCCCATTCCCATGCCTTACTCTCTCTGTCACTCTCTCTGTCTCTGCTCTTTTTTTCCCACTGCCACAACTTACTTCTTACTTACCCTCCTTTGCCTTTACTTAACACTCTCCTGTGAAAGTTTGGTATGAAAATCGGGGATTTCATTTCTTCCCTCACCCTCTCTTGTGAAAGCATTTCTTACATTTCTTTCTCATCATAATCATCATCATCATTTTTCTTTCCAATTGGTAAGGCCTAACTGACACACTGCCCTTCTTAATTAGGTCAACTCACGGATGTCACATCCACATATCTTTATCCTCGGCTATTTCTTATCTGCTTCACACCCTGTTGCAATCACACACATCCACACATCACCTCCTTCAATGCTCATCATATTCTTTCTCTTTTCCACTTCTTATTATATCAGTCAATTATTTCTCCTCATTCTGCACCAATCTCTACAACACATACTTTTCTGAAAAATTCATTCATTTCTATAAATATATTCACTTATAAAAAACCATGTTAATGTTTTGATTCTGAAAAGATATAAAACACTTGGGAGTGATTTGAAGTGGGAGGAATAATAATAGGGTTTCCCAGAATTGAAAGGCTTTTTCAAACCTAGATATATAATTTACTATCATATGCAACAAACTTTGTTGAAATTGTTTGGGGAAAGTTTTAATAACTATAGTTGGAAAAGGTAGTACTATTTTTTGAAGATTATTCATTATGGTAAGTGATGATGCTTAATTACAACGCCTAAGAACCCCCCACAGTGCACATACATGGAAGTTTTTGTTACCAAAAACACTACAGGTTATGGAACAAAAACGGAATTCACATCAGATTGAACTTGTTACTGGGAATTTGTTAGAATAATCTATGCTCATCTTCAAGCTTCGTGGACCTGCACCACAACAACACCTCCATTTATATTGATGCACCTCTAGCTTCTGCTCTCGTGACGTTGCGAGAAAGCACAGCCCAAGTTAGTTTCTGGATTCATTTTTGCATAGATCAGTGATTTTGTAACTGATTAAAATTTATGTATATCTACTCCAGAGTGTTTTCGTTTATCTGTTTTAGGAGTTAAGAACATTCCATTATTAAGTTTGATTTTTAGTTTGTGTGTTATTCTTTTTAATGTCAAATAATATCGTGATTAAATGAAATATTTATTGAAATACATGTTATAATCAGTTCTTTAAAATAACTGATGTAATTTGTAACAAATATTATATCAATTATGTTAAAAGAACCAATATAATGTGTTTTTTTGACATCATTAAGTGGCTTGCAAAAAAACACAGTTTTCATAGATTTTGAACATGATCGGTGTAATATCCTAAGTACTTACATTAGCTTAATAATTTATATAAAAAAATGGCACATTTATTATATATTTGTAATATATAATAAAATAATATCAATATTAACAAATAACGAATGTTAAATGTCAATTTTGTATCCATATTAATTGAAGAAAAGAAAAACTCGTACAGAAAAATTACATATTATAAAACGGGTTTCCATATTTGCAGCTCAATTAGACCTTAATAGAAAAAGTGACGGTCATCACTCTCAAATTGGTAAAGAGTGAAAGCCAAATTTTTTTTTTTTTGGCTCAGGAAATAAAAGAAATTTTATTAAAAGAGAGAAAAAGTGGTGCAAGATGATACCACAAACCTGAGAAAGAGCTAAGTTTACATGTCGGGTAGAAGGAAACCATCACTTCCCATCCATTTTAATCTACCAAAATCTATTAATAGACTCAAGGTATTAAAATCTTAATTTTGAAGTGAAGGAGCATGAATCATAAAACTCATTACTACTTGTAAAAATTAAACGGAAAATATTATTAACTTAGTTAAGCCCAAACAATTAAAGTGATTAGAGGACATGCTCCAAAACCTAAAACGGAGAAGGAAAAGTTTTCTTCTTCGAACTTCATCTTCAAACTTAATTAACCAATCATTATATTAATTACTCCATTACATTTTTTTTTTATCAGCAATTACTCCATTACATTATACATACTGAAATAAAGAACTACAAGAGTAGTAGAACTGAATTAGCTTCATCCAAACCAATTCATTTAATTATGAAAATTGACAAGTAGTCATTTAATTATGAAAATTGACAAGTAGTTTCTCTCCCCACAAGTTCATAAACTCCTTGGTCGTGTTCAATTTGCATCATCTCTGACGTATTTAAGAAATTAACAAAAATATAGATTTAGATAAAAACAAGGTTTTTGTGTATATAGGATTAAATTTTCGAAGATAAAAGTTGAAGAGAAAGGCAGTACTAAAAATCCGATGAATATGGTTGAAGTGTAGGTAGTTAATTTAATATTCCTTTGCCTGAAATGAAGTGGCATGGGCGCCATAAAGCGATGGAAGAAAGAAGTTGCAGTTGCGTGCATGAAGCAGAAGAGAGATGATATATATTAATTAATGAAGTGGATACATATATCTTAGAGTAGAGAAAGAGAAAAAGAAAAAGAAAAAGAAAAGGGAATGCATATATTTAGTAGTAGTAGTATGGTTGGTGACGTAGGATTTGATGAGGTTGAGGTTGAGGGGGGTGGGGATGGTAGAAATGGTGAGGGTTTTGTGTGCCCTGTGTGGAGGGCATGTTGGTACTATTGTAGGAGCATTCAAGTGTGGAGGGTCCAGAATCATCTTCAGCTTCGCATTCCATGTTCACCCCAAACAGCCTAAGTACTCTTGAACTAGAACTTGAACTCGAACTCCCACTCCCACTCTTTCCCACTCTTCTCCTCCTTTCTCTCTGACCTTCGGACCCTCTTCCTGTAACATTTCAACACGTGCATCAAATTAACCATTCACTTCATTATATCAATCTTATTCACACACCCATCTTTATGCCAAAAACCTCTTTTTCCTTTTTCTTTTTTCAAACATTACTACACTATCCGCGCGTATCCTTCACGTCCCTTTCACCAATCTAAACAAATTATTCCCCTCTCGCAAATCCCAATATAAAACCACATTTCTCCCAATTAAATTGGAACCTAAACTTCACGCACTTCCACAACAATCTTATTATTTCATCATCTTCTCCTTTTTTTTATTTATTTCACTCAAACAACTCATTCATTCAAAGAATACTCTAATCAAGCAAATCCCTAAGCAAAACCCACTATTATTTATATGCCAGGGATGAATTCAATTTACATTCTTTCTTCACTTCTAATACTATCTTACTTCTTTATTTTGTTTCATGTTTCAGTGTAAAATGTTTTGTTTTTTTCACAATATTAATCAACTATTAAATGTTGTTTACCGTATATTTATCATTCATTAAAATAACGTCAAAGATTATATAAGAAAGATAAAAAAAATGTGTTGGAAAATAAGATAATATTTTAAAAAAAAATTAAATCTCATTATAGTATTTCTTCGGCAAAACCTGAAGGGGGTGAGAAAAAGTATTAAAAAAACTAAAATAGGTGAGAGTGAAGAAAGCAAAGATAAACACAAACGTTGATTAATTATTAATTTCCAGAGTAGAAAAATAGGAAGAAATTAAAGAGATAATTAATTATTTATTTGTGTTGAAGAGATAGAGCAACCTGCATGAAGACAGTCGTATTGGTATGGCAAGGGCTGATGGTTATGCAGGTGCTGCTGATGCGTAGGATAAGGATGCGCAGAATAGAACCCTCTGGTCCACCCGAGACCACCTCCAGTAGCAGCAGCCTCGTTCTTACTATTCCCATTGCCACTCTTCCCGTGCCCCACCGCCCTGCTGCTAACGTGCACCGGCGAGGTCTCGCCGTGTCGCCGGCGCCTCCATCCGATGAAGAGGCGGTGAGCGTCGGCGCGGTGGCGCTCGAACAAGACGACGTCGCCGGTGTCGAGGCGCTTGTCCTTGACATAGCGGCTCCACCCTTTGGTGAGCACGTAGCTCTGGCTGCTGTTCCAGTAGGAGTAGCGAAACCGCCAGCACTTACCCGACTCGTCCTCGAAACTCAATAGCAGCCCCTTGCACTCGCCCGAGTCGCCGCCACCGCCACCACTGAGCGGGAAGTACTTCTCGGCGTGCTGCTTGGGGATTACGAGGCGGTTGAGCTTCCCCACGTCGCTTGGAGTCAGAGGCTTCTCGAACATGGGTTCCTTCTCGTCTTCAGTTTCTTCTTGCTGTGTAGTGGTTGTTGTTCGGTCCTCTTCCTCGTCTTCCTCTACGTCATCGTTTTGGTTGTTGAGGTTGAGACACAGAGGGTCTGCAGAGGGCCAGGAAGTGGAGGAGGGGTTTGGGGTTGGTTCCATTAGGATGGGTTGTTGCTGTTGTTGGGGCCACCACAGTGCTGTTTCGGGAAGGTCCATGGAGTAGTGGTTTATCGACATTTTCTACGTTTTTCACTTCTCTCTCCAGTGAGAGAGAAAAGGTGGATGGGGAATTGAGGATTTTGCGAGAAGGAGAAAGAGAGAAAAAGAAGGGTTTTGAAAGAGGCGTGATGATTATGGTTTGATGTGAGAACTGTGGGAACTATTTGATGGAGCTAGCAAGGCAAGATGTGACAAAGAGAGAGAAACACAAAACATGTACTCCTGAAACAAAGAAAGATCAATTATCTTAGTTTTTTTTTCAATTTTTCTAACATTAAATATACAATAATTGGACAAAAATATCCTCTTTCAAGAAAGACAACTTTTTGTTTACTTATTATTTCCAATTAAAAAGCGCAAAAAAGTTAAATTCTCAATATAAATTTTATTTATAAAACTGGACATGTCATCTCAAATTTTTTAAATCTGTATTTACTTTAAACCAATACTTATTCTTTTTTATTTCAGTAAATTCTGAAAATACCCCGCCATACACGTAATACTTATTGGTTTAAGTTACGTGCGAAATGCGTTACTGCATCGAAAAAGTACATCACATTTTTTTTATTCAGAAAGTACATTACAATATCCCGACGAAGGATCGACAATGATAACTTATTTTCCATTAAATAGTAAATATTCTTCTTGACAACTATTTATAGTCCTTTTTTTGTTTTATATCTTTAGACACGTATTTTTAAATTAATGAAAACAACATTTTTGACTTTCTATATGTTTATCACTGTAAATCCATAGTTTTGAAGGAGTAATGAGTTTGTGAAATTTGTGAGTGGTGATAGTAGTCTTAGTTATAGTAGTACGTGAGCATAGTGAGATTATTATAAAAGTGAATTATTGCTGAATTGGGGCGAACATTTATGTCTATGAATGGTGAGAAAGAAAAAGAGATTGTAGAGGTGGGTAATTTCGTGGAATTAGGGACATCCCATGTTACTAAATTGGCAAACAAATCAAGTATAAAAAAAAAAGATGGGTCCCTTCCTCTTCTTCATTCCCAGACTAAGTAATCATCATAATCTCAATATGCTCCCTCACTCTCCAATGCTTTTTTTTTTTTTCTCTCAATCCCATGCCGGCCTAGTTAGTTACCTATTACTCTTTACTCATTTAATTATTTCTACACCGAATTCCATTTTCCCTCAATTTCATTAAACACTGTTCACTTTATTTCATTATCACTTCATCACTGACGCAAAAGTGCTGACTAAAAAAGTAGTAACAACACAGTTCTTAACTCAAATCACGATAAAGGGACACTGAAAATGGTAAACTGTTTTCTGTAATTTTTTCACAAAAGTTTTCCAGGTTTCATTTCTTAAATTAGAACAGTTCTAATGTAGTTTTGCAGGAGCTATTTTAAGCAACTTGGAATAATATCAGAGTGGCATAATGAATTCTGATTCTTCACAGAAATACCTACAACCTTCTTTGTTTAACTGTCATGAGTTTTCAGGGTTTTTTTCTTGTGTGTGTGAGTAAATGGATTACAGGACAGAATTAATGAAGTAAAATAAAGTTAAGAATTGAAGTCATGATCTAAAAAAACGTTTGGACATAAATGAGTGAATGGTGTGGTGAGAACAAAAGAGAGATAGAGACTCATTGAATTCTGGTTTTGAAGATGCTCTTGCTTTAAATATAATTATTATATGTTTGTTTGAGAAGTGAAGGAAGCTCGTGAATTTGAAGTTTTGGGGTGAGGTAAAAATGTAAAACATATTAAAATTGAGTGTGATGTGTTTGTGGTTGAGATGGATGAAAGGGTGGGCGTTTGATGAAGTGGTCCATGTCCTCTCCCTTTGGTTTTTGTATCCTTATGATGGGCATGTGTGTGCGCAGATATAGGTGTAATCAACTCATTCAGGTATATAAAAAAATGTGGCATTATGCTGAGATGAGAAAGAGTGCATTATTTGTGTTAGGGCAGTCCTAGTTTTGAATGATATTAGGAAGTTCTGAAAATGAGTTTTGGAGGAAAAAAGAAGGAGAAAATGAATGAGGATTGGGTTCCCAATAAACGCAGATGGGATAAGATTTGTCCAATAAGAGAAGACAGAAAAAGGGTGTTTGAATCCTCTCCTCACACTTGAATCTCTCTCTCAAACCAACACATACACACTCTATTTGTTTACTCATTCCGGTCCCTTGGCTGTCTACCCCATGCACCCCTTCTATTAAAATATACTTGTATTGCATCATATTTATTGGCTTCTTTAGTTAGATTGCGTCTTTTCCATGACTCCAAGACAAAACTCACCTCAATTTCCAGGTAGATTCAGACACCCTTTTCTGCTCCACCAAAGGTTGAACTGTGTGCTGTTTTAGTTTAAGTACATCTTAGAGTCACGCCCATAATTATAGACCCTCCTTTGGCCTTTTCTTATGTATATTTCCCTTCATTGTTAATTAATTCTCTAATACAAACAACCATCACTGTCTCATCTTACTCCAGGTATATATATACACGCTCCATAATCTCGTTCACATCATCACCCTTTGGATCTGACGCTCCACAACACACCAACAAAAATATCTTATCACACACACATGGACTGCAATTAATTCCCAGAAGCTGGAAACTTGAAAATTGCACTTGCAGGCTCTGCAAATGATGAGATCGACTCTCTTACATCTAAATGCCGAAACCTGGAATTTTATTTTACTGGCGCAAAGATGTTGTTTGGCCTACTGCAGGAATTCTTAAATATGAAGGAAGACACAGGCTGGGGTGGTGAGGAATCTGCATGCCATCTTCTTGTTTATTTCAGGGAAGAGATGGAGAACAAGACAAAGTTAATCAGATATTTAAGGAAACTAGGTTAGGCACTCCAAGAGACAAACCAAAACACTCATAATAATAATAATAATAATTAATACATACATACATATATACAGAATCTTTAACATTTTCCATTTCTGGGGATTCCTCTTTCCCCAAGTAAAATTCCACACCAACTTGTTTTGATAATTGTGTTCATGAATATTTACATATTTTGCATTTCTTTTTCTAGTACAATCTTATAGGTTAAACTTATTATATGAGAAGTGAAACTCACAAAATATTTTGTAAAACATATTAAACATCAAAATCTGATAAAAGCAGTCAAAATTTGATTGGAAAAAGAACATGAATAATAATATTATAAGTATATTTAAAAAGTGCACTAAAAAGTATGCTATTAAGAATCGTTTTGAAGTGATTTGGAGGATCGAAGCAAGCGAACATGGTTTTGTCATAGAGATGCGATGATTGGTTTTACTATAGATTGTCTTTTGTATGAGATCAGAGAAACCGTTCCAGATTGTAATTTGCAACAGTTCATTGAAGCATTGATGTATTCCAAAAACAACTTGTTAACAAAAGGCCAAGAACGATGTACGTAATCTATTATCTTTGATACGCATCTTGCACCAGTTTATCGCACTCCGAGACTAATAAACAACAACAGCTACTCACCTCAAAACAAATCTAGTTCATTTTAAAATTACAAAACAAAAATTATTAACCATATAAAAAACTCGAGTTCATTCTTTGACCAGTCTTGATGGACACACCATGCATATGCCATTAGAATTTCAGATTATCAAATTTCAAAACATTAGAATAAATTAAAAGCACCTGTGGGCAAAAGGGTAAGGCAATTAGTTGGGGGCGATCTCACTTATAGAAATTATTAATATTAATGATTATAAATATAGAAATAGGTTAACAAAAGCATTGCATTGCATGTGGTCCTTTCCAAGTTATTTATATGTATGTGACCCTAAACCTCCAACAAAAGCAGTAAAGCAGATTGAAAGGTATAGTCACAACCAAACGAAATGTGAAACTAGAAATTAAAGTTGATGCCAAGTTTCAATAAAATTTGGCTCACGCAATTCCAATTTGGTGCAATTGTTCCTTGACGATAATTAATTAGTGGGGACCATAGTCCTTATTAAGTGTATATACACAGAGTTGAGCTATAGTTGTTGTCGTTGTTGATGGACCATTAACTTTGGTAATAGTGCAGCAGAAATGCAAAGTGGACGATATGTTAGACTTTGATTACATATGTAGGGACTGAAGTGGCACTGACCTTTTCATTGTCTTTGGAGATTAATCATGATTCTTATGAACGTGATTAGTTCCAGGAGGGTCGGGTTTAACTAGCCAGCTAGATAGATTGGATTTCATTTATTGGAAGACCACGAGGAAAGTGGGGGCGAACCTAGCCAATGGAGCAATTAATCAAATACACTCCAAGTATTTCTAATTTGACCAATACCCACGAGTGAAACCATAAAGTTGCATTGCATTTCTGCACGCCAAATGTCAGGGCAATCAACACTCCCACATTTCAACAAAGCTATGTACATTAATAAAACAAGGAACATTGCTTTGGGAGGTTTTGAAAGGTTTTTTCAAGGAATAAAGTTTATGGATGAGGTATCAGATCCCAAATCCACTAGATAGATAAAGACATCTAATAGTGTATTGGTTTTATAATACGTGAGTTAGGTTTAAAATTTATTTATTAATATGGTATCAGAGTTATCTAATTGTAGTAGCAATAATAATTAGCAGTGAATGGGATTCGAAGTCAGTTCCTTCGACAATCCTTCAGCGACCAAGTAAAACTTAACCACTACACCAAACAAATTCTTTAGTTTTATTATGATTTTTATTATACTTATTATTATTAATAATACTAACAATATTAATAATATTAATAATACTAACAACATTAATAATACTAACAATATTAATAATAATACTAACAATAATAATAATACTAACAATATTAATGATACTAACAATATTAACATATGAATCACATTTAATTTATCTATAATCTACTTGAATCTAAACATAATTTATTATATTAT
>Ga0123342_1002348_pt1 | contig 31432 bp, 18 predicted proteins | sample Turbeawhitnodule_FD_89960 | JGI IMG/M metagenome (GOLD analysis project Ga0123342, IMG submission 89960) | Root nodule microbial communities of legume samples collected from Mexico - Turtle bean Mexico white nodule | ecosystem: Host-associated > Plants > Roots > Nodule | place: Mexico: Nepantla... | reverse complement strand
TCATTTTGAGGGGAGAGGATATTTACTGTTCACAGGTATATCCTCTCCTTCACTTCCCTGCACATCCCTTGATCCAAACCATGGATATCCACTCACATCCTTCCTCTTGAACAGTACATCCATAGAAGCAAACATGGGGTAAGTGAATTCGTAGAAGACCTGTATAACTTCAATGTAAAATAATACTAAAGTCATACAATTTATATACAACTTCAATGATATTATTTTACACTAAAATCGTACAAACCATGTCGACTTTCACTCTAAAGGCATTCACATTGTATATGACTTAACCATCTTTGTAAAAAAAATATTTAAAATTGTAATTTACAACAAAAATAGCACTACTTTCGTTCAAAAATTCAAGTTAATGGTTGACTTGTCTGCCAAAAAGTTTTGGTCCAACTCTAAGTTTTTTTTAATATTTTGTTGTTTATTATTTGAATATATATAATTAAAAAATAAATTTAATCATAGAAATATTTAGCTTTGTATTATTTTGAATTGGCATAGTGGGGTATGACGCAAAGTTTGAATCCAGTCCACAATTAGCTGAACATAAAAAGAAAAGACAGTGTTTTGGTGTAAAGAAAGAAAAAAAGGCGAAGGTGCAACGTTATTTAGTTGTATTATATTGGCCAACCTAAAAAGGACAAAAACAAAAAAGAGATCCATTGATTGTAGCCCCACTAGAGTTTTGGTTTTCAATTTTCCATCTTGAAGAATCAACACACGCTTTTATAATCAACTTTCATAGTCTCCTTCATTTCTGGCCATGCAATGAACCCTAACACCCTGAAAATCAAATTCATTGCACGTCTGAAAGCAACCCAGGAGATAAGTACCATTCTTAATTTCAATTTTTTCATGGGACCCCAATTTGAAAACATTTATCACTAATCTTTTCTTTCTTTTCTCCTAAGTCAACCCAACTCAACCAATTTGTCTCGCACTTCATTCTGACCCCACCAGAATGCTAATGACTTTATAGAGTGAAAATTATGAAGCCTCGTTAGCTAGAAGGATGCCTTTTACCAAAGTTATTACTTGAGTATCAGCTGACCAAATGAAAAAGTACAAGAATGTACATGTGTTTCTTATACAATTTATAATATAGAATGAACAATTTAGATAGAAAGAATGATCTTCTTGTAAATCCTTTGAGTGTATGAAATTATAATTATCTCTTATGATAGGAGTGTTTGTATTTCATATCCATTTATTTGAGTGTGAAATCATTTTGTGTTTTTGTGTTGTATTGCTTGGAGAGACTTTGTTTAATTTGTGTACTTTGTTTGAAGAGACTTTTTTTTCTCATGCTAAGGAGAAAAGATGTACATGTTCAAAGATGCTAAGGAGATGTTGGATACTTTGTTGGTAATGTATGTGGGTTCCATGCAAGTATAATGAAATAAGTTATTTTTTCTCACCTACCAATATTAGTTGTTCAATATGGAACCAAATGAAAACATACATAGTATCTTTAATAGATTTCACACCATATTAAATGAACTCGGGTCTCTTGGTAAGCATTACAATAATTAGAATCATATTGATAAAATATTGTAGCTTGCTTAGCTTTTAGAGACCACAAGTTCGTACCTTCAGAACCTTTAAGAGTTTGGATAACATATGCATGGAGGAACTCATTAGCATTCTAAAGGTGCGTGAGTTGAAGCAAGATAGAGTTATCAAAAAAAGAAAAATCCATAACACTTAGGCTCCCAACTTAAACTATATGTCCACCAAGGCACTAAATGTAAAAGAACGATAAGAAGCACCTTCAAACGAAGATGATTCTAAAATGGACAACCAGATTTTCTTCACCAAGAAAGAAAAAAAAGTCCAAATATGGAAAATAATGAAGGATACAGAGGAAGAAGCGTTCAAGCTAGTTCAAGCTTAGCAACGTAAGGGTACAAAGACTCATGTTGTATGCTATAAATGTAAGAAACCTAGGCATTTCATATTAGAGTGTCTAAAGGCTACTGAAAAACAATGAAAAGTCTTTAATAAGAATGTTAGGAATTTTTTGATGTCTACATAGGAAGACTTAGATGACACAAAAAGTAAAGGAGAACAAGCAAAAAAACTATTAATCTCTACCTTATGATTGACACCTTGTTTGATATCTCATCAGATAAGGATAAAAAAGATGTAAACTTCATTGATTTCCACTCTATTATAGAAGCATATCGTGAACTCCTCACATATTCCAATCTCTTATCTGAAGCCCATAGAAAATTGAAGAGATCAAGACATTAAAAAAGCAAGTTGAGTCGTTGAAAATTAAGTCTATTATGATAAAAAAGTTATATTTTAAAAACCAAGCTTGCTGATTGAAATAAAAGACTAAACTCGGAGCTTAACAACTTGAAAGACAAATGAAAGACTAAACTATTGAGGTTCAATTTTTGAAATTAAGAGCATACATGCTAAATTGAGTTTTTTTTTTTTTTTGATAATTTAATGTTATGAGTTTATTATTCTCTCCTCCAATTTCAGATTTGCACTTTATGATTGTAACTTGTGTTTCTGATTTTAGAAATTAAATTAGGAATTAATTGCATCTTGATTTGATCATATCATACAAATTATACTTAATGATATTTTGATGTAATTCATATTTATAGTTCAGAGACATTTTTTTATTGAAATAATTAGTTGAACCGAACAAAATTTCAAACTTTGATCTAAAATTTTCATAGAATTATGATAAAAAGATTATATAGATCTTGAATTTGTGAATTGTCCTTTCATCTTCTAGTTTTACGTTTTTCAATTTGTGTTTTTCGTTTTCAATTCATTTTCATTAGAAAAAACACTAAAATTATTTTGTATGGGAAGTATATTAAATATTGAATACAATCAATATGTCTCCTCTAAGAATCAACTTAGGTTGTGCTTAATATTACAAAATTTTAGAGAAATTTTTTAGTTTGATTTCATTACGATAGTTAAAATCAGTAAGACGTTTAAAACTTGAGTCATTTAATGATTCTTGATGTAATCTTTACAATAATGGGAGGATCTTGATCAACTCAAGAGGTAATGGAAAACTCAAAACCCATGGAAGAACACATATTAATGGTGGAAGCAAAGAGATAACATATGGTTATGTTTTGGCAATTATAATACCAAAAGGAAAACATGACAAGTTGTACAGAAAATTGATTGAAGAGAGAAATGTTGTAAGAACACGCCACCTTCAAGATGATGCCCAAATGATAAGTTAAAGGAGGATTCACTACTTGAAAAAACTTTTGAAGATAATAATCAAAGCAAGAGAAGAGAACTCTCAAGATTCTCAAAGAGATATTAGAAAGTGATTTTCATATATTCTTCAAAAGTGATTTACAAGAGGAGATTTGACTCTCTTAAATAGAACATAGTCATGACCAAGAGCATGAAAAGGCATCTTTTTTTTTTTTCACATAAGAACTGAATACATCATTCATGAAAAGGCATCTCACATGTGTCTAGAACAATTAGAATCCTATGTGTAATCATAAGATTACTTAACTTAAGTTGAGGCAAGCAGGAGGCTGGAATAATAATATAGAGTGGATTTGGAATTTAGGATGGAGAAGGAGCCTGATTGATTGGGAAAAACATTTAAAGCAAGAGTTGGCTATGATGTTGGATACAAAAAGCATTTTTGAAGAAAAAAAGGATAAGTGGGTCTGGAAGGTAAGCGTTGCAACAGAGTTTACAGTCCAATCGGCTTACAAAGTTCTAAGAGGTGAAGGCCAGGAGGAAGAAGTTGCTATGTACGAGGAGTTTTGGAGGATTAAGGCTCAACCGTCAGTGCAATTAACAACATGGAGGATGCTAGAAGATAAAATAGCGTCTAAACGAAACTTGGTGAAAAGAGGGGATAAGCGTGGAAAGCAGTGTATGTAGTATGTGTGGGGAGGGTGAGGAAACCACGTTTCATCTCTTTTGTACATGCAGAGTTACCTGGCTGGTATGGTCTAAGTGCTACGAGTGGGTGGGAAAAAAAATTGTTGTACATCAGGAGTCGAAGATGTTTTTCTCACAGTTTAGGCTGATTGAGGAAATTATAGTTGTTAATCGGATTTGGTTGTGTGTGTGGATAACATTTATAGGAGAATTGTGGAAGTATAAAAATAAGGAGATCTTCAGGAACGGGCGCGTAGATCACTTGGAGATTTTCTCAATGGCACAGTTGAAGGTTTGGTCATTGGTGGCATCGAAGGTACGCCTAGCATGTTTTTCTTACTCAGATTAGTGTCTTGAACCTTTGGTTTGTATGAGGTCCATCGAAAAATTTAAAGGTTAGTGGAGAGGTAGGAATAGTAGTTTTGCTTATGGGTAGAGGATGTTACTAGTTTGTTTTGTCTACTCCTCATGTATAAGGGTTGAGGTATTCCTGAAATATCTCTATTATTTATTCTTTTTTTACTGGTAAAAAAAAGGATTACTTAACTTAATGATTAACTCAATTAATCATATATTTAAAACTCCTAATTAAATTATGTATATGGGTGGTTCCATAAATTAGGACAAAGAACATGTTAATTCCTAAATTTAAGGAGAAATTCATAATTACTCATCCAAAAAGCAAATGTGGTGCATGAAATAAGAAAAATTTATATGAAGATGTTACAACCATCATTGTACTTTGAAAGTGACATGTGTTAGTTAGAAACTCTTCATGTATCTTTTTCATACGTTCAATTCCCCAACATGTGTCCCTTGGTGTCTTTTGAATTGTAGAATATTCTAATAAAATCAATGAATATTTTGTGATTTGAGAGTTTTACAAAAAATGAGTGTTTTTTTATTTCTTCTTCTAATTCTTTTAATGTGCCTTTTGTGAATCTTCATTATAATTTTTTCTCGATTTCTTCTTCTTTATTTTTCTTTGTCATTCTTCTTGTATTTAATCTTATTTGTTCTTCTTCTCCATCCTTAGCATACTCTTCCTTATCTTTATTTACACCATCCCTTAGTGTAGGAGGGAATTCATCCACGAATTTGGAAGCCTTGAATCAAATAGAAAAATTTATGATACATTGAAGTTATGACTGATACTATATTCTTCGGGGATATCTAATAGATATACATTATTACTTATTTGTTTTATGACTAAGGTTATCACCCCTGTCCCGGAGTTTGGATTTCCTTGGATTAGGAAACCTATGTTTTTCAAATAACTTATTTTCTTTCTTTATTTGCATTACATGCATATTTTTCTACACTCCTTTCTATTTATTGTTTTACTTTAACATGTAGATCTTTTAAATGTTTCACTCTTTTAGAAACAACTACTCTATTGTATGCAAACTAAATATGAGTTATATGTTCTTCCCACTCCTTGAGATATTTAGTTATCATGCATCTTAAAAGTTGAGACAAAATTATATTATCCACTTATGTTACCATCAGTTTGGGGATGAAAAGTAGATAAGAAAAATAAGTTGAGTGCCCAACTTGCACCTAAAGAGTCTTCCAAAAATGGATAAGGAACTTTATGTGTCCGTTTTAGATACAATGCTTCTAGGAAGTCCATGCAACCTAACTACTTTTTTGAAGAATAAATTAGTGGTAAGACATGTATCATCAACTTTGTGACATGATATAAAATGAGTCATTTTTTAGAATTTGTCATTAAACATGTCATGTTCATTCCTTATTCTTGGCATTTAAAGTAAAAAAATTCATTGAAATATCTTTCCAAGGAATGTTAGGTATTAAAAATGGTGTGTATAATTCATGATGTAAGACATTAATTTTAGCCCTTTCGCAAACATTACACTTTTAACAAAAGTTTGAAACATATTTTTGTGTGTAAATTAAGCGAATAAAATGTTCCTTTAAAATATATGAAGTCTTATTAATACTAAAGTACCACTTAAGTTCACCTTATACTTTCTTTATTAGAAGTGCCATCAAGATTCTTCTACTACAAAAGGTCTTTATCTTTAATTTGACGACTTTACTCTTCATTTTCATAACAAAAACTAAGAAAAATTTAAAAAAATTCTTAAATTTCACCAAGTTTCTTAAGAAGCCTGGTTTGTTCCTCTTTCAATGAAGATTCCTTAAATAAGAACTTAAGGAGAAAGTACTCACGAAAGCAATTGTAAATCTTTTTCATTCAAAGGTGATTTTTATAAAGGGGTAAGAAAGTTTAATTATGATGACAAATTATCTTATGTGAGGGTTAGATTATATTAGGAAAAAATTCTTTAGAATTTTTTTGTCACAATAAAAAAAAGCCTTGAAATTAACTTATGCGAGACTTCTATTTTCAAGCCTTCTCTTCAAGTTTTGGGACATCATTTCCTAGACTTTGGACGTATCTTTCTTAACCCAAATAGAGGAGCAAATGTATAAACATTGTAAAATGTAATTTAAATTGTCAAATAAATAAAGTATATTAGATTTCACATGTAAAATATCTATATTAACCCCTATCTATATCTTTGGTAAAAGAGTTGATCTCAACTAAACAATTTACAACAAAATTACAAAATAAAATAAAAATTACACTTATTATAAAAATAAAAATAATGGCAACTTAAAGTGCTCTCACCTTATAAGAAAAATAATCAGAAATATTGAAAGAAGTTTGTTCAGCATAGTGTTTCAAATTTGAAGTTGAAGATGATGAAGAAGACATGTCAATCCTACTAAATATGAAGGCAATAAAAATGATTATTTTAGTATATTTGATTGATAAAAAGAGAAAATACTATGACAATTTTATTTTCAAAAGTTTTAAAATCTAAAAATGCAAGTTCAACAAAATAGACTCAAATTTAATTGAGACAACAAGCATGTAATGAAACAAGAATTTGAAAGTGGACAAGTTTGAACTCTAAAAAAGGTGCAAGGAATCTAATAGCAAGCCAAAAATATTTTCAATACAGCAATAAGATTAGTAGGAGCATGAAGCCAAAAATTAGAGTTTCAATACTTCAACAGTAGGTGCAAGAATCTAACATGTCATTTCCAAGATTGTTGCAATGAGGAATTTGCATACTATAATTTAGATCCCATGCTTTAAAAGTTCTACTAAGATTTGTTTCTGATTTGCTATTTTATTGTAATTTCTAACTCTCTTTTTTTTCTGAAGTATCTGAGTTGTTAAAACATTTCTAGATTGTTTTGCATATCTCAAAGTTTTATAATATCCTCTTTTTCTTCTATTAATCTTTACTTAAGCTTACATTTCTGTTTGATATTTGCAACAATATGATTTTGTATGTTATTTTATTTGATATTATCTTTAACCTAATTTTATCTAAAATGATTATATATGTTAATTATATGCCTAATATGATAATTATCAACTATTTTTGTACTGCTATTTCGTTAATTTACATATCTTTCGTTCTAGTATCAAGGAGTCAATTGTCTGAAAATTATATATGAATTATAAACTTTCTAAGTATTAGGGTTCTCTTTCTTTTTTTAGCAAAATACTATGGTGAATAAGTGACTCTAATTTTCCATTGATAAGAATGACTTATGTTCCAACATGGTAGCTTATTGTTAGGCAAAGGACAAAAAAATTTAAGACAATTTTTTTTAAGAATAAAGTCTATTTTTTTAGGTTTAGAAAGTGAATGATTGATTTGAAGTGATTTAAAGATAATAGAAATGTAAAGTAGGTGGTTTGATTTAATAGCAAACTTTTCAATTCGAGTACAAAGTTTATTGGTGTATATAATTGATTTGATTGAATTAATGGTCGGTAGATTATTTTTTTAGTGTAATATAAAAATTGTTGTTAGGTATTTTTTAAAATATAATCAATTTTATTAAAAAAAAATAAGTTGAGAAAATAAAAGAACTATTTCATAAAATATATTGTTTATTAATTAGTAATAATAAAAAAGAAAGGAAAATATAATAAAGAGATTTTAAAAAAATTAAATTTTAAGCATGAGGATAAATTAATAATTTACCTAACAATTTCCACAAATTCATCCATTTTTTCTCCTTTGGCACTTTATTTACTCTTTTTAAAATTTTCCTTGAAAATCATCATAAATCATTTAAACAAAATAAAGACCATACTCACAATTCATCTCAAAGCAATCCCACTAATAGTAAATTATCCACACAATTTTATTTGTAAAAGTTTATATATAAAGTATTGAATATAACACGTAAAGTTATAGATGAGAAAGGAAAACATCATGTGGCTGTTCTTGAATTTTATTTTAAATAAATTGTTTTAGAAAAAAATAAAAAAATGTAATAAATTTTGGATGGGAAATTGATTATCATGTGGAAACATAAAAAAATAGTTTTTAAGATAAAAAGGGATAAATAAAAAGTATACATAAATTCTGTACGCATATATAATTAAAAAAAAAAACTATTATAGGAAAACATCGATTCTCAAGAATATTTTCTACATTTCTTGTCAAAATATTTACATAATGAGGTGAGAATCTATCCATGGTATGAAAATGCCACAATAACCTTATTAACTCCCTTAACACACGTATATAAAATTTGAAATGTTTTTATTAAATATAATAGATAATAGATTATTACATTTAAGAATAAAACACTAATAAATATTTTTAGTACATTTTCAATATTTTAAAAAATATTTTATTATATTCATAGTATTTGGAAGCTATAAAACTATAGTTTACCTTTTAATATATTGAATATTGTATTTTTTATATACTTTTTATTTTTCAAATCTTTAAAAAGTCATCAAAGATCCCATTAAAAACTTATTTAAGAATATTATCATTGCAAAACCCAAAACAATATTACAGTGAGGACTGTAAAGAAAAACCTTAACTAGAGAGAATGAAAAAATTTGTGATGCTCAAAACTGAGTAAAATAAAAATAATTGAGCAAACATATTGTATAATTTACATATTTACACAAAAGTAATGTCAACAATCCAAGCCCGTAATTTGATTAATTTAAAATTTAAAATTTTTCTTATTTTATGTGCTAGAAAATATTTTAATATATTATTTACAAATGTTATTATTTGTATAAATATTGTGTGCACAGTATGCATATAAATAATTGAGACAAAGTGAAAATAATTTGCATGAGATTATATAAGAAATGAAAATATAATTTTAAATTAATAAAACTCTTATAAACCGTTAAAAACATGTTCATAATTTTTATTATTTAAAATTTGTTTTAGAAGAAAAAAATGATACTGAAAAGGATTTTATCTGTTTGGATATGTTGAATATAGTTTCACGTTTTTTAGAATTTGAGATAAAAATAATTTATATATCTATGATGAAATTCTAAACTTCAAAATAATAATATTTCAAATATAATGATATGATAACTTTACCTTGTACCATTATCCAAACAAATATTGGAATAATAGTATTAAAAGTACAATTCTATCCATTTTGTAAGTAAAAAGAATTTAAAAAAGATAGCTAAAAGAAAACATAAACTAAGAAAGAAGATAGAGAAGAAAGTGGCTGGAAAACACGTGCCTAGTATTGAGTCTGAATAGGTAAGGCACATGTGGAAGTTGTTGGTGGGGTTGGTTTGGACTAGTATTAGAATGAGAGAGTGTATCTCTATGTTCTGGGAATGATTCATTGCACTTATAAAACTTCTTTGCACCTTCTTTTTCCATTATAAAACCATTTTTTCACAACACCTATATATTACATTGCACCCATCACTTCCCAAACATCATTGCTTTCATTCCATTCTCCCAAACACTCTTCCTTCTTCCTCATCTCATCATTTTTGCCCTGCCCTGTGGGGTTTCTTCTCTCAAATGCTCTTGACCCTTCTCTTCTCCATTCTTCTTCTTGCTCTTGCTCTTGCTGTGGATTTTCAACTGCTTCCATTCCTATTCCTGTGCTTCTGGACTCGCCTTCCCTACTCATCATGCCTGCCCTTGTCAATTATAGTGGTAAGTCTTGCAATATTTCTACTGTTTCATCTTTTTGATACTGCTGCAGGGCTTAAATTTCTTACATGTAAGATGAATAATGTTTACTTGGATCTTGGAAGTGGTGTTTGTTAATTTGGAATTTGGATTATAGCCGTTTGGATAGGAATTAGAGTTGGAAAAGGCTAATATCTAGTTGGTTGCATATGTATACACGTGGAAACTCATGGAGATTGTTTTTGTTATAAGATAATTGTATTTGAAACTGGGATCATGGATTAATTTTGTCCGACTTTTGTTTTGGGTGGAAGTAATGTATGATTTTTTTATGATTTCCTGTTCTTAGATATAGGTTTTGTTAGTTTGGAACAGTTTTTGATGGAGATGTGTGAATGTGTTTTACAGGTGATGATGAACTCTATCCTGGAGCTTCCTTTGGTCAAAATCTCATTGATTTGGGTCGCATGTGTACTTTGGGTTCAAGTGTGGAAGGGTACTACTGCACTCCTAACAAACGAGCACGCATCAATGCCCCGGATATTTTTGAAACTCTACGGCTCAGGAAAGATCAAAAGCCTGCCATTGAAGTCCTTCCTAATGAATGTCTTTTTGAGATTTTCAGACGGCTCTCTAGTGGCAAAGAGAGGAGCTCTTGTTCCTGTGTATCTAAGCGGTGGCTCATGCTTATGAGCAGGATCTGCAAAGCTGAAATTTACAAGTCCGAGAATTTGACTGAGGGATCTGCTTCCTGTGATGTTGAAATGGCCTCAGTGGATGAGGATCTGGTTATTGAAGATGATGGTTACTTATCGCGGTGTTTAGAAGGGAAGAAGGCAACTGATGTGAGGCTTGCTGCAATTGCAGTTGGGACTAGTGCTCGTGGAGGACTGGGAAAACTATCTATCAGAGGAAACAATTCTGCTCGCGGTGTCACAGATGTTGGTCTCTCAGCAGTTGCTCATGGTTGCCCTTCTCTTAGATCCTTTTCTTTGTGGAATGTTTCCTCTGTAGGGGATGAGGGTCTGTCCGAGATAGCAAAAGGATGCCATATGTTGGAGAAGCTTGACATCTGCCAGGCTTCCTCCATTAGCAACAAAAGTCTAATTGCAATAGCTAAGGGCTGCCCCAATTTGACCACCTTAAATATTGAATCGTGTCCAGAGATTGGAAACGAGGGGTTGCAAGCTATTGCAAGGTCTTGCCCCAAGTTAAAGTGCATCTCTATCAAGGATTGTCCTCTTGTTGGGGATCATGGAGTATCAAGTCTATTATCATCAGCTAATAACCTTTCAAGGTTAAAGCTTCAGGATTTAAACATTACAGATTTCTCTCTGGCTGTCATTGGCCATTACGGAAAGGCAATTGTAAATTTAGTGCTCACTAGTCTTCAAAATGTCACTGAAAGGGGGTTTTGGGTCATGGGTGTTGCTCATGGTCTGCAGAAGCTCATGTCACTTACAGTTTCTTCATGTCGAGGGGTAACAGATGCAAGCATTGAAGCCATAGGTAAAGGCTGCATCCACCTGAAGCAGATGCTTATGCGAAGATGCTGTTTAGTGTCTGATAAGGGCTTGGTAGCATTTGGCAAAGCTGCAAGTTCTCTTGAGAGCCTGCAGTTGGAGGAGTGTAACAGCATCACCCAGTTTGGGATTATTGGTGCCCTTTCAAACTTCAAAACAACATTGAAGTATCTCACCCTTCTTAAGTGTAAAGGAGTTAAAGATATAGATGCAGAAGTATCAATGCTTTCTCCTTGTGAGTCTCTCCAACATTTATCCATTCGTAACTGCCCTGGTGTTGGAAATGCTAGCCTGACTATGGTTGGCAAATTGTGTCCCCAACTTCAGTGCGTTGATCTGACTGGACTTTATGGTGTAACTGATGCTGGCCTTCTCCCTCTTCTAGAGAATTCTGAGGCTGGGCTGGTCAAGGTGAACCTTGCTGGCTGCGGGAATTTGTCAGACAACATAGTTTCAGAATTGGCCCGGCTACACGGTGGAACCCTTGAATTGCTAAATCTTGATGGATGCAGGAAGATTACCGATGCAAGCTTGGTTGCAATTGCAGATTACTGCCATCTGCTTAAAGATCTAGACGTGTCAAAGTGTGGAATCACCGATGCTGGAATAGCTGTTCTTTCTAATGCCAGGCAGCTCACTTTGCAAGTGCTTTCTTTGTCGAACTGTTCTGGTGTAACTTGCAAAAGTGGACCTTCCCTAACAAATTTAGGCCAGACCTTGGTTGGTTTGAATCTTCAGTATTGCAATTCAATTGGCAGCAACACAGTTGAGTTGCTAGTGGAGAACTTGTGGAGATGTGACATTCTGGCTTAATCATATGATCTTAACCAATTCAATTGTCATGTCAGGGAAGGAGATATAATTGAAGTGGTTTAAGGACAGATAGTATCAAGCTTGTATAATGAACTCAGAGGCGGTGACATTCAGCGTGCTTTTTGGGCAGATTTCCCTACCTATCTATCAAGGGTAGATTGGGTGGTAGTTTGTTAACATAGTTGTTTTCCAGGGAACTTTGGTAGACCCTTTCTTCAGCCCTTTTTTTCAAGCATTTTCCATGAAGAAATGCTTGTAACAACCCTTTTGGCCTTGCTACTAGAGGCCACTTTATGCTATGGTTCCCTGAGAACGCGTTTACTATGTCCTGGTTGGTTGATGGCTTCCACTGAATAGATAGTGTACATTCTATATTCTCTTTTTGTCTTGCTGGTTGTTTTGTTCTAAGATGTTATAGTTTCTGATACTGATATATTCACAGTCAAACAAACTTTACAATCACAATTTTTTTAACTAAAGAAACTATCCTGCTACTTTCTTTCTACTCAATCCATTCTCATACATTTTTACTATCAAAAAAATTATCTTTTCATAGTTATGGTGGTTCCCAATTCTTAAGATATAATTTTCCCTTAGCTTCTTAGCTTAATTTAAGAGTAAAACATATTGTTCATATATCACATGTATACTCGATTTTTACTATTAATACAATAAAAAAAATCTGACTGATCTTTGTACAGTTGTGTTTGAGTTATATTCACACCTTAATTGTCAATTATTGTTTGTATTAGAATTAGAAGAAAAAAAATGATTGGTTCTAATATAATAATTATAATTTTGATTAGGTTTTACTCACCTATTACCTAGTCAGGTAAATGCTTATCTGGAATGTTTAAGGTGGAGAGAAAATGCTTTTACCTAGTCACCTCCTTCTTCAATTTAGTGCAATGAAAAATATGATTAAAAGGCGATGGACTCAACGATTAAGTTCTAAAAGAATGGGTTTATATAGAAATTGATTGGATATAACAATATCATTTGCATTTAAAGAAACTATTTTGGATCAAAGTAATACAAAATGGTCATGTGGTTTCATGTGAATAACTAACAATCACGTTTAATATTTAATTTTTTTAGACTTTTAAAATAAGTATGGATTAATATTTATAATATAAAGATTAAGTTCTTAATTAGGAAAATTCAATCTATGAAAAGAAACAAATTACTTTCTTTTCAAAGTTAACTTTAGTAAATTCTTTGAAACACTAAGAAGAAAAAAATGAAGAGTCTTACTTAACCTTGACTTTTACATTTTTAATAAACCTTAATTAGTAAAACACAATATATGACGAGCACAAATGGTATCTATCCCCAACATTTTAGAAAGTTGAATTTGGATCAATTAATTGACTTTTGGTTAGAATTAATTCAATTAGAACCTAAGATTAATTTCACTAGCCAATTGGGATCTTTTTTTTTTCTAACGCTTAATTGAATAAAAATAATTATTAAAGATAAGATAAGATAGTTAATTAAGGAGTTAAAGCTTAATAATCAACCTAGGCATGAGAAGTTTATACTCTAGTCTCTCCCATGTCCTCTCCCCCTCTCCCAAGAAAATGGATTTTCTTATCCTCTTTTTATGTTGTGTTTCATGATTATTCTTGAATTTGTTTGTTGCACCTTTAATCATGCTTATCATGGCAAAGGGAAATTGTCTCCAATGTGTTCAAATAATCTTATTCGTGCCATTGAAAATTCTATTTTACAAATAGCTATGTTTTCCATTTTATTTGAATTTCTATACTTGTGTATAATTTCTTTTTAAAGCATATCAGTTAACAAAAAACTTAAAGAGACATAAGACTTGACCTTCATTTAACATTGGAAGGATTCATACGAGGAATCGAGACTTGAATCATATAAATGAGGACTCAGTGGATTTAGAATGTTAACTTTTTTAAAAGACTTTGTTATGTTATAGGCAAATGACAACTTGAATCACTGAAAATAATTTTCTTGAATTAATTATTTTCTTAATTTCAGTAATTCTTGTTTCTAGTTTAAGTTTCTAAACTTTTACACTATAAAAAAAAATAGTTGTTTAGCGTCAGCAACACTAATTAATCAATAGTGTCGAGTTTGTGTTGTATGTGTATGCGACTCTAAAATTGTTAACACTAATTAGTGTCGACTTTTGAAGACCGACTATAAATAACATTAGTTTAACTAATGTTAATGTTTCATTAACTTTTAAATTAAAGTAATTTAACGTCAGTTTGATCGACACTAATGTTTTTTTATTTAATTTAGCGTTGGTTTGATCCACACTAATATTTTTTACTTTAAATTTTATTTATTTTATCTTCAACTTGGTTCACGGTAATGTTTTTTTTATTTTAAAGTTTATTTAATTTAGAATAAACTATTTTAATATTAATTTAATTTGCATTAGTTTGGTTAATACCAATGAGAGTAATTTTAAAAAAAGAGTTTTTTGTAAAACGCCTCATATTTAACAAAATAAAATATAAACAAAAAAAAAATTAGTAGATGAAGGAGATAAGTGTTGAGGAAGAAGATGAATTTGAATAAAGTAGATGAATGTGAATGAAAGAATTAGGAGAAGAGTATGGATGAATGCGATATGTGTGGATGGAGGTGATAGATGGAGATATGAGTGTGAGTGAAGGAGATGATTGTAGAGGAAGGAGATGAATATTGATGAAAAAATGAGTGTGAGGAGATTTGAATGTGAATAAATGAGATATGTGTGAGGAAATTTATATAGAAAGTGAGAGAGAAAAATTGTGGATGAGAAAATTTATCATTTTTAAATATGAGTCGTTAAATTAAAAATAATTTACAATTCTTGTTCGTTGTCACAAAGACACACAAATTCATAACATATATAAACTTAGCCAATACTACTTAAATAAATATAAATACTAAAAATAAATAAAATTAGCATCCACTAGACCGACACTAACTTTATTTATTTTAGTTAGAGTCGTTTAAGTCAACACCAATATTTTTTATTTTAAAATTTATTTAATTTAGTGTCAGGTTGACCCACACTCATTTTTTATTTTAAAATTTATTTAATTTAGTGTCGATTTGGTTCATGCTAATGTTTCTTATTTTAAAATTTGTTTAATTTAGTTAGCGTCAATTTAACTAACGAGAGTCTGACATTAACATAAATAATTTTACTTATTAAAATATTAAAAATATTTAGTGTCACCAAAGAGTTAGCTAAAGTGACTCCAACATTAAGTGTACTACTCATCCAGTATTAACATTGGCTAAGTATTAACATTGGCTAAGCTAACGTTAATCCTACACTAACACATATAATTAATCATTAAAAATAATATTATGTTTTTTTTTATTTTAAAAAAATTGTATTGCAACAGAGTCGGTTAGAGTTGGCTAAACCAACCCGGTTAGCGTCCAAGTGAACTCTATTATTGTGAACTAAGTCGAAACTAACATAAATATTTATATAATTAAGAAAATAATTATTTTTTTTACGATTTTTAATAATTTTTTTAAGAAAATTCATTTAGGTAACTCGAAAAACAACCAAGCTTAAAAAATACACAAATAATTATAGAATTTTTTTTAATGATATGCCATTTTCTCATAACATAATATACGGAGTTTAAGGAAAAATATTATCTTTTAATAAAACCTTTATAACAAGACAATTTAATGGAAAAATTTGGTGAATTACAACAATATAAAATATACTCAGAAAGTAAAATTATATAACTATTTAGATTTTTTTAAAATTCCACCTTCCACTTACTCATGGAACAATATATTTTGGATAAAAATATTTAATATAAATTGCTATATAAAAAAAAACTAATACAAACATGTTGATAATAACACTACAAGAAAATATTAAATTAACTTCCAAATATTAGTGTCATCCAAATTGTGACGCTATTAACATCGATTAAGGTAACTAACTCGAAACCAACCTTCTATGTCCCAACCACACCACCTCTGTCATCGTAATAACTATCAAATTTGTTTTTCAAGCCCTATCGATAATAACAAGAGGGGGAGAAAATATTTTACTTGAATTCTAGCATATAAAACGTTGTGTTTTACATCATATACATTTTATAACAAAAATATTTACAAATTTGTGTTCATTTCACATTTATCTATATTGCTCTTATAAGTGCTCTTTATATATATTGATATATCTTGATACAAGTATTTTTTACATATATTTATTTTTACTTACTCTTTTATTCAAAACTCATTTAAGAAAAGACTTATTAGACCATAGATTTTAATAATACAAACATGCAAAAGGATAAGTTCATTACTCTTCCAAGTATACACCAAACAACTTATATAGGCCTTCGACAATCTGATGAATTTGAGTTTGTATGTTGAATGTCTAACTTTGGTGTATTTGTCATTTTTATAAAGAAAATGTTAGCTTTAAAAATGAGTTTGAAATAAAACTCAAATATTGTATTGAAGATTTTTGCAAGTCGTCTTATTGGACGCTTAAAAATATCATCTAACGATTTTATAAAATGATTTTCCGGATATTTTTTTTAAAATGAGAATTTGATTTACCAAAATATTATATTATAATGAAGTTTAAATTTTGTTTAATATAATCTATTTAATTAACTAACAATTCGATAATAAAATATGAAAATCCTTAATATCATTTTTAATGTATTTAAACTCCATTGATTTAAATTAAATCAAATTATCCTTTACATTTAATAAAGGTGGTAAAGTATTATATATATATATATATATTATTTCTATAATAGATTGTAGATTTGGAATTGGGCTAGAACACAAAAGACACGTGTGGACGAGCCTTCAACACTGTAGTATATATACGTACGCGGCTACATGCTAGACCCAAGTAAGTGAGCGCAGTGTTTTGACATACGTCTCAGCTACAGTATTTGCCTTTACCTGGGCTTTTCGTTTTTAACTTTTCCACAGTTGCCGATTCGGCCACTCTCATGGCCTCGGAACAAATCACGGCGTCGGCGCCTGAGGAGAGAGGGGCCGGAGGCAAGCTCCGAAAGCCGCCGCAGAGAAAGCCTCTTCCTAGCCCTTACGCACGTCCGCCGGAGACCACGAGCCACCGTTGGATTTCGAAGCTCGTCGATCCTGCCTTGCGCCTAATCGCCGGCGGAGCCACTCGTCTTCTCCCTTCCTTCTTCTCCCCCGCGACTCCTCCCTCTCCTCTCTTTTGCCCTACCTCTGCGGCTGAAGATCAAGGTTACATTCCTTTTTGTTTTTTCTCTGTATTTCTCTCGTTTAATCTGTTGCTCTCTTTGTTTTAAATTCTTGATTGATTTGTTTCTGTTATCTGTATTAGCAAATTCACATTTGGCTTGTGGCAACATGCGTAACTGTTGTTTGAATATATGGTTATGTTTCTTTGCCAATAGTTTAAAATTAATCAACGAATAGTCATTATTGTAAGCATGGACATTCGTTGTGTAGTGATTAGAAATAAAATAAAATGTGAGTGTTTATAGTCGATTTAAATGGCGAATTTGGTTTGCTCCAGAGTTGCTGCGTATATATGTTATGGTTCCTAGAAAATGCAAATTCTGCTATTCTTTTCCTCGTCAGATAGACGTTGTTTGATGTCGGATGATAGAGTTTGGATTTAGAATTGTTAATTTGTTAGTCGTACTGTAGTTCTTTCTCTCCATTGTTCAACCCGTTAAACTATATCAGTTTTGTTTTAATTTTAGTGGCAAAAAGTGTACGAAGCCTACTTAATCACTTAAAAAGCTGTAGTAGTTTATAGTCTCAAGGAGCAGTCGCCCCAAAATAGCTAAAGTGGAATGGTAAAAAATAAAGAGAATTTCGTATTATTAAAAGCATATTCATAACGAAAAAACAAACAGAAGAAAGAGAGATGTGTCTTTGAACTCACTGAAGATTGGCCGGGAAACTCACTGGAAACTGGTGGGTTAGCACCAGAAAATGAAGAACCAACCTGTGGATATCAGAAAACTCACTGGAAAGTCGTCTGTGAGCAGCTGTAACAAGGCAGAAACAGAACAGACGAAGAAGTTGCAGGTGTTAGGGCAAGGAAAACAGAGAGTGACAAGAAGCAAGCAAGAATGAACACAAAATGCTTTAGATTTATCAGGCTGGGAGTTCTACAAGTTTGCCCCCTAAAAAACTCCTGATTACATTGGATTTAGGTGCAAATTTAACTTCCAGCATTTCCTTGCTGTTGCTCTAATTTTGGCTGCAATATGTGCTGCATCACAGCTGTGAAGGCCAGTCACACATGCGACTGCCCTTGGAGTAGTGGTAGGGTGTCTCTTCTCTAAACTCTATGAAATTGCAAAGCTATAGTGCACAGATGATAACAATGCTTAAAGCAAAGTGTAAGATGGTTGAATTAATGAGAGAATTGAATGTTTAATGTCTATCTCTATTGTTTTCACCAAAAGGATCGTTGAGTTTAACTTAAAGGACTGTTTGGTCGGTTAATAGGAGGGAGGTGATAGGGGTTTTAACATTTGATATACTTTTTTATCCTTTAATTTTAAATTTCAAAGCATTGATAGTGATATTTTAGTCATTATAGTTGAATTGTTTCAAATACCCTTTCCCTCTCCAAACACCCCAATCTTTGAGGAAAGCAGATATTGGAGGAAACCAGAAATTAGACAGGGAGGGATTTTGCTAATCTCTGCTCTCCTCCTAAAAATTAAACCAAACAACTTTCCTGCCTTCCATTCCTTTCAACCAAATACTATGTAAGTGTCCATATCTGCGAAGCTACTAAAAGTTATACTTTCTCATTTCTACCAAACATTTTTTTTATTGGAGTGACATTTATTGGAGCTACATTGTCGTTATTCCTAATCTTGGTTACTTCATGTTTCGTAAATGTCTAAAGTTTTGGAGATTGGTGAGTGAGTATCTATTATCTCATTCCGCTGTTCAACATGTTAATGAAAAAGTAAAATCTGGTGTTGGTATTTTAGCAACAGGAAGGGCTTTGTTTGAGCATTTACAATGCATTACAATGCATGGAAAAGAACATAGGTTGCATATTTCTTTATAGATGGCCTTTGGATGATTCAAGATTGTGAGATAGTGTTAGGAGCATGATAAGACATATGTTTTTCCAATCTTAAGATGGTGGATTTTGTGTTCCTTTTTCAGTTAGTTGTTTTTATGAGAGTTTTAGATATATATAGAAAATTATCACCATGTTGTACTACAATTAATTTTGTTTTAGTATTTTGTGTAGTTCCTTGTATAGATGTAAACATGGTAGTCAATCGTGATCCAAGTCGTAACATCATACGACTCTACGATCTTCAACTCCATCTCCGATCTCCGATCACTTGGAAAGTGTGATTCCGGTGGATGGCGTCGTATTGACGTTGCAAATTGCAATTCACATGGGAGTGGTGAGTCTCGCGATGTTTCAAATTGACTCTCTCAACAGTTCTCACCGCGGCACCTCTAGCGGCGCCTCTTGTTGTGGTTCTCGTGGCGGTGCCTCTTCTTGTGGTTCTCGCGGTGGCACCTCTCGCTGCGTTCCTCGCAACGTTGATTCTCGTGCCTTCTTACCATACCTTTCGACGATGCTTCTCACGTCAGCATGGTGGCGCCTTTGGCGACATTGTGGCACTTGCGGTGGGTGCTCCTCACACTCCTCTCTCGTGGTGCTCAACATCCTTTCTTTTTAGGGTTTATAAATAATAACTTTATTGGGTTGAGATGGGAGGCAGGAGTCATGCCGCGTGGCCAATTAAGTAAAGCCCAATTGGTATTTTTTTAAAGCCAATTGCCACAATTTCCATTCCACGTGACTCCTCCTTCTCTTCCAACTTCCAAGTTCAACTACAGCGTTGTGACTGGATTAAGAAAATCACAACTGATTTATTTCACGAATCCCTCTCTCCTACAATTGTGATTCACTCTCTTCCCCATAAGCCTATAATTATGACTCACTATATTCCCCATAAGCGCCTAAGAAACTGGGAATAATTTTGAGTTAGACATAATGATTTTATGTGTATATAATTTTTTATAAAATTTGTAGGATCTTACGAATCCGTGTTACAATCTCTCAATTTACAATTTATATTTCTCTTTCTGATCTTGTGTAAGATCTCTTTTTTGATTACAATGGCTGTAAAGGTTTTCTCCTCTCATTGTAAAATCAGAAAAGATTGACTGGTCACAAATTTTTCCTCTCTTGTATTCTATAATTTTCTCTTTTCTCCTGTCATAACTTGGTATGAGCTTTGACAATTGAGTAATAATATATTGAAAGAGATTATTCTCTAGTTCCCCTGAACCTTCTAAATTTTCAATTTCTCAAGCATATTATCCTTCATTATGTCTATATTTATGTTCTATATTATGTGTGATCAGTGTAAATCATCTTATGCTTGACAAGTGTTGAATATTTATTCGGTGCCCCTTGTGCTTTCAGCTTGTGGACATAATGAGCCCTTTTAATGGGGAATTAATTCTACTGCCTATTCTTCTTATCTGTTTCATATATAATATAATTTTCTGATTAATCTATAATATGGTGACTCACTCAACTTTCTGATAAACTTTTTCACTGACAATAGATATACGGGAAACTGGTGACAGTCATGGAGATGCTTCACGCAAAAGTGATATACATGTAAGAAATGTTTACGCTTCTCTGAAACTTGAAAAAATGCTTCTAATTTTTGCAGATTTACCCAATCTCTATAAATTTTTATGGAGTTCAACCACAAAATTTGCCAACCAACCAAAACTATATACTTTGTTTGCTTGGATATTTTTAAATCCTAAATTATATAAAGCTAAAGAAGTTGAAGCTACTACTTGTAAAGTTCTAAAATCCTAAATAAGTTTTAGTCTCTGTAAATAAGCAAAAGGAACTGAAACCAAATTCTAATTCAAAAACTTATCCATACCATTTTTAATCTGTGATTCATTTTAAATACTATTGGTTTTTGCATTGTGTTTGTTTGTGGAAAAAGTGAGAGGAATAGATTAAAGAAGAGAAAGAATATAAATAACTATACACTTTCTCTTATTTGGTTGATGATGATGTGGAAAAGAAGAGACAAGTTGACTTTAAGAAGCAGGCCTCAACTTTCTTTCCTCCTTCTATTTCTCTTCAATTTAAATTTCAAAATTTTTTATCCCCTAATTTTTTCTCCATTCAAACAAATGGTCTCTCTCTTTATTCCAAATCTGTACACCCTTTTATTCATTCCTGTCATGTGATTAATTGTTGATTATCTGAATTTTACCTTATATGTCCTTGTATGTATATAATCAATTTTCTTTTTCTCTTCATCATAAAACTTATATATGTTTATATGAATCTCTTTTCAATTAAAATGATTAAACTATTTTATCTGTCTCAACTATTTCTGTACTGAGTGTCACTGTTCATAATGTTGGTTTTGTATCTTAAATATCCATCTTGCAGTGGTCATTTGCCTTGCGCAAATATATTTTGTGCATATTGCTTAGCTGCATTCTCCAACCTTTTCCTTGTTCTGTATAATCTAGTGGAGTAGGATGTTACTACATTTTATTTCTTTTTCTCATCTCCATATTTTTATAGTTTGAGTATGGTTATTCTTTTGAAGCTTTTGGCATCCAAATCATCTGAAATGGCTAGTGCTGATGACATCAGTGGTAAAGTGGAAAGCAGTTTAGACATGGCTGTTTCCAGACAACATGAAAAAGTAGAGAAGTCTGATAAAAATATTTCTGATATTGAGCAGATGGTCAAAGGGAAGAAATTCTCTAGGTACATTAGTTTATTTTTTAAAAATTAAATTTCTTTTTCCTTTCTTGAATTACTCATTCCTTAATTCTACTGTGAAAGTTATTCATGTTGTACAAAAAATAATTTGCCCTAATATCCTGGACCTTCATTTTCATCATTCTTCAACAGTAATAAGTGTTTTTGTTTGGCTGTTGAAGTAAAAAATGTTCATCGTTATCATTCTTTAGTTAATTAATTAATTTATATTTTTTCTTTACGCTTGATGTGTGAATGTCGTAGAGAACCAAAACATGTCACATTGCATTGGTATGTTATTAGCAATCATTTCTCCAATTTGGTGAAGCTAGGGATTATTAAGCATTTTGGGCCAATGAGTTAGGTTTAAATTTGTTACTAAATAAATTCTCTCATATATATATTTTTTTGTTTAATGGTACTATAATTAGACAAAAAAGTCTTTCTTTTTCTTTTCACATCTTGCTTCCTAGTTGAAGTGGAGGTTTGATTTTTCACTTTTTAATTGAGTAGAGACTGTAGAGTATTGTAAAATGTTTATAAATAGTAATAAACATTACTTAGAAGGTTACATTGATAATCTTTCATTCTACCCCATTTTAGTTTTATTTTCAAACAAAAGAATATTTAATCAAAAAAAGGGAAAATTTACCCTTTCGTACTTTCCCTTCCAAGGTTTCCCTTCGTGAAGAAAATATATTTTTTGTATTCTATTCTATGGACTATGGATGTACCATGTCTAACAATCTTTAATCTCCTCATGTAGAGATGAATTTGATCATTTAGTGGCAGTAATAAATTCAAGGGTAATGGACCTTTCTAATGTTAAACAAGGTAAGGAAAATACAAGTTTGACTTCTAGGAAAGATCCTGAGTTCCTTGCAATGGCGCATGGGCTTCCAAATGTTTCAAATGAACAAAGGCAGGAAGAGTCAACTGGAGCTATGTGGGGGACCTCAACACCTTTTGGTGTTTCAAAAGTGAGTAATGTAATATGAAATCATTCATGGGGGTTAAACTTTCCTTATATTCTTCATCTCCATCACTGTTGTATCTTTCTGATACTGATCTAAGCATGGGGGAAGTATCAATAAAAAAACTTCTATTCATTGCTCTAATTCTGGTTCAGTCCCAATATGGAATTTGTTTGAGACAAATTAAAATTTTTTCGTAAACATTTGCAAGCATTGTTCTTTAAATTTCTGTCGTAAAAGTGAAGATGGAGTTTTAAATATTGAATCATCTTAGGATGTATTTGCATTGTAGAACATGCCTCTTTTGGGTCAGGCAATTTTACTTTTCTGAGATAGTCAAATTAACAAATCTCCAGGTTCAGGATCAAATTGCTGCTTCACCAATAGAGATTGCTAGAGCTTACATGGATTCTCGTGTATCAGAGGCAGGTCCCAGTTCTAAGGATATGATTCATGTTGTTGAAAACACGGTGTTGCATGGTGTTGATGGTGCAATAAAACCATATGATCCATCACCATCAAAGAAGTCGTCAACATGTTGGCCAGGTGCTGTGGTGCGGGATGCTTACATAACACCACAAAGTCAGAGAAGATATGGACTTCAAAATTTCCCCCGTACTCCTTATTCTAGAACTCTTTTAACAAAGTCTAAATCAAAGGTACTATTTTTGTTTTCTTGTACTTTAATCCTTCAAGTTGAATCCATACTTGTAATGTTTCTTTTTCTCTTTTTCTTTTTCACCAGTTCATTCACATGCAAGGAGAAAATAACCACGTTTCATCAACTCCCATCTTTCAATCAAGGACTGCTATGTATCTACAGGTACCTTTCAGTATAATGATCCTTTCATGATTGCATATCACTTGTAATTTGTGTAGTACATCAATTCTTTTAACAATCTGTAAATTACTGAAAGTGTAAATCACTCTCTTGATGCTTTCATGTCCTGTGATTTTTTTTTTCATCCTGCTGTATCTTTGTACCTGTTCTTGCTCAATACTTAAAGATATTATGGATATAAACATGCATGCATACATTTAAATAATGATATTTGTTGAAAATATTAGTGATAATACAAGTCACGGAGGATGGTATTGCTTTTGTACCATGTTGAGAAGAGAGAAACCAAGAAGAAATATGATAAATTCTGTGTACTGTGTACAAACGAGTGTTCTTATTTATAATGAAGAAGAGACCAATAATACGAAACAAAGTCAATATATAATAATGAAAAATATTTGGCAAGATATTTCCCTATTAAATCGTATCATGTCTCACTATTTGATGTAATCAAATTATATCTCTAACATAATCAAATTATACTCTTAACACTCCCCTTCCAAATGTTATCAACACAAGACCCCTGAAGAGACTTTGTATACATGTCAGCCAATTGGTTGTTGAAGTTGAGAAAGTAAATTGACTTTCTATATGTTAAAGTAACCGTCAATCTCCAATATCCTTCTTTCTTTCTAATCATATCTTCAACATAATTGTTAACTATAGGACATAGAGAGTCATTGAGATGAAACCACGTGTTTTTGAGACAACATATATGGAGAAGACAAACTCAGTACAATCAATAGAAGAGATATGGTATCCTCTAATAATAATGATGTGATGCAGTAATAAATAAAAGCATTCCTAGATATTTCTGATTCTGAAAGATTATGAAAGATATTCTTGATTATAAAAGATTTATCTTTTTTCTATCACTATAACACTTAACGTCCCTGTTTCTCCTAAAAGGTCATGATCATATTCTCTTTGAGAGATGACCAAACCATCCTTGGACTGTGCAACTTGTATACCAACGAAATAATTCAAGTGTCTTGAGATCTTTTGTCTGGAACTTTTGAGTGAAATATTCTTTTAGTTAGACAATACCTTATCACTACCTTTGATAACAATGTTGTCTGCATATAAAATGAAAGTAGGTGCATCTATGGAAAGAATCATGATGAAATAGAGAGTGATCAACATCACTTAGTATCATTCGAAACAGCTATATGACAGTTTGAAAATGCCCAAACCATGTACATTATGATTGCTTGAGGCTATATAGGGACTTATGAAGATGACATACTATATCGGGTAACTCCCTAAGAAAAAGATCTAGGAGATTTATCTATGTAGATCAAGATCACCAAGTAGAAATGTATTCTTGAGGTCTAGTTGAAACACAGTTCATTGATGAATATATGCAATGGAGAAAAAAAGTATGATGTGTCATTTTGGCAACAAAAGAGAAAGTGTCGAAATAATCTTGTACTTAGATTTGTGTGTGTGTTTTGGCAACCAGACGGGCTTTATAATGATCAATTTTACCATCATCCTGTTTTAAGTGCGTAAAATCATCAACACCCAACAATTAATTTGCCAGCTGGAAAATGAACCAATTCCCAAGCACCACTACTTTGAAGTGTACACATTTCATCATTCATCACTTGTCGCCAATTTGGGTGAGATAAAGTTTCACCTGGAGATGTAGGAATAGAAACAGAAGATAACGAGGACAAACAAGTATAATGTATGGTAGAAATTGAAGATAGTGTCGGGGAAGGATCAGGCATGGCCTGAACTATATCATTATTTGTTGATGATGGGTTATGCATTGGAATGTCAATAGGTTGTGGGCAATGTTGATTAATGTTATCGATATCAAATAACGGAAAATATCGAGGACCCTAAAAATTCTTTATAAATCTATAACGGAAACGATAACGAGTTATAGTGGAAGTATTGGCTGCTGTGTATAGAATATTACTAGGTTAACATTATAACTTTTCAATTGGACAGGGTATGGTATGACCCAATTCATTTTAGGTTTTGTTTTGCTGTAGGTTTTTTTTTTTTGCAAATCACTCTAAGTCATGCCTATAGGCTGCTGTTTATGGGTTATTATTAACATTTCAATTGGGTCAGGTATGGTGCGGCCCAATTCATTTTAGGTTTTGTTTTGCTGTAGTTTTTTAAAAAATATTAGAGTTCCTCACATGCCACTCTTGAGTTGCATCCCATTCTTAAACATGGTGCTCATATTTCTGCTATCGCTGTCGCCGCACACCTTCATTGGAGATTGTGCTGCTGCTGCCCACCCACATCATATCTTGTATCGTCGCCACACAACCTCCTTCTCTCATTTTTCGTTATCCCAATTCACTGCTAGCATACCGTGATGCAAAAAGCAGCCACCACAGGCCACCATGAAAAATTCGCCTTGCCACCGCTATGTTGTGGCAACAATTATTAAATCCGCCACCGGTTTCCATCATGTTGCCGTCATAATCGATTTTGGATAACATTGGTGTTGATCTACCATTAATGGTGCTGGAGAAGCATCTTGAGGTATGGGAGGGTCATTTGGTGATGAAGGAAGATTGACGAAGGTGGGAAATTGACTACATATATCTTGGTTAGAAGGAAACAAGTGAAATACGAGACAAACTCAAAGAAAGAGATATGAAAAAAAATATCAATTAAGTTTAGGAGAGAAACATCAATACCTTTTTTGAGAATGATGATATCCTAGAAAAGACATTTGAACAATTAGGGAATGCAATGCGAGCTGGCCTGTCCCGCATTTGGTCCGCAAAATGCGGGCTGGGTTGACCTGTCCCGCATAGAATATGTGAGTTGATTTTATTGGCTAGCTCCGCATAAAAAATGTTTTTTTTTTAAATTAATGAAAATAAATTTTTAAATATAAATTGTGAATAAATTTAATTCTTTTTTTTTCATTTAGATTAATTAGCTAGATGGTCTCACAATATTATTCTCACGACACATGCGTAATAAGATATTAGTAAAATTTTCGTGATGTGAAATTCAGAGACTTTCGGAGTTATAGAACTTGGAAGTTAAAATTTGTGTTTTGGATTGTACAATATCCCAGATTTCACAATCCAGAATACAAATTTGTATTTTAGATTGTAGAATTTGGAATGGATAATTTTAGAATTTTTAGAATGAGGTTGCATGAAGAAAATGGGGGTGTAGAATGAAATTTCTAAATTTTTAAGTATTGCATGTTATGCAGGTTAGCTCGCCTTTCCCCCCATGGGCTGCAGGTTATGCGGGCTTACATGGGCCAACAGGTTGGAATAGGCAGCCCGCCCCGTGTTTTTCTAAGTGGGCCGCTGGTAGTCCCATCCCTATGAACTATCGTGGAGAAAGTTTAGCTTGACCAACAGTAAAGTTATGTATAAAAACATGTGGAGAAAAAAACGCATGGATGAAGGTGGTATAGATTGGAATGAGGGAAAAGGATAGGGTGAAGTATCTTATCATTAAGGATTGATGATGACATTCAATTAACGAGATAACATGCTCTAAGGACAAAATTCTCCCAAAAGCAACATGGAGCGTAACTCTAAAGGACAAGGATTTGAGTAGTTTCTAAGATGTCCATTTTTGAGTTTAGTTACTTCATTTTGTTGAGGAGTATAAGAATACGAAGTTTGATGGAGAATATCATTGGATACCACGAATTGTTGGAATTTGTGAGATAGGCATTCATGTGCATTTTCACTTCAAAAAGGCAAACTAAATCTCTTAAATTAGTTTGTTAGATGAAGTTTGCCCCCTTGTATACTATAATTTGGTCATATTTATAGTCGATGTTGGATCTCCAACAATTATTAAATAATATCTTCAACAATTTTACAAGAATTCATTTATTTATTTTTTCACATTTTACCATCTATTTGTTACTCAAAATAGAAATTTTGATTATACTAGCCAACTTTCCAAAACTTTGCTTCTGTAACTTTTATATTTATAATTTTGTGTGGCTATAGAAGTAATGCATTCTATTATTTTTAGAGGTTGTGATTGCTTCCAAATATTTGGTTATAGCTTATAAAGCTTAAAATTATGGCTGTGTAGTGTAGGCTGATACCGATAATTGAAATAATCTCATATAGCAAGTTAAAGGCATTCAAAATAAGGAAAATATCTTATCATGCAAGTTGGATTTGATGTTTTCTTGCTTATTTTACTGTTTTAGATATAAGTTTTTTGACACTAAATTTCTTAATCTGTTGTTTAGCTTATTTTATTTGTTAATTTTCCTTCATTAGAATTATATCTCTTAAATTTATCTTTTGGATTTTTCTCTTTCTTTTGGATCCTTATTTAATTATGTTAAACACAGGATAAATCCACATCTGGAGCATCAGAAAGTGGATATGGATCTGTTGGACCTGTTCGTCGGACTAGGCATAAGTTTGGTGCACAATCTTCTTCAAGAAAACCAGCTTATTCATCTCTGAATGGTCCTTCACAGAGAGAAAGTTCTGGTTTTGTTGATGGTTTCACTCCTGTTGCAAAGAGCATGGAAACTATTGGGGCAGGCTCCACTCATAAGCCACTGGGCTTTCCGGCTGGTGTTCCAACAGTTCACTTGCATACTAGTTTGATGGCTAAGAAAATATTAGACCATATTGATAGAAACATTCCCACACCTAAAGAGAAATTTGCTGAGCTCAAGATGGCACCAAAATGGAGGAACTCTGAATCTTCTATTGAGTTCAGTACTACCTTTTCAAATGAAGATAACGACTTGCATAAATTAAATGATTTTAGCCCTCATAAATATGATGGGCTTGAAGGAAAGAAATCTACTTTATTGATTGAAGGCAAGGGAAACTACCATATTGATACGCAACTGAAGGATAGTACTGATAAATCTACCGAAGTTAGAAAAGAAGAAACCTTGGTGCCTGATGTGAATGCTTATAATAGCCGCAACCCCAGACTTGGAAATGATGTAAGCTCTATACAAATTTTTTATATTATTATATATTGGCTGTAAATGCTTCACATGTATTTTTGCTGTTTGACTATCTAAATTTGTGTTGATAATCTTATTGAAAAATGTGAGAAGGGGAAGTAGTGTCCAAGGCTGAGGTGGGTTTGAAATGCGAGAGAATGATGCATATGATTTGTTAGTGGAGAGATGTGAGGGCAGGCTGGAATTGGCTTGGGCATTTGAGAAAAGCTAGGCACGGGTTACTGCAAAGGATATTCTCTCTCTCTCTCTCTGTTACATTTTCTATCATCTTCAGTCTTCTATATTCAGGCACTGTGTTATCCTAATGAGTCAGATTTCAGCACTAATATACTGAATTTACTCTGGATTTCTTTCTTTTCTTTTCTTATCATCTGGTGTAGTGGTATCAGAACTCCTGATTTTGGGAGCTTTTGATGGTCAACGTGCTAGCTGGAATTGTGTCGTGGGTAGAAGAAACCTTGGAGAAGTGTTGCCACAAATGGAGGAACATAAGCTAAATTCTGTAGGGTGTGTGATAAGGTGATTGCTGAAAAGGAATCTTTGGGGATGTACCACACAGACTGGTTTTGGTGGTGGCATCAAATGTCTTTGAACTAGAAAGATGAGAATGACAGCCATGGTGAGGGGATGACAGTTGAGTTAGTGAGAAGAGTTAGAAATGAATTTTGGATTCTTGTTCTTGGATACATGAGTCTCTCACCTCCTTGTTAAAAAAAGGTATAGAGTTGGAGATACTGGTCTTCTCCACGGACAACATCTAAGGATGGATTGATAGGGTTGATTCTTATTTTAAAGGTGAATGCTGTGTAGCTGGAGGAAGAGTTGGGAGCTCTTAAAGAAAGGTTATTACTCTGGTTTCATTGGTTGGAGGAACAGAATCCATCTCCAAGTTGGGAGCAGTTCTAGGATGTTGATTTGACACTTCCAGCCAGGTTGGTGTTTGTTCCAAATCTGTTTGGGCCATTGTCAAATGGTTATGGAGTATCATCAGCAGTTTGTTATTTGAACTGATGTCTTCTCCACCGAAAGTGCAGATGGAGTGATTTTAAAAGAGGGATATTCCTTTCTGAAATGAAGGGGTTTTATTTAAAGTCAGCCATACTGTACAATTAAAAAAGGAGGGGCTTCGCTAAAGAACAGTTCAAATGAGTATTTTAAAAGGGATATGCCTTCCTCAACCGGTTGCAAGAGGAATTCATGGATAGAGCTCAGCTGTTTGAGGAAACAAATTTGGTGGCAGCAACGACAGAGGCATATCAAACAATCAAAAGAGAGAAGGGACTTTGTTTATAAACAGTTCAAATGGGGGACATGGGGGCTGGGGGGTGAAGTGCAGGACCAGCTAAGTTAATGGAAGGAGAAGAAAAGGTACTCGGACTGGAGCAAAAGGAGATGAAACTGGCTGATGAAGTGGTGCTTGAAGTACATGGTCGGTGGGGATTAAGAAAAAGATTGTGGTTCAATTTGGGTGGTTGTGTTTGGAATAGATTGGTCTAGTTTGGGGACATGACTCGTGAAGCAAACTTCTGATACTTATAAATAGGAACCAGGAGAAAATAAGATAGCTTTGAAGTGAGATCCTTTTCCTTGTAATGCGCAAGCATCTTGGAAAGCTACGAACAAGGGCTTTAGGTGAAGTGTTTATAGAATACCAACAGCTGTTTGATGTGAATGATCAACAGCTGTTCATTCAGAAATTAATGGGATTAAGAAGTTTGCTAGCAATATGTTGCGTCCAGGGATAATTAGAACAACTAATAGTCCTTATTCCAGTGTTGGGAGAACTGTAGATTGTTAATAAGCTGATTATAACCTGACAAGTTATCAATTTCGTTAATTGAGTTGTTGGATGTATTTGGGGAGGCGGGGATGATATTTTCTAAAATATATCTTAAATTTGGTTGTCACCTGCTAAACTATAGGAAAGAGAGAGATATTGAGATGAAACCATGTAGTTCTGAAACAACACAAATGCTTTGTTTATATTGAGAAAATGGAATCAATACAACAGGAATGCCTCTGATATTAAAAATATAATATGAGAATAAATAAAAACATTCAGAATGATTATAATCTAGATACTCTTGATAATATAAGATCTTCGTCTTTTTTCTATAATTATAACACTCCCCAATTATTATTTATACACTAATTATTGTTGCAGGATGCTACGAAAATGACTCTCCCAATTGGAGGCCATCCTTATGGTGTAAATCAAGAAAAACAGGCTTCCACTAACCCTGCGACCATTAAACCAGTTTTACCTCCTATTTCTATTAAGAAACCTGAATCAAAATGGACAGTAGCATCCGATAATGGCTCTGGATTTACCTTTCCTGTTTCAACTTCCTCTTCTGTATTCTCTGAGCCACCAACTCCATCCATCACGCCTTTGTTTTCTGCTGGGGATCAGCACCAATTAAAACAAGGATCTACTGAACTGTCTTATAGTTTTGGTTCGAAAAAGTCTCCGGCGGTAGTTTTTTGCTTCCCTTCCACAAGCAATTCTGCTGTTCAGAATGAAGCTGGAGACATGAAGTTCAACTTTGGTTCAAGTAAGAAGACAAATTTATCATTCTGCTTTGAAAAAAACGCTGTCCGCTGTTAAATATAATGGCGAAACTTCCAAAGTTGTCCAACTTTTTTTCCTTTCTGATATTGTATTTTTTGCCTTTAACTCTGA